>JAABUP010002257.1_pt1 | contig 37996 bp, 39 predicted proteins | sample 5559201 | NCBI WGS metagenome assembly JAABUP01 (sample SAMN10711887, study PRJNA513373) | rock metagenome | isolation source: Antarctica rocks | place: Antarctica | reverse complement strand
CCACCGGCACACTGTCATCAAGATCTCAGGAGTTTTACTGATTTTCATATATGCCGCTACGTCTCTAGTAAATAAATGATGAAAGGATGAATTCAATACTCTTAATCGGACACCTTCAAAAGAAGACGTTGTCGACCTATTATACCTTTTCTCCCAATGTCATCCTACCCAGGAAGTACATAGTAAATGAAGCGCCAGTGTTGGAGGCGGGCAAACAAGATACATGATCAGAAGCGGCTAAGGCAATAAAATTCCCTATGCCCCAATAATTGATCCATGCGATGGACTTCGCCACTCATAGGATGTCACGCCTCAGTCAAAGCTTCATAAGCATTAGCGACAGAATCGAGACCAGACCTCACTTACTCGCGAGAGTCATGAAATTGAGACAAGGTATCTCCGAATAGTAACACAGGGAGTTGTGGCGCATTAATAAAGAGATTCGCTTACTGGGAAAAAAGCCACTGACAGCGCCGTAACATGATTTTGTGTCTTGTTTCATGGGACTGCTAAATGTGCTTCTACAGTCTGTACAAACTACTCCAGGCTTTCAAGCATTAGTACTATCCAAAAATATAATACTCGACCAAAGTCACAATGAAATTCGCTGCTCTCCTTCCAAAAAAGACCTTCTGCCACCTCTTCCTACACATTTCTGTCTCATTGAAGAGATTGCAGTCTGTCAGTGAAGATGAGGCTGGTGGCAACAACCAATCGGAGTTGGCGAGTTCGAGGCATTAATCATGATACGCAAGTCTGTGCCTTTGCATAGAGCTTTTCACAATTGCAATATGTCAGTCATCGTTTCGAGCGGATAGTATGCTGCATGTATGGCCGATAGACTCTTGTGAGCACATCAAGGTTATGTTCGGCCCAGATTAAGGAGAGGAAAGTAGCTTCTGTTTGCATATCAAGATGTAGTAATAGTGTCACGTAGCTTGCGTCAAAATTGACTTGGATAAGATTAGTCCAAGTAGGGATAGCTCGCCATTCTTTCAGCATATGTCTCAGTGAAGAATGTCCAAATCAAGGCCTATGGACTCACATCTTACTTGTTGAGTGCCGGTACGTTTGCCGTACAAGCGTTGATATGTACGGCTCTCTTGCTACATGCTCTTAAATAATTGAGCTCCTATCATTCGAATGGCTCAAAGCTACTCCACATATCCCACTAACGACGCCATGCATGCCAGCCGGTGAGCGTTGAGCCGCTTTGGCTCCAGGCATTCACAGGCAAAACTCATCAGAAGGAAGCGGGGTCAGTATCGAGGCAGATATATTCTAGAAATAAGCTGGCGAAGCTGCCGCGTGGGGACAGGCATTTGACGTCATCCTCACGAGTGCTTGGACGTTACCAGGTCGGTGGTCCAGTAAATGGTGCCGACTTGGGGCGGCCGTCTGCGTTGTTCGTGCAGTGTTCCTACATGCAGTCAGGGATGTGGGGGTTGCTGCCGAGAGTTGATGGGAAGTTTGAACGACATGAACGACAAGGAAAGAGAAGCGTCGCCCCGGCAGCGTCCCGCACATTCAATATTCAATTGCCGAGAATCCTTCTCGCTGTCCGACTTTCCTTACATACCCCAACTTCTCCCCAACGCCAATACACAAAGTCAAGGTAGCAGGATGCATGGGCAGTAGTGATAGCACGATAAGCGGAATGGACCCTCCCGTCTGTCGGTATCGCCTACTGCTCGAGAGTCTCAATTCTCTCACGGCAGGAACGATCATATCATGGCAGTTGTTGCCGTTGCCAAGTGCCGGAGGCCAAATGGCATTCCTTGGTGGACAAAGCAACAAGGCAATTGCATGTTTTGCATATCGCATTGCCGAGAAAGTCGCTGCCCTCATCCGGTACCAATGAGCCATCTCAGATCTGAGGGCAGCTCGCAAATCTGATGGCAACTTGGCCTGTTCGTATGTGCCGGACTTCTCGCGGCATCCTTCGAGCCATTTGACTAGACCATTGCCGTGCTTACCCCCTTCCTCGAGTTCACGACTGCCGCGGTGATTTACATACCTTCTTCGCAGCCATCATTTGCCTCACAACACTACACTCTGACTTACAGACCCAATCTTGCACTGGAAGAAATTGGCAAAGGGAAATTCGACTTTCGTCAAATCCAGATGAGAAACTCCATTATCTATCATCGCCTGTACCTCGAAATTGCTATATTTCTCTCGTCGTTATGTTAGAATCAATCATGAATCTCGTTTTGCGGAATTGGCCGATCGTCATTTTCCTTGTCATTGCTGCGTACTTAGCCAGGAATTACTTCAATCATGGCCTGCAAAAGTATCCAGGGCCCTTTCTGGCCTCATTCACTGGCTGGTGGCGCTTCTTCGATGTCTTGGGTCGAAGACCGGACATCACACACAACAAACTGCACCAGAAATATGGCAGTATCGTACGGCTTGCACCGAATATGCTGTCAATCTCCGACTATCGGGCATTGAAATCGATATACGGTTTAAACAAAGGGTTCATCAAGGTGAGCGACCAGGACAGGACCATTGGAATATGTCATCGCTGATTGCAAGAAAGTCCGACTTCTACGCCATCCAGGCGGCCTTGTCCAATGGTGCGCCTCTGCCCTCCCTCTTCTCCACCACCGACGAGAAATATCACGCCGACCTCCGCAAATCCGTCAACAGTGCTTTCTCCATGACCGCTCTCGTTCAATACGAGCCCTCTGTAAGCGAAGCTACTGCAAAATTCTTAGACCAGACGGAAGCGTTGTTCGTGTCGAAGAACGCCATCTGTGACTTTGCGGAGTGGTTGCAGTTCCTTGCTTTCGATGTTATAGGACAGATCACTTACAGCAAACGGCATGGCTTCGTAGACCGAGGCGAGGATGTCGATGGAATGGTAGGGTATTTGGGGCGACTTTTTAGTTACATTGGTCCTGTAAGTCTTGAATTCTACTTCACGAATCTAGACCATTGTCATCGGTGCTAATCATTTTATTTATCATGTCAGATTGGCATGATGCCAATCCTCGACCGATTCCTACTGAAGAATCCCCTCCTCTGCTTCCTTGACAAACATGGAATCATGTCCTTCACCTTTCCCGTCGTCACCTTCGCTAAAGCCCGTATGGCCGAACGCCTCGAGGAATTGAGAGCGATCAAAGCTAAAGGCGAGAATCCAGCCACCATCACGGATAGCGGTCGCGGTGATCTTCTTTCCATGTTCCTCAAAGCCAAAGAGGACCGTCCTGACTTCTTCCACGATCGCCGAGTACTCACTATGGCCGTCAGCATGGCCTTTGCCGGCTCCGAAACCACTGCAATCTCCCTGGCCGCAGTGTTCTATTACCTGCTCAAGAACCGTGGCTGCTACGATCGATTGATGAGCGAGCTCGATGAAGCAATCGACAACGGTACAATTGAAAATCGCAGTGACGGCCTTGTCTCATGGGCTGAATCTCAGCGTCTTCCTTACCTGGACGCCGTCGTAAAAGAAGCTTTCCGGCTACACCCCGCACCTGGTCTTCCCCTCGAGCGTATCGTCCCGAAAGGCGGCGTTGAGATCTGTGGCGAGATGATCCCTGGCGGCACGATTGTAGGCTGCAATCCATGGGTGATCCATCGGCAACCCGAAGTTTTTGGCAAAGATGTCGAAGCCTTCCGGCCTGAAAGATGGCTTGACGTGGACAAGGAGACCAGGAAGACAATGGAGGGGTGTATGCTGCAATTTGGTCAGGGAGCAAGGACGTGCATTGGCAAGAACATCAGTCTGCTCGAGATCTACAAAGCTGTGCCGAGTTTTCTGAGGAGGTTCGAGGTAAGCCATTGCCCATCTTCATCAAAGCTGTCTCTAAAGCCTTGGGCCCGAAATGATAATAACGAGCCCTACAGATCGCGCTAGTGAGTCCGGAGAAGGAGTGGAAACTACACAACGCGTGGTTCGTGAAGCAGAAGAACTTCTACACCACATTCAAACCACGACGAATGGTGCAAGCTCACATTCCCAAATGATTACGAAACCGGTATGACCTGGAGGCAGAAATTCTACTGATTGATTTTGTTAGCGAGCGAGCACGTGCATCTCGACATGACCATATTTAACGACTAGAAGAAATTGACGGAGGCCAAATTATTTTTAGACTTTTCAACAACCCAGCAACGGTACCTTCATGTACATACAATTTACAACCACCAGAACTCGACAACCGAAAACGAAACGAAGACTTCACATTCAGAATACATCAATTCTGTGCACGTCCTCACATCACCTGAAATATCTGTGAGGCGCAGGAATCAATAAAGCCGCCGCGCATCATCCCACTCATGCGCGATCATCTGCCCATGGGGAAATCGCGCTCGAATCCGGGGAAAAGTGAGGGTTGTTCCCCACAATCTCCTTACCGTATGCGGTCTGCCTTACTCGCAGGTGATGTTTCATTGGGGGATCTAGATGCTTATCTCGCATGGAGGGAGATGTGGAGGAATCTCGATATCTTTCCTAGCCGCAGCGAAGTACGAGACTGATTGAAGAGTCACTCTCTCATAGACTGAAAGCCTCTTGTTCAAGTTATCTGCTCTGGAGTACTTCACCGTGTCGCAAAACTTTGACCTCTCGACCTCATCTCCGCCAAACCCCCAGTCCCGACATGATACCACCCCCCCAAATCCCAACCCCAACCCATGCATCCCTTACTTTTCCTCCTCTCCTTCATCCTCCCCCTCACCACCGGCTTTCCCCTCAATGAAACACTACCTCCCCTCTCCCCCCTCACCCCATCCCTGTCCTCCCAAAGCGACCACTGCGACGCCACAGGCTCCTGGCAAGCTTACGCCTTCCTCGTCGAAGACTGCTTCGTCGCCATCCAGCAGATCTACATGATTGACGTAATGAGACATCGGGACGAGACGTTTGAGTTCACGGCTAGGGGAGCGAGGCCCAGCACAAAGCATCCGAGGGTGCAGACGCCGGCCGTTGTTACCGTTAGTACGTCGAACTCACCACCCCCCCCCCCCCCCAACTCCACTGCTCCACCAAAGATATGTCGCTGATTGTGATCGCCACAGGTTCCTGCACCCTAGCAATCGTAATGCTAGACTGGTTTAAGGGAGGCGCACTACCCGGTAGCTCCGCAATTCACTCCGGGTCCTCTGACACCTCGTCGTTCGCCGCGATATGGAAGGCGGCGAAAACGGTGGAGGATGGATGTTTGTTGCAGAGCAGGAGACCTGGGTGGCAGGCTGTGGGGACGAAAGGGGAACTCGGGGTTTTTCTGTGGGCGACGGAGTCGGAGATCAATCAGCGGGTTACGGGGTTCAGTGCCCATGGGGGGATTCCTTTGGATCTGAATGTGTCCAACGCAGATGAGGACGCTGTGATGTCGCGGTAACGAGAATCTTCTCAAGTTGCGCCGTGAGCGGTCAGGAAGGCAGCGATGTCGTCAATCTCATCGCCGCTTCTCCATGTGTGATTCAATCCCTCATACGTCTTCAGCGTGACGTTCAAGCCCAATCCCTTCAAGGAATCAACCGCTTGCTTCACGACTTCGAGAGGCACGTCGCCGTCCTCCTTGCCATGCGCAAAGAGCATGGGGATCTGAGCGTATTTGGGTGCCGGCGCAGTCACAGGCGGTAAACCGATTTGATTTCTCAAAAGCGTGCTGACCTGTGTGTCCAAATCGAATGCCCCCTTACCTTCTCCATTTTTACTGGCCAAACAACCCACCAACCCATCCAACGACCCCCTCAACGGCAACCACCCCCTCAACCCCACAAACCCACCCAACCTCCCCTCCCTCCTCTCCGACCGAAACGTAACCAATCCATACAACGCCATCGCACTCCCCTGCCCAAACCCGCCAATGAAGATATTCTCCAGCGGCACAGGCTCTTCGTCCACAATGTCATGAAGATGAAGTGACCCTTCGCGCAAGCCTCGAAACTGTAATGCTTCGCGCTCTGAAGGGTCGAGTGTGGAGAAATTGTCAAACCATTGGGACATCCTGGGGCCGCCGAGGGAGGTGACGCATTGGTGGGTTGCGGTGGGGAAGATGAATTTTGTGGAGGGTTGGAGGGTCTGTAGCCATTTTCCCGAGGAGTCGGTCGCGCTGAGCGTATCGAGGCCAAAGTCCTGGCCTGAACCGCCGCGGTCATGGAGGAATATCAGGGTGTGGGTGTGGGTGGAGATGGGGGGGATGGTGAATGGGGGGGTGAAGGGAGACATGGGTGATTTTGCTTAGGACTTCGGGCGCGACTATCTCTCCTTCAATTATTCTGGGTGAGCCCAGTACCTCATGTCTGTCGGTAGGGAGAGATTGCTCCTTACGACCTGCCATCGTATTCCCTGTCCTGGTGTTTTGTTTTCATCTTCCATTGACGTCATCGCAGCGTGGCTTTCGACAAGTCACGTGCCAAGTTTCTCCAAACGATGGGTGGACTTCTCAGTCATCTCCCTCTCTAGTCTCTACCATCTGCAGCTTCAACCTATTCGGTTCATTGCACGATGGAGCTGTCTGAGGAGACCGGTAACATACAGGTCTGGATCCAATTTCCTCATCCGCCATGAATGTGATCTTCCAGATACTAGGCTCAAAGCCTCCTAGCCATGCAGCCGGTTATCTATGGCTTTAGTGGAGGGGCGAGCGTTTCCGCTGAGCTTCGGTCGACGGTGGTGGGGGTTTGATAAGAGCGATGGCAGCATCTGCGTCTGTCATGCAACAGGAGCTCTCATTCTCTTTCTCGTTGTTTGACCCACTCTACACTTCTTCTTCTTCTTCTTCTTCTTCACGGCTCCATTCCCCCTGACTCCTGCTACCCGAATCCGTGATCAAAACCTGAGAGGGGCAAGATGCTCACCCCCCACCTCCTCCCCCTTGCTCTCCTCCTCCCCTTCTCCTCCGCCGCCGAAACGGTCCTTGGCCTCTACATCTTCTCCCGCCATGGCGACCGCACGTCGAAGTCCACACCACCAACCGTCCTCACCGACCTGGGTTACTCGCAAGTCTTCACCTCTGGCACCTACTTCCGCGACACCTACATCGCCAATGGCTCCGCCTCTCAAATCTACAACATCGCCGACTCCGTCGTTGAGCAGTCTCAAATCATTGCTTCCGCGCCCCTCGACAACGTGCTCTTCCCGTCTGCGATGGGCTTTCTGCAAGGCTTGTATCCGCCTGTCGGAGCGACTTTAGGAAGTCAAAAATTGAGGAATGGGACAACAGTGGAGACGCCGTTGAATGGCTTCCAATTGATCCCGGTGGCGACTGTCGCGGTTGGAACTGGAAGTGAGGATCAGGCCTGGTTGCAGGGGAGCTCGAACTGCGCCAATGCCATTGTGAGCTCGAATAATTATTTCATGTCGCCCGAGTATATGATTCTGCAGAATAGTACCGTGGGATTCTATAAGAGCCTGGAGCCCGTCGTCAACTCGACTCTCACCGCCAATAAGACCGATTTCCAAAATGCCTATACGGGTACGTCTCACAATATGTCTCCTATTACTTCCCTTGTTTGCAATTGCAGAGCTCAACTAACATGCTCACAAAGTATTTGACTATCTCAACGTCGCCGAAATCCACAACGCCACCATCCCCTCCTCCTCCCTCGTCACCAACGACACCATGCTTCAACTGCGCACCCTAGCCGACACCCACGAATTCGCCCTCGCCTACAACGCCAGCGACCCTGTCCGCGCCATCACCGGCTCCACCCTCTCCGCCCAAGTCGTCTCAGCCCTCAAAGCAACCGTCGCCTCCGCCGGGAAGAAGACCCCCCTAAACATCCAATTCGGCGCCTACGGCGGCTTCCAATCATTCTTCGGCCTCGCAAACCTCACCTCCACCAACCCCGATTTCTTCGGCGTGCCAGACTACGCCTCAACGATGACATTCGAACTCTTCACCACCGTAGCCCCATTCCCTTTCCCCGCAGTATCGGATCTGTCCGTGCGGTTCTTATTCCACAATGGCACGACGAGCAATGCCAGCGCCCCCGTCGCGTATCCGCTATTCGGGCAGCAGAGCACGAGTCTCTCATGGAACGATTTCGTCAAGGGGATGAATAATTTTGCGATTGGGGATCAAAAGACATGGTGTCAGGCTTGTGGGAATAGCACCGGGGTGTGCGCGGACTCTTCGACCCCAGCGCCATCCGCCTCAAGCACCATGAGCAGTTCAAGTGGTGGCATCAGCAAAGCTGTCGCAGGAGTGATAGGGGCGATGGTCACATTGGCCGTGATATTGGGTGCTGAGGCGCTGATCATGTTGGTCGCTGGGATGAGGCTGGTGAGTAAGAAACGATTGAGCGGAGGGGCGAGGGAGGGAGCTGTTGCGCCGAAGGGATGAGGAAATGAAGGAATGAAATGTATGTGACAATGTGACAAGCAGACATGAATATTGAAGAATCGAGCATGCGACCATTCGAAGTCGAGAGTACCCTGTCGAATGTATCCCAATTACAATTACAATCAAAAGTGAAGGGAAAGCCGACCCCTGAAACACAAATCATCACGTGTGAAAACCCCATCCATCGACCCATTTGCATAATTCAGCATCCATTTGATACACTCTTCTATTGCCCTAAAACCCTCGAACGACACTATGCGACGACGAGAAGTTCTGCTAGATATGGTAGAAACCATGCATCGCGCCGGTGGACCAATGTGCCAATTGGTATGTATGGTATGAGTCATGCCCAATGCGTGCCCATATGCTCGCAGCGGCAGCTTCAGATGCGTCGAAGCCACTTCCAAGAGCTTGATACCTTATCAACCTCATTAGAAGCATAAATACTCAGCCTCAACAAACGTAGAAGAAACGAAAAAAAGCCAACCAACTTCTTCCCCCCCCCCATCCTAAACCCCCCGTCCCTCCCCCCTCGAAAAGACCTTAACAACGCCGTCCCCACCGCCACTAACAACCCACCTCCCGTCCTGGCTCCAAACAACACAGCACACGCCCTCCCCGCGCATGAGGCGATGACTCGTGATTTCCTGGCTGCAGGAGCGTTTTTCCAGCGACCAGAAGCGCAGGCTGGCGTCGTGGCCGGCGGAGACGAGTTCGGCGCCCGAGGGGGAGAGGGAGAGGGAGGAGATGGCGGAGGGGTGGGCGAGCATGCTGTAGGTGCATTGGCCTGTTCGTCGTTGATGTTAGTGAAAGGCGGTTTGGGGGGATAGGGGGGGGAAGAACATACCGCTGTTGGCATCGAAGAAGCGGATATGGCGATCTTCGTGCCCGCTGAGAATCATACCCTCGACGCCGCTGCTGGAGCCCGTGGCGCTGTGCACTTCGTTCACGTCCTCCGAAACGCCTCTGCCGGTGTCGAAGCTGAGGGTGCCGTCGAGGCCGACCGTCGTGGCGGCCACTGCGTTGACGCCTGTGGCTGGGGTGCCGTCGTAGGTTTCCAGGCTTGCCATGCCTACGATTTCTTCTCCGGTGCGTGTATTGAAGATCAAGACGGAGGCGTCTGCGAAGGAAGTGACGAAGGTGTCGCCGCCCATGGAGAGTGGGCTTATGCAGGTGGGTGAGGGGTGATCTGCTCGTTCTATGCGGTGGACAAGCGAGTATTGGAATGGTCGCGAGGTTGCCGTGTTTGGCTGAGGCGACGACGGGAAATTCGATCCGGCGGAGACGGAGTTCGCTCTTCGACTCCCGCCAGTGCCTCTTCTTGAGCCGGTTCGCGGTGATGAGAGTTGTGGTGGCGTACTAACAGCCCACACGAGTATAGTCCCATCAGCTGCTCCTGATGCGAGTATCGTTCGATCTGGGCCACCATGGTGGGCAGACTGGTCTCCAAGCATAGTCGCAGAAGTTCCAGGAAGAACGCAGACAGTCCATACTGCATCTGTGTGTCCGTCGAGAGTAGCCTTGGGGTCGACCCTTCCACGCTCCCAGACACGCACTGTTGCGTCTTGACCTCCCGAGAAGACCCATCCGTCGCCCTGCGCTCTACCACCGTTTGAGAATGGCTGATATGCTGGTGACGCTGCCAAACATAGAACAGCGCCAGAGTGGCCTCGATGAGTATGGTCACTCTTCAAGTCCAAGTCGTCCCCTTTTCCAAGGGTATTACCGGCTGTCCACCTCTTGATGACCCCATCATCACCAGCTGTACAGATTTCCGGTTGGGCAGGGCTTCCACCTCCAGTGAAGATCACCGATCGCACAACGTCTAGATGCCCTCTAAGCGCATAACGCACTTTGAATTGGCCGGGATCTCCTTTGAAGCTACCTCCAGTATGCGAAGTTGATAGCTCCCTTAGCTCATGTGACCCATCACTTTGCCTTCTTCTCGATAGTGAGCTCTTCCGTCGATGTGATCCAGGCCCGCCACGTGTTGGGGATTTCATAGCTATATTACTTGCATTCGGGAAAACATCTGTATCGGGCCGTTGAGGTGGTGGGTATTCCGGGGGTGGTCGCTCTTCAATTGAAGGTGGTTCTGGAGGATCGTCGAAGTTCCAACCATCAGCATCTGCAAGCTCTGGTTCCTCGGATATCCGAGAACGATCCTCTAATTCCTGCGAAGACATATTTTGACTGAAAGCATCGTAGCTAGGCGCGACTTCTTCCACTCGGACCTCGGCACTCGGAAAGCCAAAGTCTGATCTGTTCGGATTCGAACGATCAATAGCTGTGAGAGGAGGGTTTTGCGGTTGTATTTGTCGTTCTGGTAGACTTCGAGTCATATAGGAAGCTTGTTCTGATTGCTGTGAGCCTCGAGATAGCGCTGGGATGTCAGAGACTCGAGGTATCGGCGGATGCGGAGGGTGATTGTTGGGCATAGGAGATGGCTGTAGCATTCCAATGTTGTTTGGCTGAGGCTTTTGCCCTTGTCGGACATAGACGTCCTCCAGGGATTGCTGTGGAGGTGGCTGCTGGTTACCATATTGATGATTCTGTAGAGGCTGTTCTTGTTCGTCGCTGTACTGCTGTTGCTGTTGTGTGCTGAGAGATAGCACGTGGTACTGGACTTCCTCGAGGCATTTCCCAAGGTACAATCTCGACCTGTCTCGCTCCGCTTCGTGCCTGAGTTTTGGCGAAGATTGGTCTTCGTGCTCGAGATCTAAAAAGGAATTATGAGGCTTTGGAAGTTGGGCTGGTCATATATGTTAGTAGCGCTTGGGGGAGCCGAATATTAGCTGCTTACGCTTTGAGCTGGGTTTCCCAGCCTGTCTTGCCTCCTCAGTCTCGCCCTTCTTCTCCTGTGATTGTACAACGGCTTTGGCTTTTTGTCGTTCTGTCTTCAGGGCGTTCTCAAGGATCCTGACATGTTTGTCCAAAGACTCCCTTAACCGTTTATTCGTCCGGCCGTCCCCTTCAAGCTTTCCTATTCTTGACTTCATCTCTGCTCGCTCGATCTGCCAAGCATTTCTCTCCCGTTCATGTCGGTGCCATTCTGTTTGGAGGAAGCGCATAACACCTGTGAATTAATCGCATCAGTTCACCGAAACAAGCGAACCCAGTTACTGTTGTCATCAATGGGTTGCCCTAGCTTTACCGACCTTGCAACGTATACTCCGTGCCTTGAGGCTGCCCGCCTGCACTCCCACCTGCTTCGCTTCCACCCCCGGCGCTCCCTCCGCTGCCGCCCATGCCAACGGAGGTCTGCCATGCCATCGATCACCCTTATGCTACGAGCAACCGACCATCGACTTGTCCTCGAGGATTGCCTCTCTTCTCTGTTGGTCAGGCTAAGTTCGAACGAGTTGCAACCGATCCGAGAGAAATGTCGCTCGCTGTTCCCCTAGGGGTGATCGTCGGGTCTCGTGCTGTCTCTGAAGTACAATTGTCTTCCTCAGATCTGCCTTTTGAGGTATCGAACTGTCCCGAGAACGCTCCTTCGGGGCTGTCAGCGGGAAACCAACAATGGTGAACGGGTAAGGGCGTTAACAGGTCTGATGCAGTAGCTGCACCTTTGACATCCCGATTTGGGTTTGGTCTTGGCAACATTCGACACGCTAGTGAGTCCTAGCGCCGCCTTACCAAACCACATGCCGCAAGTTTGGTTACACAATCACGTGCATGCATCTCACAGTCCACATGGTAGATCGGTATCAAGACGACCAGATATGGAAAAGTCCTGTACCCAGTTGACACCAAGATCTCAAGCATTCATATAAATTTAGTGCTTGGACAGGTATTGTGGGTTTCCTTGAATCCCTATCGTCTAGTGTCAGACAAGTCAAAACTCCAGCTCCTCAACCTCCATCCCACACTCTACGCAACTCTTCACCCCCACTCCCTCATCATTCTCCACTGGCCTTCCCCAAACATGCGTATGTTTCCCGCCCCTCCCAATCTCATCGCCGAAATCTCCGCCTCCGCCCCCAGCCTTCCTACTCCGCCGGTATGCCTCCACCCTCGTCTTCTTCTTCAGCTCCTGCAACTTCGACTTGAACTTGTCTTCCTTTCTCCTCTTCTTGTCCCCTTCTCTCCTCTCAAACTCTGCGTCTAATGCCTCGGCACTCCCCCACTTTTTGGTAAAGGCGTACTCTTCGACCTGGTACCGTAGATACAGCATCATGTTATTCCACGTAGATTTATGGGGATTTGGCCGCTCCAGATGCGGCAGTAATTCTTCATCTTTCAATTCAGGATCTGTAATGAGATAGTCCTCTTTCGCCTCGGTCTTTGTAAGCAGGCTATATCTCTCTGGCAACTTCTCCTTGCACGCATTACAAACTGCACAGCCAAACACATCCTCCCATTTCCAATCGATCTCCAGGCTTCCACATTCCTGACAGACCTTGTTCTCTTCCTTCTTCAGCACACTTAGTCCTGGCTCAAACGGTCCCGCCTTCTGCTCCCGTAATGATCGAAGTAGCTGATGCCGTTCCCATTCTTTCATAGTCATATGCGCCGGCTTCTCATCCACCTTCTGCGAATGTAACGCTTTGTTGTGCGGATCATCCTCGACAGTCATGAAGCCCCCCTTCGTATCGGTCATCTTACTGAAGTCATACTCGACAAACTTCGTAAAGTTCCGAGCCGGTTGGATTGAGTCCAGTGGGCGGAAACCGCCTGCTGTGGTGGTATCCGCGCTTCCCGCATTGCGTAGGTTGGGTGTGACATTGGAAGTCGTTGCAGAATATGGGCGTTTCTGACCGGCAGCGAGGTTGCTTGGAGTGCGACTTAGCGTTGTGGGAGGAGCATTCTTGCGGGCTTCGCTTTCCCTCTGGTCTCGGAGGGCTTTGGCTTTGAGGCGATTGATCTCCTGATTGAGTTTTTAGTGATACTGTAAATCATGTTTACAGCATACCCCTCACTATGCGCTTGACTTGCTCTGGTGTGAGTGGTTCTCGAGGCAGTATGCCAGATGTTGATGCCGCTTGCGGAGGTGGGGTTGAAGGCCGTTCAGTCATGATGAGCTTTAAGGCGCGCAAATCAGAACAGGCTTTCAAAGATTAATAGTAGAATATCTCGGTCTCCACTTAGTGCGATGTACCACTCGTAGTTGACATGGTTGTGGAGAAGATGAAGTGGCGCTGGCTAGTTTTAAACATAGGCCAGAACAATAATTGTCTCATAAATCCGGCTACGTTCCTGGAGGAGGACCAACGACGATCCCCTGTGACTCATGAGGCTCCGTCAGCGACTTCCTCTAAGATGTTCTACATTGCACTGCTGTTCGGCGTCCAATCACATTGATTCAGTAACGTCTGTAAAGTCTATGAACACAAACGCTCCTGGTAAAGTACATCTAGAGCTAGGTCCAGGACACCACCATCTCATCGCCCAAGAATCACAGCACCTCTCAATTACTCTTCCTTGACACCCCCACTTCCTGCCCTCTCTGCCTGTTCGATGCTCTTTTTGTCCGCCTTCGGGTCTCCTGCACCTCCCATTCCCATCAGCCCACCCGCAGCCTTCCACGGCCTCTTCAAATCACCGATTGCAGGCTGACCCATGATGTGGATCTTGGTCAAGTTGCCTTCGAAAGCGCCCTTCAGAGGAATGATTGATTGGACCAAAAGCGGGTTGGTGTACTTCATGTAGAGATGCATCACTCCCATCATTCCGACGCCCATGAGGAGTGACTTGTACATGCCGCGCAATTGTTGCGTGTCGTATGAGTGTACAGTAGTGGTGATGAGCTTGCCCTCCTCAGCGGAGCCCATTGGGGGTGGCTCGACGTATTTGAGAGTAGTCAGATCTGTGGTGTCCTCGGTTAGCGCATGTTCCATTCGATGGAGGTTGGTGGTAATGCTTGCCTTTCTTCTTGTTGATCTTTTGTTGTATGTAGAGGTAAATGCCGACAATAATTAGGTTGGACACTATGTACATGGCTCGGACACCCATGAGGACTTGTGGATCATCGAAAGGTATTTTCTTTGACACTTGCATCATACCAAGTATGATCATAAGGTTCGTTCTGTGGTGTCAAAGCTGTCAGTTTGGCAGCTTTTGTAGAAGTCGCCAGACATCAGACCAGGGCGGACTAGACGTACAACTGAGGATTGAGGCCCATCATGACTGCTGTGAATGATTAGAACCTGCGCTATTTTCTGAGATCGATTTGCGACTTGTAAGGTGTGGATGGGCAAACACGTTGAGTGGAGTGGAAGGCGATAATTTATTGGCCGAAAGCATTGAAGACAGTTGTTGCCAAGACCGTGTTATCATACAGCTAGGACGTCATACACTTAGGGGCACAGAACAACAGATTCTGATCGAGGACCCTCGACCTGACTCAACGAAGGCACAGCAAACTAATTCGGCGATTCAGCGAATGTGAAGAACATAGCGAGCATGTATAGACAGGCTTGACTTTTGGTCACTGCGAGCACTTGAGACAGCGCTGCTAATGATCATGATAGTCTCCATGCCACCCCAGGATTTGAGTGCATTGCAAAGATCAGGTCTAATGCAATAGGATTCAGAACTCTCAAAAATGAGGAGCGACAATCAAGGAAGATGTTTGTTAGGCGCTGTAGGAGATCAATTATGCATCAGACATATCGAGTCATAGCTCACTCGAAAGACGTGCCGAAATGATGATTCTATGGTCTCAGACTTCTGAATTAACGAAAAAACAGTAAAGGAAGTCAGTCTAGTCGCGAAGGAAACGAACTTGGCATTTGCACATCCTCTATATACCTTTCGCTCATGCACAAATATCGGCCTTCTGCGCATGTCCATTTTGCTTGAGTCCCCTGCCCCCCACAGTGCTCTGTCAACTTTTAGCATGTACCATTCCAGATCTTTCCTCTCTTCTTTGAAACCCTGCGTCCTTAGACCGCATTGAAGAACACGTCTCAAGATCCCGGTCTGTGTGTGCCGCAATCTCTAGGACACAACTAGCACTATGCTATAATTCTTTCGTGCACGCCCTAAAGGAAAATGACACATTAGCTCCTCAAGCTCTTGCAGTCTTCCCAGTTCTATTCTCCATAGCATCTCTCGTCTAGCTGACGAGGAATCGAAAACATTATCTCTTTTCGAATTGCTGCCATTCCAAGCTACGACGAGTCTAAAGCTCTACCGACATCGCCATCAAACATCTCACCCAACGCCGCATCCACCAACGTAACATTCGCCAAAGCCGTCGCCTCCGCCCCTAATATCTCAGTGCCACCCTCCACATGTGGATTAACCGGCCTCCCCACACTAACATAAAAGCTCCCCACATTCCCCATCGGCGACAACCCCCCATACTTGACCACCGCATCATCCACACAATCCTTAATAACCCCTATCGCCGCCCTCGATATATCCACCAAACTAAAGTAATCCGCATCTCGATCATTCGCGCAACTGACATATATCACGCAGTAGCCATGTTGCCATCCTTTCGGGACTCTGATTCCATTTCGTGCGTTTTTGCTGAAGCGGTAGACCGTCCGGTCTCGGAATTGCGGGGTACTTGCTAGTAGACGTAGAGCTTGACGACAATCGGCGCCGTTGGTGGTGCCGATGCCTGGATGGGAGGTTTGGTTGAAGCAATACGGGACGAGTTGGTCGGGTTTGCTGGTAGTTGCGGCAACGAGAGGCTGAACCGGACTGGAAGAGGGACTTGCATGAAGAGTACTAAAGCAATTGAGAAAGAAGGCTAGACGCAGACAGAGCAGAAATTCCGTCCAGAGCATTGAGTACGGGGGCTGACTCCCTTTGGTGAATAGTGATGTGGCTAGACGAGATGTAATCAACGACGGAGCAATTCGGATCGTCAGAAGACTTCAAGATATCGACCTGGAGAGTGACACATTCGAAACGATCTGCATTGAACAACTCATGTTGAGGGAAATCATTATGTAGCTACTCTGATCGCGTGGGAACTTCGATTGCCGTTCCGGCTATCGCAAATAGAATGCGACTCCCACATCGCACCCACGCTCCAAGCGCGTCTCATCCCACTCGATTCATCTGAAAGCTGATCGAATAGAAATGTACCATTCATCAAGGGGACACTCCCTCTTCGATTTGATGCCATATTAATAACGGGTGAGGATCTACGCCATCCCTACACCAGCGCGGTAAACCCCTAAAATCAACCCGGTCAAAGTGTCGAATTGGTACTCTCTCTGCGCGGCCATGGGCTTGAGCAAATGCGACAGATTCCACGAAGACATCTATTAAGCCGTACTCATCCACTTTGAACCTTTGGAGCCGTTCGAGCTGGGCCCTGATTTTTGAGAACAGGGAAGTCCAGGTACCACATTCTAATACGATGTCACCGATTTGGATGTTCTCTATCGATTTCGCAATAGCCATAAAAAAGGCGACTAGCTCGAACTCTCTTATTTTGAAATGCCCCAGGATGATTCGCGAGAGATGAATGAGGGCGTTGTCACCTATAAGAAGATTGAGTGGTAGGTGAGGCTTCAACAGGGGGACGTGGTTGTCATGAAAATTGTCCAGGAGCTGTAATGTCAAGTCCTCAAGCAAGTGCGCGGACCGAAGTATCGCTCCTATTGCCTGACTCGATCCGTAGTTGCTGGTGACCGCATCTTCTGGGAACGTGTGTGCCCACGAATAGGGGAGATTGCGGTGCTGGTCGGCGAAACAGATCTCGTCCGTTTCATAGAAGATGCTGGTTAGTCGGAGCCCTCGCAGGTTTTGGACGGCTGAAGCAATGGCTTGTGTCGATGTGTTTGTCAGCAAAGTCGACATACAGACGCTATAAACGCCGGTTTGATGCCAGACAGGCCTGGCATCTGCATTGAGGATGAACTGGGCGCATTTAGGAGTGCAAGATGCCATGCTTTTCAGTAGGACTTCCATCAGATGTGAACCTGTTCTCGTACGGTGTGGGTCGACACCGTAACACCAGGCATCTCCGAGCATACGATTGGTGTGAAGTTTTCTCGCATTATCAATGCTTGTGGTTTTAAGGTTTGGAAAATTCTGAATGGCTCGCCGGACAAGGTCAACATCTTTTCTTTGCCGTTCCATGATCGATTGATCATCATATTTTGATCGGTATCTCTCGTAGTACGCAGTCAAGGTGGAGAAATCCTTTGACGCCTCTTGGGCAAGCTCGCAATAGTTTGCATAGGTCAACCACGGGGGCGGTGGTCTCCTTGGTCTGACGTACGTCGTCCAATATGAATTCAGGTACTCCTGACGGTTGAGCAATTCCAACCTTCCCAAAGAGAAGCGCAACTCCGTTACGCGCTTGGCAATGCCACCGTGGCAAGAGGCTCGATAAAGCCTGCAAAGACTTTGCCGCTCAAGGGCAGCTTCGATTGTTCTAAAGCCGGAAGTAATCGAGGAGTCGGATTCCCCTGGCGATGATCTCAAGCGGTAAATTAAGAATCTCATTTTCTGCCAGGTAGCTGAGAATGTTCATAAGAAGTTCGGAAGGAAGGCCAGCGAGGGACATGGCGCCCGAAAGACCGAGAGGCTAGATTCAATAAATCCGTTCTTCAGCCAGTAGCTTGGTGTATACCCCAGCGTTATAAGATACAAGTAAGATATTCACCTTTGAAAAAGCAAGTTAACAAATGTGTAATTTTGGTTCTATCAGGAAAGAATGATGTTTTGCTGAAGTCGAGGTGACTATTGCGGATAACACCACATTCTGAGGAAGGGACGAATGTGCTATTGATAATTCGAGGTTGGAGGAAGTGAAACGCAAAAGTCATCTGCTACCAGAACAGAAGCTAAGACATGCAAATCGTCTCAAGCCATATGCCATTGTCCCAGCCGATCAATCAACATCAGGCACCGGCAGCTCCCCCAGCCGCTGCTCGTTGCTTCGCTCTATATTCAACCATTGCAACACCACTGGTCACAACTTCGTCCATGAGCACATCATCCACACCAGGCCCGAGCTCAAACTTTCCCTCTTTTTTAAAAGCCCAATTGCTGATCTGAAATCTCGCAATCAGCTGTTCGGCTTGGTCCAGACACACCATGTCGCCATTGCTGAACATGCCGTCTCTCTTCCATTTGAGAGAGCCTCCAGTAGCCAAGCTGTGAAATTCATGGGCAGAAGTCAGGAATCCTGATTTTTCGAGTATGATTGGCTGATTATGTATGGTCAGATCTATATCGCTGGACATAGAGTGAAATGTTACCGTGCCCACTTGAGCACCGGTAGAAGCGACTGAGATTTTGACGTGTGGCTTTGAGCTGAAGAGACCGCCGCTGTTTGCATCGATGCGATAGAGCGGTGTGCTTTTATCGGAGTCAAGGATGCGCGCATGTCGACGTGTCAGACCTTCATGATAGATGTGTAAAACTCGAGGCGCTATTGGCTGTTGCCCGTATGATGGATTTGGCGATGTTGCGTATCCAGGCAGAGGCTGGTGTTGAGCGAAGGCTTGTGCCATACTTGCAGTCTCTAGGATTTGAGGTCAGGATGAAAAATAGGGAAGTTTGGTAGTCAGCGTTATTCGCGAGGGTGATGTTGAGCGATTCGATTCACAGTGGAGGGAAAATGCCTTGATAGAATATGTGATCGTTCACATGAGTGCAGCTTTTATTTGAATTATCGACCCCGTACTAAGTTTGCAGTATCGAAGGAGCCGCTTCCGCTGTGTCTTACATCGTTGCTATTCCCGGCATGTGTAAGCCTCGCATTGGGGCTGTACCTTCCGATCTGCGGGCACAGCTAGCACATTCTTAATGGACGAGCTTGGATAGACCTCATGAGCGCGAGCGACATGGGGAGGAAGGCGACTTCGCCTTGTTTCATGTCATCGGTTGGATACGGCGATGAACGAGCTACAACAATACATTATGTTGCGCGTTAAGAATGATGAAACTGAGGAAATAATTCCCAGTGGTCAGCTCGTAAAACCTAGACTGGCTCTAGTGACTAAGCATCAGCCTTAAAACTGTGGACTGGGAGGTTCTTTCCTCAGCGAAGGTGGCAAATAGCTTAGTCATCCCGTCTGTATACTTAGTCGAAGCTTTAGGCTTCTCGTAGTAATCTATCCTTCTTCCTACCTACTGAACTAAGGTGTCTGTTTTCTAGAGGTCTATCCTAGATTCTTAAGTGGCCCTAGAGCTAGATCGTTATCTTCTATTCTCCTTGAGTCGTCCTTTATTTTCCGTACGAATTGTTATTGCGTTTGTCGTTAAGTTCTTACTCTACCTTCGTTATCCTCTCTCTATAGCGGCTTTTATCAGCTACTCTATTATAGTACCTTTAAGTTATCTAAGAATATTACTCTAAATACTTCCTAGCTATCTTAGTATCCTTAAAGCCTACGCTAGCCCTACCTTCTTATTACCGAAGTACCTTCGGAGTTATCCTTTAGCCCTAGCTTCGAGACCTACGCTCTACGAAGCCCTCTAGGAATTCTATACCCGATAACTACTATTAACTTATTCTAAGGCTTTAAGCTACCCGTCTATATTATACCTACTCCGCTCCTACGACTCTAAACCCGAACTAGACTAACCTTTATATCGATCTAAAGCACTACTATTAGAGCATCTATTCCTACTAGAACTAGTTAGCTCTTATTACTTATCCCTAAGCCTACGTATAACTACGACCTCTCCTTCGTTATCTAACTAAGCTATAGCCTTTAGAGCTAACTTTAAATTCTATAGCTTCTTTAATAGTAAAGATATTACTATAATAAAATAGCTAAAGAAGCTTAATTAGGAGCTTAAAGGCTATACCGTTAGCGGTACCGTACTATCTTATCGCTTTACCTAAGCGATCGACCTACTCCTTACTAAGGAAGCTATAGCATAGGCTAAGACTTACCCTTAAGCTATCGATATCCTTACTACTAGCGAACTAAGCTAGGATAATATTACTACCTTCCAAGGCTTACTCTATAAAAGATTCCCTTCTAAGTCCGCTAAAATCTTAACTATAACTTTCGATATAGAGCTTACGGACCTTAAATAATAAGATAAGTCCCTATTAGCCTACTATAAGCGAGTAACTACTATAATATAGCGAGTCGGAGTAAGGGATCGTCCGTATATGGCTACGGAGAAGCCTCTTATACCCCTTAAGGTAGCTATACTTAACACTATTATAAGAGCTTTTATTAAGGGCCTTACTAACGTCGACCTTCGTCGTAAATTAACTCGAGGTCTAGCTTCGGAAGCTAGATCCTTACGTAGCGTGTTCACTATTATTAAGGAAGTACGTCGAACTAAGTATAAGCTCTAGAAGCTTACTAAGGAAGAATAGAAGCTAAAAGAGAATAATATACTTCGGAGTCTATTATAGAAAACTATAACTAAGGCTTAGCTTAACTCTATAATCTCTTCCTACTATAGCGTAGCTTCTAAGCCTAATACTATAAATAATTAGGATACCCTTTAATAAGTACTTACTTAACTAACGAAGTAATCTTAATCCTAACCCTTACCTTTACCTCCCTCTTAGTAGAAGCCTTCCTAAGGTTATAAGAGTAATCCTAATTCTTACTAGATTACTCGAAATCCTAATCCTAACTCTAGATATAATCCTAATTCTAACCGAAGTAATAATCGAAGTAATAACTACGGCCGTAGGTTAAATTAACCTCGGCGAGATAACTAGTAATAATCGAAGGATATCCTAGACCGATTAAGGTCTTAGAACCCTTATATTAATAGTTTAAAAAAGTAGTCTTATAGTACTAACGGACCTTTATACGTTAGCTATAGAGGCCTTAGCTATAGATTAGGTCTAATATATAGCGGGGATACGCTTCTAGCTTAGGAGAGAGCCTACCTTCGAGAGACTATCTTTAGTAACTCACCTTAGGCTAACTTCGCCTAAGCCTACTACGGTACTTATAACGGCGCTATTAAACTATAGAGTTGGCCTAAGAGGCCTAAGAGCTCTTCTTCTAGGCCTAGTTTAGTACTAATAACACCTTCCTTAAGCTTAGGCTACACCTCGAAGTCGTATAACTCTATCACGTTTAGTACCTCTAGGTTATCTCCTAATTAAGGTTCTATTAGAGCTTTCTACGGAGAAGGTTCTGCCCCTAGTAAACGACCCTACGTATATAAGGAAGCCTAAGCTTTAGATCGATCTAGAAGACTACTACCTCCTACTACCTAAGTATAGTATCCTCTTACTTAAGCATTTAACCCACCTACGTAACTACCTCCTTTCACCTTTTAAGCTAACGAAGGTAAGAAGAAAAAAGGTCTAGCGAAGAAGGTTAAGCTTTAACCACTCGTAGGAATATTTAATAAGTTATTAAATAAGTACGACGCTCCTACCTCGGTTCGATAAGTACTATAGTAGAATAAGGTTAATATAACCTAGATAGATTTAGCTACTTAGTCTCCTACTTTCTATAAGGAGCTAAAGCGGATTATAACTCGTATACTAAAGAAGCGTAATCCTAAGAAGTCTTCTCTCTAGTAAAACCCTATATAATTCCCTTAATTCTAACCTGTCTTTATCTAACCTTAGCCTTAGTAACTGCCTACTATATAAGTACCCTAACTACCCTACTAAGCTAGATTTTAACCTACGATATAAGTGCCCGTCTAAACTTAGGCTTAACCTTAAGTAGTATAGCCGATATAGTAGTGTTAATTAACCTCTTAAGTAATAGTATCTCGCGTTAGAGCCTAAGGAGTACCTATAGAACTAGATATCTATATAAAGCACCTTAGTTCTATAGTAGTAGCTAAAAAAGCTTTCCGAGTACTAAGTATAGCTAGGACTACTAAGCTTAAGATAGCTTTAGATATAAAGTATACCTAGGCTAATTAAGGTTCTAATATAAACGTTACTTCGCTCTTACTTATACGACTTATTTAAACTCCATTCCGACCCTTATCCGAGATAGGCTTCCGTAGGCTTTCGATATAAACCGCGGACTACCGTAAGACTATGCTAGAGTATTAGTGCGAATTCGACCTTTATTGCGAAGGTATCTAGAGAAACGTTCGTTACTTCGTTTCCGTAATATAACTAGGAGCTCCTAACCCCCCCCGTCTCTTACTAGGCCTACCTTAGCTCTATAGTATTAATGCTATTATCTATATACGGGACTTATCTATTTAAATAGGCGACCCAGCCATTAGGGAGAAGGTTCGCTTTATTACCGGACTAGAGCTTATATATTACCGGGATTATAGTATACTTATATATCCTAAGGCTATTATTTATTCTACTAATACCTTCGATAACTAAGAGGAATCGGAGGAAGAAGATAAGTCTTCCGAGGATAACCTCTCTAAGGTAGAAGATGAAGCTCCGTAAGGTTTTCGTTAAGTCCTTAGTAAGACGTAAAACTATCTAGGTATCTACCGCCTAGAGCTTCTAGGTAGGATACCTACCCTAGGGTTACTCCTACTAACCCTAACCTTAAATTTAACCCTACTACGAAAGTAGATAGTCTCCTTATTAAAGCGAGTACTTTAGATCGGTATAAAGCTCTAGCTATAATCCTCCGGCCTAGTTAGTCTATTAGTTATTTTAGTGCCTTAGGTACCCTAGATTAGCCTAGCGAAGCCTTCCGTAGGACTACTATAATATCGAATCCTACTATAAAGGTATTTCTAGATCGGCGTATAGTCCGACCTCTACGTCCTATATTTCTACTATCTAAAGACCTTAAAGCTTAGGCCTAAATACTTAGTCTAGAGAAAGTCCTAGGTCCTCTCATCCCTACCGAAGTAGACCGACTTCGCGTACTACAGCTACTATAGCAGTATCGCCATCTTAATAGAGAAGATCTTACCTATCTCCCGTGCACGGATATTATTACACATAGAGTACGGATTATTCTAGGTACTAAGCCAGCTAATATACGCTCCTAAAAAAGATGGCCCCTATATATAGAATAGTAGATAAGGAAGCTTATAATAGACGGACTCCTTAGTAGTGTTTACGAGCTAACTAAACCTACTAATAGTAGGCTTTCGCCGTAGAATACTAGAGCGGTAATAGTCGATAAAGTTAAAGACCCTACACCTAAAGACGAATTAAGGATAACCTTCGATTATTCTAGAGTATTTAAAATCCTCCTAGGCTCTTATCTCGAACTAAGCTTAAAAGTTTATAATTATTTATTAAACCCTCGTAATCGAAGTCTCTTCTAGGCTAATTTAAAGTACGCGTACCTTATAATTCCACTATATCGAGATAATAGATATAACTTCGCTTTCACTATCTTAGGTATCGGTTAATACTAGCCCACCCGTATATAGTAAGGTTTATAGTTAGCTAGGTTTACTATAACTAAAGCTATTTATCGAGCTTTCGGATTTATACCTCCTCCGCAGCTAGAGCCTTCGTTACTTTACTCTAACGACCCTACTATACCACCTCCCCTTACATTCTATATAGATAATTTCTTTAGTAGCTTCGAGGATAAATTCGAGTCCTAATTTAGGTTCTTAAAGTATAACTTCTTCCCTAGGATTAAATAGTCTAAGCTCCTCTTATCCTTTAAGAAGCTTCGGTTATTTACCGAGTCTATTAAAGCCCTTAGTATTACCTATATAGTTAGCGGCTAGGTATAGATCCTAGAGGAACGAGTCGCTAAGATTACTAAGTAGAAGACTCCTTTAGATTAATCTAGGGTTAGGGCCTTCCTAGGTACTATCGGAATAACCCGTAGATAGGTAAAGAACTTTACCGAGCTTGCGAAGCCTCTAAGTAGACTTATTAGAAAGGTAGAGTAGAGGTAGACTAAGATGGAATAGCTATTATTCGAAATTATTAAGGTTAAGTATACGGTTACTATATCTATATATAGGATTAACCTTAAGGTCGTAATATATTTCTACGCTAATACTTCGATATTTGCCGCTAGCTTCTATATTACCTAGTTCCGAATAGCTAAGTAAGCCTTTACTACCTAAGTAGGAAATAAGCTTATCGAGGTTCCGATTCTATACGACTCCTTCGCGTTTAACCTTACCTAAAGACTCTACCCTACCTATAAGAAAGAGCTTTATACTATTATTAAATTCTTAGCTAAATACGACTACCTAGCTAAGCACCCCTATAATACTATAATTATATATACTAACTATCGACCCTTAGTCCACTTTTTAAAGTTAGGTATCTATAAAGGTATTTATAGCCACTAGGTAGACGTGCTTCGTCGCCTTAATATTACTATTAAATATATACCTAGTACTCGCAATAAAGTAGCTAATAGTTTATCTCGCATACTCTTCTATTCTAACGATATGGACCCTACTATAGAAGTATATATAAAAGCGTTCTCCGACTAAGGCCCTAAATAGATATAGAGGGACGGTAAGAACGGTTTCGAAGCTTTCCTTAAAAGTCTTACTCCCTACCTGCGAAGGGAGATTATTAACTATAGTACCTTAAGAGGTATTAGCGTTTTCCGTATCTAAGTATATACCCTAGCTCCTAGCTCCTAGTCTAACGCTTACCTCAGCTCTATATAGTATAAAGGTATATACTAAATATATACTATAGACGATATTAATTATACTATAATACTAGCCTTAGCTATTAGCTAAGTACTATTATATTATATAGATCCTTAGACTAGAGTCTTATAGAAGTATACTAAGGGCTTATAGCTTCCGTGTATCCCTAAGACTAAGGTCTTATCTATACTTCGTTCGGTTTATAATAAAGTAGGTTACTAGGCAAAAGCTAGTACCCTAGTAAAGCTTCGAGGCCACGCGTACTAGCCTTACTAAACTAACGATGTTAAGAAGTATATTTCGGGGTGTATTAAGTATACTAGATATGGCCCTACTACTAAATTATAACCCCTATATCCCGTAGTCGTAATTAGGCCTTTCCGATTAATTAGATTCGACTTTATTAGATCCTTAGGAACGTTACGTTTAGGTTACCGCTTTATCCTATATATTATTAATTACTTTACGAGGTTCTCTATAACCTTCCTAAGCGAAAACGCGAATATTAAAGATATAATCCTAGGGCTAACCTAGCTCTTTACCCGGTACTATAAGCCGGAGGCTATCTATATAGATAGAGGTTAGTACTTTATAAACTAGGAGCTTTAAGACTTCTTAACGTCCTATAGTATCGCTTTCTCCTATAGTCCTTCGGGGGCTTCGATAAGTACTAGAATAGTAGAGTCTAGTAATAAGCTTCTTAAGCTAGTCCTTCGTAAAGGGGGTAATTAGGAAGACGGACTACCTACTTCTACCCGATCTCTTAACTCCCGAATTATTACCTATCTTATAATAGTACCTTACGAAATCCTTATAGGACTCCCTCCTTCCCTAGACCTATCTAAGCTAGCGAAGCCTCCTCCGACTATCTAAGCTATTAAAGCTATAGTTACTTCCTTTACGGACCTCTCTAAGTACTACCGCCTAGTATAGTAATATATTACCTATCGAAGTAAGGTTTATAATCGGATTTCTTAACTCTTAATTACTAGGAAAGAAGACGAGGCTATACGCTATAATAGAGGGGTTAACCGAGTATTCTTCTAGAAAGATATAGGGAAGCTTTAACCCCGATAGAGAGGTCTCTTTACTATTAATAGGTTTAGTTTAGAACGTAAGCTTTTATATATCTTACGGTAACTTAATAGTCGTCGTATTAGTAACACCTACTATAGAAATTATCTTAAACGTTTTATACCTCGACGTAGTTATCTTTCTAATAAGACCTAAGCTTCCCTACTACTATAATAGACCTTACGATAACTAAGGCGGAAGATAAATTAACCTAGTCTATTACTTACTTAACTTTTAGACCGATCTAAAGTACCCTTACTATTCTAAAGCTTTATCCTAGGTCCATCTCTCTCGTACGCTAATAACCACCACCTCCGAAGCTTCATCTATAGTAGGCTTCGGCCTTATAATAACTAGGCATTAGTATTATAAGAGCTTAGTACTATAAGGATTTCCTTTAGTTATCTATTCTTTTGCTTTAATACTACTGCGGTTACGCTATAGGAGTTATAGAAGTAGAGATACCTAGGATTACTATATCGAGTATAGCTCGGTGGGATAGAAGGTCGCGGGGGCTCTTATTCTTATTTCTATAGTAGCTGTGGACTAGGAGGTTCTTTCCTCAGCGAAGGTGGCAAATAGCTTAGTCATCCCGTCTGTATATTTAGTCGAAGCTTCAGGCTTCTCGTAGCAATCTATCCTTCTTCCTACCCACTGAACTAAGGTGTCTGTTTTCTAAAACTACCTACCCACCTACCTTACGGATTACGTGTTGAGCGGGGCCAAGCCCTACAAGAGAAACATTGTTGATTTGGTCAGCCCAAGAGGCTTTTGGTGAAAGACGATGCACTCCATGAGACCCGGGCAAGTGCTCGCAAGATGCTGTCTTTATTGCGGCATCTTCGTGGGATTAGACCAAAGCAGGCTGTGGGTAGAATCGAGGAGCAGCTCAGTCATCGATACGATCCTTCAAGATGCGCACGCCTTCGTGTTGAAGACACTCTCGGAGGCCGATACAAGGTTAAGGGCAAACTCGGTTGGGGCCAATTCTCTACGGTCTAGTTTGCCAAAGACATTGAGTATTTTTCTATCACCCTGAAGAGCTTGCCACTGGAATAAGAGCCATTCAAGGAGCGAACAGTGGGTGACTATTAAAGTCTCAACCCGAGATCTCGTGAAGGATCCACGACATGAGCGCGACATCATGAAGAAGCTCAACGAGGGCAACAGTGACCATGACGGCTATGCTCATGTGATTCCTCTACTTGACGCATTCGTGCATGAAGGGCCAAATGGACCGCACACCCAAACAGTTTCCTTCGGCGGCCGCAGTAGGATTCGATTGCCTCTCTTCCTGAGATCTGCGGATGGAAGGTGTGAGTTGCAATCAATCAAGCTCCAAGGGCACTGTGATAAGAGTTCTTGGAGAGAAGTGTGGGACTATGGAGTAGAGTTGAATGGAGTTTGTGCTGCTCAGAAGAAACGCGGGAATAGCCCCGCATTTGGAGCCAATGGTCGACTTCTGCTCAGTCTCGTTCCGAAATGGCCTGTGAGCGAGTCGTGAATTTTCTCAAACCGCCTTGACAAGGCGTAAATGGGGTAAGAGTTCATGTTTCGTGAGGAATAGGCTGTGAGTGGAGAGCCACATACGATGCAAATACACACATTCTTCCCAAGTATACGATTTAATCATGCTTTCCTACATGACTGGCATCAAAAGATCCGTTAGTCCTGTGGAGAGCGGGAAGAGATACAAGTGTAGAATATGGGGACCGTCAACATCGCTCGGAATCGCCTAGCGGGCCGAGGATGGCACACCTTTTGACCATTCTTCAGGTATCTAACCTATCATCATGGAGATGGGTAGAGCATCTACCGTTGAAAGCGTCCAGAGAGAGGTTTGAACTACAATACCATATGTTTTCAATAGGTCATGAGCCCGAGTCTTGTGTTGGTGGATGTAGTAAACCTAAGTGATCTTATGTCGAGCGCGGTGTCTGCTCATAAAGGTAATCTAGCTATCTCGGGGGCTGCTCTTAGGCTCGCTAGGGCAGCTTTAAGGGACTATCGGGGCGTTTGGCGCGCGGAAGCCAAAAGCCAAAGTATATTAAGTACCTATTCTAGATACTAGATAAAGTCCTTTATGCAAACACGCATTGTTGAAGTGCGTATCGCTAGCTTTATGAATACTCTCACCCCCAACATCATGCCACCGAGCTCATCCATATCAAGCCGAGAACAGTCAGACTGACTGTGGGGCTTGCATCATGCATTCCTGCACTGGGACGTCACGGCGGACACCCGCAGCTGAGAAGGCTGTTCGAACAAGGCTACGATGTGACATAGACCAGGCCACCTACGATGGCCATGGCCCTTGCTACTGCTGCACCTGTTCCGATGTCCTCTTTGACTCCGCCGTGCTTGCACTACGACCATGGATGAAGTGAAAGTCGTCAATTTGGAAGCAGAGTTAGGCTGCTTAGACCAACAGTTGCCCGATCCTCGTAAGTCGCGGTCCGAGTCCTTGCGATGATTTCTCCTAAAAGTCACAATTCCAAGGAACGGTCATGGAACCTCGGATAACTTTTTCAATCCACCTACTGAGGCACGCTCCCGGCTCAAAGCTCCTTCGAAGACTAAATCAGTGTATCCATTTGGCCTCGATGGGACTTTAGCCTGGACAACTCCCGCTGGAGAACTTCTCTCGACCGCGCGTTGCCTTCGGAACAGACTGGTTGGCGCGGAATACAAGAGAAGCACAGAAAGAGGTCCCCAATATCATGCAAGAGCAAAGATGCTTGAAAAGGCTGTGAATAGCCCGCAAGGGTGTGGCTACGGCATTAGAATATCTTTAGAGAAAAATCTTGAGCCTTCCGAAGTGTCCTGGATACATAATCGCTGGCCTAGGTATAGATACCAGGTTGGTTCCTTGGATATTAGACTGCAATACTACGTCGACTGTCAATCGTTAGTCCAACAATATCAGATCCGCAATAACAGCCATGAGGCAGCATACCTACCATACACAATCAGTTCTGAGATCTGCATTCGGGAGCATAAGGTCGGCCAGGCGACAAGTCATCCCATCTCAGCAAGGAAATCCTTTGAAAGACTATTGTTATTCGGAAACTCGGAGGTGGTGGTAAGAAATGCGCGTGCAAAAGTACAAGTGAAGATGGCAGTTTGTCTCAATGCACAGAGGACATCAGCTTGGGCCGAGCAGTCTCTCGGCGCGGAAACATCTGATGCCAATGATCCTACATCCCTCAATAAAGAATCGAACCGGGTTGAGGACGAGCTGCGACAAACCATCCTGGCTAAAAGATTTCCTTCTCGTGGAAAGGACGTTGAATGGATATCATGGTATAGCAGACACTACGACCGGAAGCCTGGACGGGAAAGGTCTAGACTCTACGAGAGAGATAATTTCGCGGAGCACAGGAACAGACTTTTGGTACCTGGAAAATCTACCCAAGAGCTTTGCGCTATCATCCAGATCTTGGAGCTTCCTCAGCCCGAACCAGAACTCAATGATGCGCCATCGAGCGACAGTCACGCGCAGACTCACAGCATTTGGGAGAGACAAAGTGCCCTGAGGGGCGAGTCCAAGGACTTTTCTCCGGATACATCGGATCCAGTGCACATGAGTCGAGTCTCCAGATATTTGGATGAACACGTCTCACTTGGAGAAGAATTTGCAAAGGATGAACGGACTGGGGAGGCGCGGTACCACTTTTACACAGCATACTTAATTGGGGAGTCTTTCTTCAGCCAGGATCCAATCCGTTTCGGCAAAACCCGTTTTAGATATGCTAGGTTTCTTGACAACAATGGGTGGTGTTCGGATGCTTTTACAATGGTGAATGATCTTTTTCATGACCTATCAACAAAGGATACTGAAGATGGAGATGTCTTTAGTCTATGGATGGAGGTCCTCAGTCAACTTGCCTCCATGTGCCTAGACAAGAATGAGTTTGGGAAAGCCGAAGCTCTGTACGAGCAAGCCTTGTCCCGCTTCCTTCAGGGTGGTATAAAGCACAATCCCAGCTCAGCCGGTTTCTTGGAAAGGGTTGCGTGGACGCAGGTCTATCAAGAGAAATACGAAGAAGCAGACAGAAATTATACCCATTTATTAGATCGGACGTCTTTTAAACGCCGAACACTGCTAAGCAACCGTTGCTTTATCAAGAGACGCCTAGGCCAGTACCAGGAAGCCCAGAAATTGTACGAAATTGCTCTTCAAGGACTGCCCAGTGGATCTCAAGAACATGGGACTATGTCCACAGAATCTAGTGACGGATACCAAGGACATGAATGCGGGGTCTCATCCACAATGGATATCCTCTATTCTTTGAGCGGACTCTTCTCCTGCCTAGTCGAGCTCCATATTAATTGTGAAGATAACCAGGAGATTTCAGGAGTCTTCGTCGAGTACATTGATGTCAGCGCTGCTTTAGCTATCTCGTCCTATGTTCCATTCCCCTTCAGTGAGAATCCCCTTCATTTCGCAATAGTAAGGCAATTGGAATCTCTTTTATCAGTTTGCAGCATACCAGTCAAAAGGAAAAATGGCGAAACTGGTATCTCTTTCGTAGACGGCGATCTCCTGAATTGTGTCTTGGAGGGCAGATTCGCATAGTATATCTCCAAAAACCCCCACTTAGTATAGAATGTACTTACTTGGTGTAGCTTCCAATTCAAGGTTTTGATTCAATGCCTAGGGTATCAGAAGGCGATGCGATACGATGAAGACTCGAGGATCATGACTGGCAATCGCATTCGCACAGCATGTGAATGCCACCTTGTATGGGCGTTCCTGATAGCAACTCCGACTAATACCTGGGAATCATATTACTCGGTAGGAGGTTTCAATGAAGAGGTGGAATCTGAACCCTCTTCCACCTCTCGTGCTATCGAAGGAGCCTACCAATTTTTAAAATTGTACCTTTATCTTAACACGTGGAAGGAAAAATGGAGGTTTATATTAGAGCTACTGCAACTGAAATTGGAAGGATGGCTCTCGTACTTGAAGAGCACCCAGCACATGGCCAAACTCTGGGTTGAAAGAGAAGATATGGAAACTTTCAAACCACGTGATACATCACCTAGGGATGGTGATTATATCAGCAGAATGTACCCTCACTACCACCTGTCAGATGCTGCCCTACTATGGCTGGCCCTTCTGCAGCTTGAAAAGATGATTCAGCTAATTGAGGCTGAATTTGCCGGCCAATTTCAAAGCCAATCACTTGCCGTTGAAAGCATGGTCAAAGATGTCCGACATTGTCTCGTCTCATACCAAAAAGACCTTAGCTTGCACAAGATTCGGTCTAACATAATTGAGACATTCAAAGTACCCAAAAGTGGTTCCCAGTGCCGCGTTCACTACTGGAGGAACGGCTTCATTTGGCCCTCTGGCAGTAATTTCGGGCGAATCTCAAACGACGTTTGTCGGGTCTGTGGACAACTCTCCAAACGCAGGAGGTCAGAGAAGTGGGTTAGAGAGTGCTATTTAAACTGGAGCAGTCAATGAAAGTAACCGGCAAGTTTTCGTATTCCAGAGAGCGATCAAGCAGAACGAATTCAAGATTCAAGCCACTGATTTTGCTATAATTGAGGCATCAGTGTGCGGCATCTTTGAAGATTCCGAGGATCAAGACAAAGCCCCCTGGCGAGAAACCCTCAAAATGCAGAAAGAGGAAGACGCTGCAACCTTTAGAGATCCTCGGCGAATCGCTTTGACTCTGTTTGCTTCTAGTTACAAAGATAAATCAGCTGAGTCTAGCATTGGCAAGGATGAGGACGCACTACCAAGACTCATCGCTGCGCTTTACGACTCAGGTTTCTTTGCCCGCTTCATTGTAGAAGACGCTCCAAAACCAATGCGTGATTGGTCAGCTAACACCTATGAGACAATATCTCTGCTGGTCGCAGGTCTATTCAAGGAATGCCGAGACGTGATGTAGGTCTGACCTCTGCTCCATCCGAAGCTCCTAACGCTGTGTGTAGACCTTTCCATGTTCAACAAGAGCATCGCCATGAGACAGGCAATGCGTTCGCTCTCCTTATGACCAGACCGAGAACTCGAACACAAACACCAATCATCATGCCTGGATTAGTGAATCCGTCTTTGAGGATGAGTTAGAGAGACGTCGTTGATACCGAATTTATGCCGCACTGGATGTATTATTATCCCGATTTTATTCATAAAGGGCCATTGAAAATCGACATTCAGAATGAAATAGAGCAACTTGACTCGGTTGGTAGCTTGAAGTCCGCAGTGGCTACATGGAAAGCTTCACAGGGTTTTAATAGTTCGGAACGACCGAAATTTCTAATTGACCCTGCTGTCTTTGATTCTGGTGCGAGAGCCCGTAGAAATGCCAACGATGCATCGGTTGTACGCCAGATCTGGATGGACGATTACTATGACAGGGATGATTTTTGAGACGTAATGCGTGGGGCGCGAACTCCTGAACAAGCGAGAAGAAGCCTGGTCGAGCTGTCAAGTCTGGATAAGGAAAGAGTGTTGATTTGCTGGCTTGCGGCTCCAAAACAGGAAAGGCCTCTGCTAATGGAATTTTTCCGTCGCCACGAGTCATCGGAAAATTTCTTTGCCAAGCGCGCCCATTGGGAAGGTAACATTTGGGAGACGGAATTACAACTTGGCTTCTATCAAATGGTAACCCATGAAGACGAAGACGAATTTGTTCCTTTAGAAGGCTCTCAGGCCCCTCTCTCCAATCCCAAAATACCCAGCCTGTTTGCCACTTTACAAGGTCATGAAGTCCGGCGAGTTGCCATGAGTTTCCGTTTCGTCGGTGATCTTCGTGATCGACTCTGGACTTGCCATTTCTTCTGTTCGGCTACTCAGGGGTTCCAAGGTCTGGTTGACGAATACTGGAAAACCGCGGGCTCCAAGGAAGGAATTTACGAAGAAAAGCAGTGTCAGCGGAAGCTTTTGGAACTAGTCTACGTCGAACGAGCTCTCAGTGAAGTACGACGGAGCATAGAAAGCATTCTTGCTGCATTTGAAAAAGAGCTCGATGAGTCGCTTGACCCGCAAAGCGAGAGCTTCGAGTTCATCCATGACCATTCAAGTCGCCCTTTGAAGGCTACGACTCTACTTGGCGACGTGTCACAGCAGTTGGAATCCTCAATTAGCGCAATCGAACAATGGGAAAAACGAGAAGATCTCAGAGGCCTTCGAAGCAGGTGGTCACTCAAGGATCAAGAACGTCATGGAGAAAAGCTGAGAAAACTGACACCGAGGTGCAAGTTTAATGTTCAGCAGTGGCGTGTCCAGCAAAGCCGCCTAAAAGAACAACGAAGAGCCGCAGACCAACGGCATAGTGACTTAGTAAGTTACAAACAGCTCCAGGAGGCCCGTCGAAGTACATGCTCAGCAGCGGATGTTCGCTTGTTCACGTACGTGACCATAGTATTCTTGCCGCTTTCCTTTTCGTCAAGCTTGTTCAGCATGGCAGGTACACCTACAGGTAGTACGATATCTGTGATGGCTCCAACCACAGCCATTGCACTAGCCATCACGTTCCTGCTTCTTTCGAACATGAACATACTGGATCGCAACCAGAGGTTTTGGGTCAATAGGATTAATACCCATACTAGGAGGAAAATGACTGCGCGCGGCAATGACGCGACGAGGTGGAGTAAGATCTCAAAGGAGCTTGAAGAGGTGACACAGCATAAGCTGAAAGCGCAGGATACTGAAAAGCGACTCCCGGCAGAAAGCACATGGTATCATTTCCTTTTCTGGCTATACTGTGCGTTCAAAGCGCCTGGGACTTATGTACATGAGGGGGTCCATGCATGGCAGAATCATGATGCCAAGGATGTTCCGTCTAACAGCAATCTCCATTTCATCATTAAGATTGTGGTAGCTATATCCTTCATCCCGCTCTGTATCGTCATACTCGTGGCCCAGATACTGGTCTTGTATACCATCGATATATTACAGCTATTCTGGACGATGATGCAAAGGCAAGGTAGAAAGGTGCTCGGCCCACTGCGAAAAGGCCAAGGTTCTTCTGTGCAAGACTTGGCGTTGAAGTGGCTCGAATCTCCTCCTCGACCGGTTCGGGAGTACATTAATAAACTGAATGCTGGGACGGCAGAACCACCGGGAGCAAATGATTCTCCGATACTAGAAAGGGCAGACACGTACAGCGAGGAGCCCACCACCCCGCACCATCGGGATTTAATAACATCACTGAGTGCAAGAACAGCTTCGTTCACGGAGAAGTTCCAAACAAACCAGAAGACTTCATCCAAAGATCCCAGCACGTCTACATCGAAACAGGGAAACGAGAGCGATGTTGCAATAGAGCATAAAGCAGGCATTCACAGTGAAGCGTCTCCAACTAGTACCAATGCGCTGGAATCTTCATCCCAGCTTGCAAATCCGAATCCTCTGGCTGAGCAACCCCGTCGCAAAAGGCAATTTCTGGCAGGGAGGTTCAGGAAGCCTAAAATCAATACGGATGAAGCGCAGATGCGCGTGGGTTGGAGCGTATGAATGGGTTGGACTGCATATATACAACCTATTTCTCAATATTCAGGATGGCTTATCACCTGTCTCTTCACTTACCGACGCAGCACGATGGACAAAGGACAAAAAGGACTCTCTTTCGCAATTCAAAAGATTACGGACCCGCTGAAGACACTGAAAGTGTCTTTTCATACATCACACTTGAATTCCCATTAATCAGCCTACAATGTATTGATCATCACTACCATACTCATACTTTCCCCCTCGCCTCTAGCAACGTTATCCCAAGAAGTCTGTCAAGTCAGGAGGAAATATAGATTTAGAATTCAACATGAGAATAATATTGTCGGACTGAAAGATGCGTCATGAGGAAAATTTAGTCTAGTCAACTGCTTGACCCCATCGGATTTTTCAGGTAGCTATGTCAGCAGTGCCTCCTTTCTCATTTATATCAGCAACTGTGGATAGCGGAGAATTGTCTACTTTTTTGAATGTATTTTCCCCCCTAGATACAAATCTATATGCGCCCATGCCTTTATGTGACTTGACTGGTCAGATTTCGAAGCGTCGGAGGCTTCGTGATGGCCGCAGCCGAAGCCTCCAAGTCCTTTATCGTTGCATGCCATCCGATGCAGCTGTTCACATTTTAAGAAGGATTGTCCCAAGTTCAGAACCCAGACAGTCGTTCGTCTTTACCATGAATTGCAGTTGCCCGCCCCCACTCGCAAGATGGTACCATCTCGGGCCCGCAGCCATCGTCGTGCACGGAGTTGGTCAATTTCTTCGCTGGCCACGTCTCGTTACTACCAGAGAGAGCTCAAGCCTGATATGTGGCTTTTCGTCTATCGGCCTTGTTACGTGAATCCAAAGCTCGAGGACATTGGCAGTGTTTCTACTTCCACAATACATTTTCTCTCGACCGCAAGGAAAACATGGTTGCTGAGCCGCCAACGACATTGGCGTGGACCGCGTCATCTTCACTGACCAATTGACGAGGGTGAACGAGCGTACACATCCTGGCCTCGTGCTGTGCGGATTGCATTTGGTGGAACCGAATGTCTAAAACCGACCGACGTTCCGGCTGCTGATCCAGAGATTGCGACTAGACAGCGAAATGAGCACAGCATATCGCGAACGAGCTAGACGTCTCTTATGACTCGTCCAGCAATTCGGAAGTACTCATGATCACTGGACGCCAATCATAGCTCATCATGGCTATGACCGACATGTTGTACATGTACATGAAAGTCTTCAGGCTTATTTGCCATATGCTGTATGCGTTTCGCTGCTCCAATGGCAGCCATATCCTTCGGGTCGATGGTGTCTTTGAGCCAACCATTTGCTGGAATATCGGCAAAGGTTTCCCGCAACAGTGAGCGCAGGTGGTCAAAGCCCTCCAAAGAAGCGTCACCTGCCAAGATGATGGCGCGGATGTCGGAGCGAAGAGGCTTCCAATTTGCGCCGGTGTTGGAGGCAGACTCTTTCAGGAGTGTTTCCTGTGAGAGAAAAGCTTCGAGCTTCTGTTGGATGGCTGCGTAGTGCGATTGGATTCGGGCTTCCGGGACCAAGGGTTTCTGTGCCGCGTTCTGCTCGGAATCGCTTGATCCATCTGAGACTGCACCTTCACCCAGCTCGAGCGCGTTCATCTCCCCCCTAACGACGCACCCATGTTCGGCCAAATCGAGAAGAAGCACAGACAGTATGTCCTTGTTGTAGTCTACCAAGACAGCCTCGTACACGCCCATGTCCCAGTCACAGGCTCCCTTCTCCAATCCAAGTCCTTTGGCTGTTCCCAGGTCATATGCGTAATGAGCTGCAAAAGGCATTTCCATACTCTGTAGATCTTCACTTGGAGCGAATCCGATGTCTATCATAGCGTCTCTCATGATCTTCTTGGTGGCGACGGCATGAACGGTGGATGGGAGAGAGAGCGCGGAGATTTGGACACGACGGTTTAGATGCGTATTGGTTGCTGCCTGAACGGTCTTGAGGCTCCCTGTGAGGGCTTTGATAAGGGCGTTTCTAAAAGTTACCAGCCGCATTAGCATGATGACTGTGGGGTATGTCGTGGTTTGTATAGACCGACCTTTCCTGTGATTCCTGCCTGGCAATTGCAGCAAAGGCTGCCTGGTATGCTTCACTGCCCTCCAGCTGCACAATTGGACCAGCGGAGCGGTTCTGCCAAACTTCGGCAACGGTGATGAGCCTTGGAGCAAGACTGAGGCCCAAGAACGATTGCGCCATTGCAGTGGAGTGGGACAAGCCTGCTATTGTAATGATGAGCTTCGCAGCACCGAGACGCATGGTGTGATAGAGCAAGATGTGTTCAGACGAAAGATGCTTTGACTGATGCTAGAAACAGGTCGGACAGGATGAAGGTCACGAAGGTCACCCAAAGTCTCTTGGGTTGGGCATTGCCCACAATTCCCCCCACATCTCAGGCAATCTCTCTCCAATATGGTTGATTTTGGAGGGGCCTAATGCCAAGAGCTCTGTTTAATGTTCTGCATGGAGGCAGAGAACACTCGAGACACTTTTTAGCCTGAGGCTGAGGCTGAGATGAGATTGTTGGTAGGTAAGGTAGTGTTTCAAGCTTATTCCCACTAGGCTCGATTGAGCTACGTTTTGGCGCTGCTCGGTTGATGGCGAGGATAGTAGCCGGCGGCCCAGGGCAAGGCGTGCCATCTAACGGGGTTACAGCTCGGCGGGGGTAGGAATTAGCCGAGCGGGGGTAGAAAGTTTAACGGGGGTAGGTTCTACCCCCGCTAAGCTATGCGCATTAGCTTAGTATATACCGAAGGTAAGTTACGACGAAAATAATTACGCGTATATAGTAAGAGCTTTTAGATAAGTTACGTAAGGTATAAGCTAAATATATAGAGAGTAGAAAGTAGTCTTAGCTATTATATAGTAAGTATTACCCCGTTTTACCGGGGAATTATACTAAGTATATATAAAGTAGGCTAGATACCCTAATACTATAATACTATAATATAATATATAAGAACCCTAGGCTAATAACTATATACTAAGTATATACTAGACTTTAACCCCCTAGGAGCGTAAACCCTCGCGAGTAGCTAGAGTTATATTAGCGAAGTATATACTAAGTATAGGTATATCTTAGAACTTACTAGTTTTACTAGTACGCGGCTTCTTCCCTACGATATATTTAGTATATACTAAGGATATAGAGGGTAAACTTACTAGCGGGGCGGATCTCTCTATAAGCTACGGCGTCTACCGCCGGAGATTCGTCCCTAGAGGGAGGCGAGCGACCGTACTAAATATATAGTTAGTATATACGTAGCCCTTACCGTACTCCTACTTACCTTACGGGAGCGGCGGGAGCCGGGCGTCGTATTATATACCCTCTATTAGACCTCTATTAGTATATACTTAGTATACTTATTTTCGGATATAGCTCGAGAATCTACCCGACTCGACGTTTAGGGCGACTACGTAAGCTAGGTATATACTCTATTAACGATATTCTTAACTTACCGTACGGTGGAATACTATACTATAAAGGCTAGTAAACGCCGGGTTAGTAGCACTATAAGTATTAGCTTAGTATATATAGAGTATACTAAAAACTTACGTAAATACCTCTATCTCGGAGGCGTATATATCGACGTAGCTACTATATAGGCCTCTCCTATAAAGTATAAGCTTAGTATATACCGAGCGTCTACTTTTATACCCTAGCTTATAAAGATATATAGCCGCGCGC
>JAABUP010002256.1_pt1 | contig 38021 bp, 32 predicted proteins | sample 5559201 | NCBI WGS metagenome assembly JAABUP01 (sample SAMN10711887, study PRJNA513373) | rock metagenome | isolation source: Antarctica rocks | place: Antarctica | reverse complement strand
GTACTGGAATATATAAAAAACCAGGATGAAGATCCAAAAGACGAAGACTTTACAATTAGTGAATAAGCTTAAAGTCGACTTCAGTCGATAACAAATCTATCGGCCTTCAGCCGATAGTAGTTTAATTTTATGTTCGGCCACCCTTGGAATAATTGGGGTGGCTTTACACTTAATAATGAAAAAAGATGTTTAATCGGATCCTGAACAACTTTGCCAGGCATGTTACTTTAGATCAGGATGAAGCGGATTATGCGCTTTCTTTATTAAAGTACAAGAACGTTAAAAAACACACCATGCTGCTGAGGAATGGAGAGACTTGCAGAAAGATATACTTTGTGACCAAAGGTTGTTTGCGTTTATACTATACAGATAAAGAAGGGAAAGATCATATTATCTCTTTTATGCCGGAAAATTGGTGGGCGGTTGATATCGCCAGCTTTTATTCACAAAAGCCCGCAACTTATAATATCGAAGCTTTGGAGGATAGCGAGGTATTTGAACTGACTTATCAGGACCAGGAAAAGCTCTATGAAAAGGTGCCTAAATTCGAGCGGTTCTTTCGCATACTGACACAAAACGGATTCATACTTTACCAGCGCAGGATCATTCAAAACTTATCACAAACGGCAGAAGAACGTTATGAAAAGTTCCGGAGGCGTTACCCGAAACTGGAACACCGGATCGCTCAAAAGCATGTTGCAGCCTACATAGGTGTCACGCCTGTCTTTGTAAGCGTATTGCGCAGGCGGCGTTAATCACAAATTTACGATAACACTATCAGTATTAAGTATTTCTTCGCCGCAACATCTTTTTAGATTTCTGAACACTTAAATCCTAAAGCTCCTTATGTGTTATATTGATACGCCAGCAGATATGCGGGAAGCTTCCCGATGCTAAGGAAAGCAGTTACAGCAAAAAGAAAACAAACTGTTTGATAGGTAACTATTGCCGAATTTTCAGCAGTTTTTCTACTTCATTTCTGTACAAATGGCTAATTGGAATGGCATGTCCTGGTATTTCAATAATATCGTTAGTAAAAGTTTCAATCTTATTTACCACTACTATAAAAGAGCGGTGTATTCGTATGAATTTATCCTTCGGCAATGTGTTTTCTTAGCACCCCAAAATCTGTGTTGAAAAAAGCAGCAGCCGTTTTACAGACAGACAGCAGTAACATTCATCTGCGGCAATTTAATGCCGCTACCCTGAATGATTACCGGCAGCAGCGCGCTTTCAAATACAATGCCAGCCCGGGCGAAGGGATTTCTATTTGGGACCAGTTCTGGAAATGGTTTTGGTATTGGATAGATAACCTTTTGTCCGGGCGCATAACCGGTAGTATCACGCAGCTACTGTTCATTCTCCTGGGTGTTGCAGCATTGGTTTTTTTGATATTGAAGGTAACGGGAATGGATATGATGCAGATTTTTACCGGTAAAACAAGCACATTGGAAATCCCTTATCATGAATCCCTGGAAAATATCCATGAAATCAGTTTTGAAGAAGAAATTGAAAAAGCCATTGCTAATCGAAATTTCTGGCTGGCAGTCCGCTTGCTTTATTTAAATTGTTTGAAAAAGCTGAGCGATGCCGGCGCGGTCCAATGGCAGGCTGATAAAACAAATCAAGCTTATTTGCAGGAAATAAAAAACCCGGAACAGCAGCAGAAATTTGGTTTGCTCACGCGGCAGTTTGAATACGTTTGGTACGGGGATTTTAAGGTTGATCAAGCGAATTTCCAGCAAATCAGTAATTCCTTTCATCAATTTAACCCAAAGCTGAGATGAAAGACTTGAAAATTTGTCTGGTCATCGCTTTTTCGCTGCTGATAGTTTACTGCGTTATACAATATAACCGCCCGCGACCAGTAGATTGGAAACCGACTTACCTCAACACAGACAAAATCCCATACGGTACTTATATTTTATACCATCAGCTCAACGATATTTTTCCCGGTGCAGCTATCCACAGCAGCAGGCAAGCGGTTTATAACACTTTGGCAGAAAACAAATATGTGCCGGGGAGTTATATTTTAGTTGCTTATCGTGTTAATATTGATCAGGATGATTACGACGAACTAATCAATTACATCAAAAAAGGGAATGCTGTTTTTATCGCCTCTTTTTATGTAAGCAAGTTTTTGCGGGATACTTTAAAGTTGAAAATCAACAGCGAGCAAACGCTTTCCTTAACCAAAAAAACAAAGGTCAGTTTTACAAACCCTGCTTTAAACCCTGCTCAAACTTATACATTCGACCGGCAGACCGGCGGCCAGTATTTTAGTAAATTTGATACTTCCAGGGCAGTTGTGCTTGGCAAAAACCAATATAACCACAGCAACTTTATCCGCTATCAGTTTGGAAAAGGTTATTTGTACCTGATGCCCAGTCCGGATTATTTCATCAATTACAACTTGCTTAAACCCGAAGAAAGTAATTATGCGGCCAAAGCACTTTCTTATCTTCCAGCTAAAGGAGAAATTATTTGGGACGAATATGCATCAGCAGGTGCAGAAGATGCCGAAGGTTCGCCGATGCGGGTATTTTTAAGTCATCCGGAATTGCGCTGGGCTTATTTTATTGCTCTTTTTAGCCTGCTTTTTTTTGTGTTGTATGAGATGAAACGGCGGCAACGCATCATTCCGGTTGCTGATCCGCTGCAAAATACAACGGTAGATTTTGTAAAAGTTGTTGGCCAGCTTTATTATCAGCAGCGCAACAATCTAAACATTGCTTCCAAAAAAGTTACTTTCTTTTTGGAGCATACCCGTTCACGGTATCAATTGAAGACTAATGTGTTGGATCAGGGATTGATTCAGGATTTGATCAACAAATCCGGCACAGATGCTGATTTGATCAACCGGATTTTCAAGTACATCGGCTTTGTACAAACCGGAAAAAAAATTACCGATCAGGAATTGATCCAACTTAATTATTTAACAGAACAATTTTACAAGCAATCCCGCTTATAATGGAAGAAGAAGTTTTTAGTCCGAGGACAGATCTCAGCCAGTTAAACCAATCGGTAACCGAAATAAAAACTGCACTGGCAAAGGTAGTGGTAGGCCAGCATGAAATGATTACGCTGCTGATTGCCGGTATTTTGGCCAACGGACATGTTTTGATTGAAGGCGTGCCCGGCGTAGCCAAAACGCTGACCGCAAAACTGATTGCCAAATGTATTGATGCCGGTTTTTCAAGAATCCAATTTACGCCCGACCTGATGCCTTCGGATGTGCTGGGGACTTCTGTTTTCGACCTAAAAGAAAGCAAGTTTGGGTTTAAGCCCGGGCCGATTTTCGGCAATGTGATCTTGGTAGATGAGATAAATCGTTCGCCTGCTAAAACCCAGGCAGCTTTGTTTGAGGTAATGGAAGAGCGACAGGTTACGATTGACGGCAGCACGTACCCGATGCAGGAACCGTTTGTGATCCTGGCTACGCAAAACCCGGTTGACCAGGAAGGGACTTATCGTTTGCCAGAAGCGCAGCTTGATCGTTTTTTGTTCAAGATCGAAGTAAAATATCCTTCGCTGGAAGAAGAAACGGCTATTTTGCAGCAGCACCATCAGCAAAAAACCATTGAAAAGCTGGAAGAAATCAAACCCATACTTTCCGCTGCCCAGATAGAAACTTATCGAAACCAGGTTAGGAATTTGCATGTTGAACCAAAACTGCTGGAATTTGTGGCGCGCATTATTCATGAAACCCGCAGCAGCAAATCGCTTTATTTGGGCGGGTCGCCGCGTGCTTCGCTGGCTATTGTGAATGCCGCAAAAGCAATTGCGGCTATCAACGGGAGGGATTTCGTTACGCCGGATGACCTGATTTATGTAACGCCTGCGGTTTTGCGGCATCGCATCCTGCTGTCGCCGGACAAGGAAATGGAAGGCGTAACGCCGGATGAAGTGGTTCATCAGATCATTCAGAAATTAGAAATACCCCGGTAAAAGAAGCATTTTGAAAAATCTTTTTCAGCAATATTACAAAAACCTTTTCCTATGTAACCGCTTGTTTGCCGGGTTGGCAATTTCAGTGATACTGTTTTTACTATCCTTTTTTTTTCACTTGGCTGGGTGAGGTTCCGCTGTTCTTTTTCCTGGTGCTGATCCTATTGCTGCTGCTTGACCTGGTTTTACTTTATCGTACCCAAAATGGTTTATTTGCCCGCCGCCATGCACCAGAACGATTAAGCAATGGCGATGAAAACGAATTGGGCATTTATGTAGAAAACTTTTATCCGTTCCCGGTAAGTTTAGGTTTGATTGATGAAATTCCGTTTCAATTTCAAAAGCGCGACCTATGGTTTAAAACTAACCTGAAACCGCGCGGGCATAAAATGATTAGTTACCAGCTTCGGCCAACCAAACGCGGTGAGTACGAATTTGGTGATATCCGGGTTTTTGTACAATCGCCGTTATCGTTGGTTAGCCGCCGTTACAATTTTGAACAAGCAGAGGTGTTGCCCGTTTATCCTTCTTTTTTGCAAATGCAGAAATACGGACTGTTGGCCATTTCTAAACGGTTGACAGAACAAGGCATCAAAAAAATCAGAAGAATTGGACATAGTATGGAATTTGAGCAGATCAAAAATTATGTTCCGGGCGATGATTACCGTAGCATCAACTGGAAAGCGACGGCGCGAAAAGGTGATACCATGGCTAACGCTTTTACAGACGAAAAATCGCAGCATGTGTATTGCATCCTAGATAAATCGCGTGCTATGAAGATGCCGTTTGAAGGATTGAGTTTGTTGGATTATGCTATCAATGCTACGCTTTCACTACTCAATATTGCAATGCTTAAAGAAGACCGGGCCGGTTTAATTACTGTTTCAGAGAAAATAGGGGCTGTGCTTCCTGCTGAACGTCGTTCCGGCCATCTTAATAAAATTTTACAGATCCTGTATAAAGAGAAAACCCGTTATCTCGAAACCAATTTCGAAGTGCTTTACAGTACCGTTCGTACAGTAATTAAACAGCGTAGTTTAGTGGTTTTCTTTACCAATTTTGAAAGTGTTTCAGCAATGGAACGGCAATTGCCTTACTTAAGAAAAATATCGCGTTTGCACCTGCTTTTGGTGGTGTTTTTTAAAAATACCGAACTGGAAAAACTAACGGAAGAACCTGCGGAAAACGTAGAAGATGTTTACATTAAAACGATTGCAGAGAAATTTTTATACGAGAAAAAATTGGTTGTAAAAGATTTGAACCGATTCGGAATACAATCTATTTTATGTGATCCAAAAGATTTAACTATAAATACAATTAAGAAATATTTGGAGATCAAAGCGAGACAACAGATCTAAAATGTGGTTTGCTAAATAACCGTTGCATGAATAAATTAGCTTTACAGCAATGCGAACAATATAGTAGGGACTTCTAATGCTACCCAATCAATAATGATCGTTTTAAAGTGGTTCTTTTTTACGCAAAATGCTTTCATGTCTTTCTTTATGCAAAGTTAATGCCTGCATTTTTTTAAACTGTCATATTGATATAAGTTTAAACATTTAATCGATTGATTAAGTAAAAAAAGTTTTTTTAACATTTTAAAAACTGCCAATGCTTCTTTTAGCACATAAAAAGTGGCAGCAAACAAGAAAGCCTGTCTGGTTTAACAGACAGGCTTTCGATATTTATAAAAATTGAACAGTTAAGAAGCGAATGATTACATCATGCCGCCCATACCGCCGCCACCCATTGGAGGCATTCCGGCACCGCCTTTTTCATCTTCCGGATCGTCGGCCAACACACATTCTGTTGTCAACAACATCGCAGCGATAGAAGCAGCGTTCTCCAAAGCAACACGCCCTACTTTAGTTGGGTCGATAACACCGGCACCAATTAAATTTTCGTATTTGTCAGTACGTGCATTGTAACCAAAATCTGCAGTTCCTTCTTTTACTTTTTGTACTACGATAGAACCTTCAATACCTGCATTTTCGCAGATTTGGCGTAATGGTTCTTCGATGGCACGACGAATGATCTGGATACCCGTATTTTCATCTTCGTTAGCACCTTTTAAATTAACCAAAGCTTCAACCGCACGTATGAAAGCAACGCCGCCACCGGCAACAATACCTTCTTCAACCGCAGCACGGGTTGCGTGTAAAGCATCGTCAACACGGTCTTTTTTCTCTTTCATTTCTACTTCAGTAGCAGCGCCAACGTAAAGCACAGCAACACCGCCGGACAATTTGGCTAAACGTTCCTGTAATTTTTCGCGGTCGTAATCAGAAGTAGTAGATTCAATTTGAGATTTAATCTGGTTAACACGATTTTTGATTTCTTCAGATTGGCCGGCACCGTTGATGATCGTTGTGTTGTCTTTATCAACCACAATTTTCTCAGCAGTACCTAAGTAAGAAAGGTCAGCATTTTCTAACTTGAAACCTCTTTCTTCCGAAATAACCGTTCCGCCGGTTAAGATAGCGATATCTTCCAGCATTGCTTTACGACGGTCACCAAAGCCAGGAGCTTTAACAGCAACCACTTTTAACGAGCCACGGATTTTATTTACCACCAAAGTAGCCAAAGCTTCTCCGTCCAAATCCTCAGCAATAATTAATAATGGTTTGCCGGTTTGAACTTGTTTTTCCAATACCGGCAATAATTCTTTCATACTGCTGATCTTTTTATCATAGATCAAAATGTAAGGGCTTTCTAATTCCGCTTCCATTTTATCAGCATTGGTTACAAAATATGGGGAAAGATATCCACGGTCAAACTGCATACCTTCCACAGTTCTCACTTCAGTTTCTGTACCTTTTGCTTCTTCAACCGTAATTACACCATCTTTACCCACTTTTGCCATCGCATCAGCGATTAAAGAACCAATAATTTCGTCGTTGTTAGCAGAGATAGAAGCAACTTGTTTGATTTTGTTATTGTCTTCACCAACAGTCTGGGATTGTTTTTTCAAATCTTCAACCACAGCAAAAACAGCTTTATCGATACCGCGTTTCAAATCCATCGGGTTTGCACCGGCAGCAACATTTTTAATACCGGCAGTAACAATTGCCTGAGCCAAAACAGTAGCAGTAGTCGTTCCGTCACCTGCAATATCAGCAGTTTTAGAAGCAACTTCTTTTACCATTTGTGCGCCCATGTTTTCTAAAGAATCTTTTAATTCGATTTCTTTAGCAACCGTTACACCATCTTTAGTGATAATTGGGGAACCAAATTTTTTGTCGATAATAACGTTACGGCCTTTTGGGCCCAAAGTTACTTTAACCGCATTGGCCAAAATATCAACACCGCGTTTTAAAGCATCGCGTGCTTCTACATTATATTTAACTTGTTTTGCCATTGTTTTGTATGTTTACTTGTTTGATGATTTTGGAGAGAAACCTCTTGTTACGCTACCCTAAATGTAATTTATAAAACTGCGTAAACGTCTGATTCGCGCATGATCAGGTACTCTTTACCTTCGTAAGTAATTTCAGTACCGGCATATTTGCCATATAAAACCTGGTCGCCAACTTTAACAGTTAAAGGCTCATCTACTTTGCCTTCGCCTACGGCAACGATTGTTCCACGCTGTGGTTTTTCTTTTGCAGTGTCTGGGATAAAAAGGCCGGATGCGGTCTTTTCTTCGGCAGCAGCAGCTTCTACTACTACTCTGTCTCCGATTGGTTTAATGTTTAATGACATTTTTGTATTTCGTTTTTTTAATGAATAATAAAATATTTATCGCCGATGATCGAACAGCAACTGTGCCAAATAGTGGTTTGTGTACATATTGGCTTGTAGCAAATTGATCTTGTCAAAATTTCTTTTGCAGTAATAAAAATTAGCCTGGCAAATATGCCATCCTGACAGAAAACAATAAAACTGAAAAAGGCTTCCTGATTGCCGAAAGCCTTTTTAAACCAGTACTGTTTTTGCCACCTATTTTTTAGCAGGGGCCGGAGCCGAACGCTGCATCGGCGGGAGATTAAGCGGCGCACTGACCGGGGCCGTAGGTTTGGATGCTTTATCTATTTGTTCCTGGTTTTGTATGGCATTAGCAGATGCATCCCCGTTTTTAGAAACCACATTTACAACCAGTGCCAGCACCATCAGCGTAATTGCCAAAACCCAGGTTCCTTTTTCCAGAAAATCGCCTGTTTTTTGTACGCCCATCATTTGGGACGAACTGGAAAAATTAGAATTCAAACCGCCGCCTTTTGGGTTTTGGATCAGCACGATCAAACCAAGCAGCACGCAAACAATAATAATCAGGATGACAAGCACTAAATACATTTCAGGTAATTATTAATTTATTTTTTTCTCTATCGATTCTATCTGACCGGCAAAGTAAAGGCTTTTTTCCGGGAATTTCAACATTAGCTTTTTATAAGTATCTAAGGCTTTGTGGTAAAGCATCTGATCGAAATAAACCTTTGCCAGCGTTTCCGTCACCAAAATATCTGCATCTTCCGAACTTCTTTTAGCTTTGTTTTCGGTATCCAGCCGGTCTGCACTTGGCGGATGAATGTGCGGTTCCTCAATAATAAATTTTTCAATCAGTTGGTTTTCCTTGCGTTTTACAGGAAATCCTACCGCCGGCAGCGGTCTGTCTTCTGCCACTTCATGCGGAGCTTTGGTATGAAAAATGCTTTCGATATATTGCTGGTGCAACTCCGGTCCAACATTCAAACCAGATTCGGCCTTTTGTGTATTTTTAACGTAAGGCCGATAAGTTTCTGCGTATTCTTTCCGGGTTTTGTCCAGCCACCACATAAAAGTATAAGGCATTTTATCATCGTGGTACTTGGATACCGTTTCCGGTTCTTTTTCTGGTGATAGTTCATTTTGCTTTTCCGGAGTTATCTGTGCATCAATGCTTTCCGTTTCTTCTTCTGTGTTTTTTTCAGTTGGTTTCCCTTCAATTACCGGCGTTTGGTTCTTTCCAAACTTGTTGTTAAAGGTGAAATAATCAATCGAAGCAATGCTGCTCAGCATGTCTTTTTCCGCTTTGTCCCGGGCAGTTAGCAAAGGTGCTTCTTCAACCAAAATTTCAGGTTTGGTTTCCGGCTGCATTTCCGGTGATGCTTCTTTTATCACCTCAAAATTGATGTCCTCGATAGCCATGATCTCGTCATAAACTTCCTCATCAATTTCCTGTACAGCAAGCGCAGCTTCCCGGATATTTATTATTTCTTCGGATGGAAAACTTTCTTCTTCCGCCGGAAACACAAGCTCACCGTCCGCTTTATTTGCAAAATTCAGGTTCACATCTTCCACCCGAAGATCGTTTTCGGCTGCAATTGCTTCTTTAGGATTTGGGTCGATAAAAGAAGTATCTGCAGCTTTTTCAGTTGCCTGTTTTTCCTCGGTAAAAGAAGTATCGATTAGTTCTGCGGAAGGGATTTCTTCGGAAACAACAACTTCATTTTCAGATTTTTTATGGATAAAAGAAGCATTGGTTTCTGTTGAAGGAATGGAAACAAACGGATAAATTTTATCCTGTTTCGGTGCAATTAGCAGTTCCGGCTGATGGATCAATCGAAACAAAACTTCCCGGTCAGCAACCTGTACTGCTGCGGATTGCAAAGCTCTTGCAGCAACCGCAGGTTCGCTTTTTTGGGCAGCCTTGGCCAGTAATAGGTGGAAAACACTGCACTGCGGATAGGTTTGCACCAATAATTCCAACTGCTGTAGATGGCTTGCATCAATTGCAGCGGGATGGGTTAACAAGGGCTTTAAAAATTCCGGGCTTAGCCCGTTCTGTATCTGATCCACGGTTGAAACTACGAATTGCTTACCAATTTGCAAAAGCACGGTTAAAAATATCTTCGGTCAACTGTCGGTTAATGTCCACAATTAAGGCTTGCTCCTGTGTGCTGATATCGCCTTGAAAATCACGAAAGCGCGAAAACGATTGCTCAAAGCTTTGTTTTGGGTCCAAACTGTTGGTGTATTTTACACTCACTGTAATCGTCAGCCGGTTGGTATTGGCGATAGGTGCCGTGGTAGAATTGGCAGCCGGCAAAACCGTTGGCGCAATGGTGTAGCCGGTAATGCGGCCTTCCAAAGTAGCATCTGCATCGCTGCGAACGGTACTTAACCGTGTTTGATTACGGATCCGATCCTGCAAAGCTGTGGTAAAACTCTGGCTTAAATTGTTGATTACCAAAGGTGCCACATTTTCAAAAAACAATACATTTACCGTTTTTAAATTACCAACAGAACCTCCGTTCAGCGAATAAACGCCGCACGCCTGAACCGACAACAGCAGCGGAAGCAACAGCAGCAACACGTTTTTTTTAAGGGTAAAAGAAGTATTCAGCATTAAAATTTTTAATTTAGGTTGAGTTCTTTGATCTTTCGATAAAGTGTACGTTCGGAAATCCCCAATTCCTGGGCAGCAAATTTACGTTTGCCTTTGTGTTTTTTCAGCGCTTTTTTAATCAGGTCAGATTCTTTTTCCATCAGCGAAAGCGATTCTTCCACTTCTTCTGCTTCCTGCGTAATGTTAAAGTCTTTGTTTTGCACCACCGGCTGCTGGATAGTCAAAGTGGGTTCCTGCTGCTGCTGATGATTTTGGTGGTCTCCTTCCACCTCAATATCGCGGTAAAGCTGGTTCAAAACCTGCGGGTTGCCAGTATAAGTAGCCGGAACGCCGCCGTTTTCAATAATATCAACCACCAACTTTTTCAGGTCTGTCATATCGCGCTTCATATCAAAAAGCACTTTGTACAAAATGTCCCGTTCCGAAAAATCATCTTTTTTCTGCTGGTTGATGCGCATCGGCAAGTTGCTGCCGCTGCTTTCCTGCGGGATATATTGCAGCAGGCTTTGCGCCGTAATGGTATGGTCGCGCTCTAAAACCGCTAATTGTTCAGCAATATTTTTAAGCTGACGGACATTTCCCGGCCAGCTGTAATTAATTAGCATTTGCTGCGCTTCCTCATTCATCTGGATCGGCGGCGAGCGGTATTTTGCTGTAAAATCAGCCGTAAACTTGCGGAACAGCAGGTAAATATCTTCTTTCCGGTCGCGCAGCGGCGGAATCCGCAGCGGGACTGTATTTAAGCGATAATACAAATCCTCCCGAAACTTTCCTGATTTAACGGCATCATATACATCCACATTGGTAGCTGCAATTACGCGCACATTGGTTTTTTCTACTTTGGACGAACCAACCTTAATATATTGCCCGGATTCTAAAACCCGGAGCAAACGTGCCTGCGTGCCCAAAGGCATTTCGGCAATTTCATCCATAAAAATAGTTCCGCCGTTAACGGTTTCAAAATAACCTTTACGCTCGCCGATGGCACCGGTATAAGCACCTTTTTCATGGCCGAAAAGTTCAGAGTCAATTGTCCCTTCGGGGATGGCGCCACAGTTCACAGCGATAAAAGGGCCATGTTTCCGCGGGCTCATTTGGTGAATGATTTGCGAAAAAACTTCTTTACCGCTGCCGCTTTCACCCGTAATCAAAACCGAAATATCTGTTGGCGCAACCTGGTTGGCAATATCTATGGCGCGGTTTAGCAAAGGCGAATTACCGATAATGCCAAACCGCTGTTTTATTTCCTGTATCTCCATACTTCTTTTACCCTATAATTTTACCGATCAAGGTAGCAGTTGTACATTTTTCAATCAAAACATTAACGTAATCGCCGGTATTAAACCGTTCATCAGCCGGAAAAACCACGGTTGCATTTTTATCGCTCCGTCCGCTATAATCCAAAGCTGATTTTTTGGAGCGTTTCTCAATCAAAACCTGTTGTACCTGTCCGATTTGATCTAATAAACGTTTATGTGAATGTGCTTGTTGTTTGTCCACAATTTCGCGCAAACGCCGGCCTTTTACCTCTTCCGGAATGTCATCGGCATAACGTTTGGCTGCCAAAGTCCCCGGCCTTTCAGAATACATGAACATATAAGCAAAATCATACTGCACGTAATCCATCATGCTTAACGTTTCCTGGTGTTCTTCTTCCGTTTCAGAACAAAAACCGGTAATCACATCTGTAGAAATGGCGCAACCTGGTAAAATCCTCCTAATCGCATCAATTCGGTTCATGTACCAGGCACGGTCGTAAGTACGGTTCATCAGTTCCAAAACCCGGCTGTTTCCTGATTGCACCGGCAAATGAATGTATTTACAAATGTTGTCGTACTTTTTCATAGTGAAAAGCACTTCATCTGTAATGTCTTTTGGATGGGAAGTGGAGAAGCGGACACGTAGTTTTGGGTTGATCTGGGCAACGAGTTCTAATAATCCCGCGAAATTCAAAGCCTCACCCCGGCCCTCTCCAAAGGAGAGGGAGTTAGTACCATGGCGCTCAAAGTCCCTCTCCCCGGGAGAGGGATTTAGGGTGAGGCTGGTGAGACTCGGAGATCTCCACTTATAAGAATCTACATTTTGCCCCAACAGCGTTACTTCTTTATAACCCGCATTGAACAAATCTTCACATTCTTTCACAATGGAAAAAGAGTCACGGCTGCGTTCACGGCCACGTGTGAACGGGACCACGCAAAAAGAACACATATTATCACAGCCGCGCATAATCGAAACAAAAGCATTTATCCCGTTGCTGTTTAAGCGGATCGGACTGATATCTGCATACGTTTCTTCCCTCGAAAGCAATACGTTTACGGCTTTTTGTCCGCCATCAACCTGTTTAATTAAGTTCGGCAAATCGCGGTAAGCATCCGGCCCAACCACTACGTCAACCAATTTTTCTTCTTCCAGAAACTTGGCTTTCAAACGTTCGGCCATGCAGCCCAACACGCCAACTACCATTCCCGGATTGCGCATTTTAGAAACCTTGAATTCTTTCAGCCGGTTTCGCACGCGCTGCTCCGCGTTTTCACGGATAGAACAGGTATTGATAAAAATCACGTCCGCTTCTTTAAAATCAGAAGTGGTTTCAAAACCCTGATCCGCCAGAATAGAAGCAACAATTTCGCTGTCGGAAAAATTCATGGCACAACCGTAACTTTCGATATACAATTTGCGTCCATTATTTTTCAAAACCGGTTTATCTAGCACCAACGCTTCGCCTTGTCGGCTTTCATCATGTTTGCCGGTTAAAAAATCCAAATCCATTTTTAAAAATTAAGAATGCAAAAATAAGAAAATGTTATATAATTGCGTGACAGATTGGCAGCATTAAACCATAATCTTAATCGTACCCAAATTTTATACTGATAAAAGAAGCATCAATTTCAGAAACGTATCATTTTAAATACTATTCTATATATTGTACGGATTTATGCTGCTTGAACGTATAATGTAGCAAGCAGAAAAAAGATTAGGGATGAAGTTTAAAAAGCTAACCAGCGGCAAATGGTTTAAAAAATTGGGTTTACCATTGTTGGTGCTGTTGTTTTTAACCATCATCTCAGCAGTGATTATTAATCTATATTTTTCTCCGGTATTGTCTAACCAGCTTAAAAAATCAGTTTTTAAATTGAGCAATGGGCTGTATCAGGTTGATTTTACCAAAAGCAGTATATATATAATAAGCGGCCGTATTATAATTGATCATCTCATCCTGAAACCGGACACTGCTGTTTTTAACCGGCTAAAAAGAGCAGGCAAAGCACCCAATAATGTTTATACGCTTTCTGTTGACCGGATCGTTTTCAAGCATGTTCATCCGTTCAAACTGTATTTTAAACATGAATTTGATGTAGATGAAATTGCCATTAGCCAGCCTTATGTTCAGGTGGTTTACCAGGAATTACAAAAACACGATTTGCCCGGCAGCGATAAAAAAACCTTTTATCAGCAAATTGCCGGAACGCTAAAATCTGTACACGTTGCCCGGATTTTGTTTGATCACATCAGTTTGCGCCACCAGGAAGAAACCGGCCGCAAAATCAGAATCAGATATTTAAAAGAAATCACTTTGCAGGGAACCGATTTGCTAATAGATTCGGCCAGCCAGTACGATCAAAACCGTTTCAATTTTTGCAAAGATGTAACTGCAGTTTTCAATAATTATTCGGCACAAACCGAAAACCATTTATATCAGTATCAGGCCAAAACCGTTACCTTTTCAAGCTCAAAATCAAGCATTAAAATAGTGGATGCTGTTTTTATGCCGATAAAAACAGCATCCGGCCAACCTGAACTGCAACGCCAGCAAATTAAGCTGCAATCTGATTCAATCCATATCAGCCACTTTGATTACAAGACTTTTATCAGCTACCGAAAAATCACGGCTTCGGATATAACCGTTTTTGGGGGAAAAATAGATTTTTTTCATAACCGTATTTTACCCCGAAAAACTGCTGATCCGACTAAAACCGGTTTGTATAATCTGCTGAAAAGTGTGCACCGCGACATTGCCATCAAAACAGTTCATTTTAAAGACGTTGATGTTATTTATACAGAAATCAGCGCAAAAACCAAGCTGCGCGGTGCCATTACTTTTGAAAAACTTAGCGGCTCGGTCAGCAATATTGTTACCGGAAACGATACGCTGCAAGGTAACCGGAAACTCAGTGCCAGCTTAACAGCCAATCTGATGGGTTATGGAAAACTGGATGTTGATTTTCAATTGGATGCGGCCGATCCGGCCAGTGTACTTTATTATAAAGGCAGCCTTGGGGCGATGAATTTGGTGAACCTCAACAACGCTACCAAACCGCTGGGTTTGATCCAGTTTACAAACGGCATCGTTACCAGCCTGAATTTTGATATGCAGGCTGATGCCAGGAAAGCGACTGGAAGGGTTGTTTTTCTGTACCATGACCTGAACGTAATTTTGCTGAAACAGGATGAGAAAAACGCGCTCCACCGCATGTCTTTTATGTCGGTACTGGCCAATGCTTTTGTGCTGATCCGGGATAATCCCAGGTTCAATGATTCGGCCCGGGTGGCAAATGTGCGTTTTGAAAGGCCGGAAAATACTTCTTATTTAGGTTTGATCTGGCGTTCTGTTTATGCCGGGATTAAGGAATCAATCGGTTTATCCGCAGAAGTTGAACAAAAATTAAGGCAAAAAGTAACTGATTACAAGCAAAATAAGGAACAACGGATAAAAAACAAAGCTGGCCGAAAGGAGCGGAGACGGTTGCGCCGCCTGAAAAGAAACCTAAAAGAAGCACAGGATTATTAATCGGATGCTTCTTTTAGGTATGTTTTTTTGTTGTTATGTAGCAATCAATACGTTTCAAATAATATAATTCCAGTTGTTTGGATCTTCTGATCGGCCGTATTTTATATCATCCAAAGTGCGGCGCAACCTGGCAGAAAATTCTCCTTTTGCCGGATCAGGAAGCGTAAAAATTTCACCCTGAAAACCAATCTCAACAATAGAAGTAATGGTTGCGGCTGTGCCAACACCAAAAGCTTCGGTTACTTTACCATTTTTGATGCCATCCAAAACTTCAGTTACGGCAACTCGGCGTTCTTCAACCGGCACGTTCCAGCTTCGGGCCAGTTCCAAAATGCTATCGCGTGTTACGCCTTTTAAAATCGTATCGCGGGTGGATGGCGTTACAATTTTTCCATCGATTATAAAAACAATGTTTGCCGCGCCCAGCTCTTCTACATAAGCATGTTCGCGGGAATCTGTCCAAATGATTTGGTCAAAACCTTCTTCCGCTGCTTTTTTCATCGGCAGCATCGAACCGCCATAATTGCCGGCAGCTTTTGCAAAACCAAAACCACCGTCGCAGGCACGGGAAAATTCTGTTTCAACCTTAACTTTTAAATTTTTAGAGAAAAACGGGCCAACCGGACAAGTTAACACACAAAATTTATAAGTTGATGACGGATGCACACCCAAAGCCGCTTCGGTAGCAAACATAAACGGACGAATATATAGCGCATGGTTTTCTTTTTCCGGGATCCATTGCTGGTCTGCTTCTACCAAAGCGGCAATGCTTTGTATAAATAAATCTTCTGGTAGTTGCGGCATACATAAACGCCCGGCAGATTTATTGAAGCGTTTCGCGTTTTTATTGGGGCGAAAGATGGAAACCTGCCCGTTTTGCAATTTATAAGCTTTTAAACCTTCAAAAAAAGATTGTCCGTAATGTAAAGCAGAAATTGCGGGGCTCATTTTAATTTCACCATAAGGCAAAATCTCAAAATTTTGCCATTGTCCGTCTGCATAATCTGCCACCAGCATATGATCGCTAAAAGTTTGTCCGAAGACCAAATTACTGTAATCTGTTTCTGGTAAACGGGAAGTTTCTGTTTTGCTGATCCTGATGTCGAGCGTATCTGTTACCATAATGCTGTAATTTTTATAAGTTAATATCAACGCAAATTACGATTTTTTATTTGTTTTTCTGGAGAAGGACACCTATTACGGCGCATTGTTACATACTTCTTTTATCGGGCAAAAATCCGGTTAAAAAACCTTAATTTGCAGCATCAACAAAATAGTTATGGAATTCAAAAAGATTTTGATCGGGATTGACGACAGCCGTCAATCTGAAAAAGCAGCCGCTTACGGATTTGCCTTGGCCAAACTGCTTCAGGCAGAAGTTGGTTTGGTTGAAGTGGTGGAACCAATGATCATTGCGCCGGTTACCACAGGCATTGCAGGCGGGGAAATAAGTATGTTAAATATGCCGCCGATAGAAATGATGGATGCACAAGACGCATCTGCAAAAACCGTAATGAAACGGTTTGTGGCCCAATACGGCGCAGAGCATAACATTACGCAATTTTTAGAAACAGGGGATGCCGCAACGGTTGTGATAGATACAGCCGTAAAATTCAACGCCGATCTGATCGTAGTAGGTTCTCATGGGCGCAGCGGTTTTAACCGGTTGCTCACCGGCAGTGTTTCCGAAGATGTTTCAAGGCATACCCAAATCCCGGTACTGGTTGTCCCGCTGAAAGAAAAATAATTTATGTGGTAAAAGAAGCATTTTGTCTGTCGTCCTGAACTTGATTCAGGATCCCTCCGGATAAACACAAATCTGCTTTTCAGAAGGGATGCCGAAAAGAGTTCGGCAAGGTAGAACCGTTCGGCATGACAAAACCGATCAATACAGCAGCCTAAACCTAATGGTGTGTTCAATCTGCTTCAGTTCGGTCAAAACCTGCTGGCCATAACCGGCGTTTACATCCGTAATCACGTAGCCGATCTGTGCATTCGTCACCAGAAACTCGCCTACAATATTAATTTGATGGCGGGCAAAAACATCATTGATCTTGGCCAGGATGCCAGGCACGTTTTTATGGATATGGATCAAGCGGTGCGCATTGCTGATGCGAGGCGGTTGCAGGTCAGGAAAGTTAGCGCTGGTATGCGTTTTCCCTTCGTTCATAAAATCCATCACGCGTTTTGGTATAAAGTCGGTGTTGCGCGGATTATGTTTGGAATCATCAAAGATGATAATGCCTTTTTCGCAGGCAAATGCTGCTGTTTTGTGGTTTGCTTTACCAAAACAGCCGATCACTTTTAAACGGCCTGCTTTTTCCAACTGCTGTTCGGTAGGCTGCGTGTTTTCGTTGCAAAACAAAATCCCGGCTTCCTCTAAATATTTGCTTTCGATTTTTGGGCGGATGCGGACGTTGTACCCTTCTTTTGCCAATTGGATCACCGCTTCGTCCGCCACCTCACCGGCAACCAAACATTTAATGCGGTTTTTAGGGTAAGAAATGGCACGCGGAAACTTGTTGATATATAAAAACTCATCAAAACTGGGCGTAACATAATCTGCTTTTTCGATGATGCTTTTGCGTTCGATGTTCTCCGTAAAAGCAAAGAACTTCTTGATCAGCCCAAATTCTTTCAACTGAAAATCCGAATGTCCATCACCAATGCCAAACAATTCTCCTTGTAAATTCAGCTCGCGCAGCAACTTTACCTTACCGCCTTCCTGCGAAAGCGGGTTTTGATGATCATAACCAATAATGTTTCCCTTTTCATCAAACACAAAAGTATTGGCGTAAATATTTTCGGTTTTGATGTAATATTTGGTTACCACGGGCGTGATAAATTCTTTAAACCCGCCCGAAACAATCAATACTTCATCCTGATGTTCTTTAAAAAAATTGCGGTTGCGCGAAAAGGAAGCCGACACTTTTTTGCGCAAATGCTTCACCAATAAATCAAGATGACTACGGTTGGCCTGCAATAATTTTACGCGTTGTGCGAGGCTTTCCGAGAACGACAGGCGGCCTTCCATTGCTGCATTCGTTAAATCTTCAATCTGTTTATAAACTTTTTCCCGTTCGGGATGATCTTTTAAAGAGATTCTTACAAGTTCGTCAAGCGCTTCAACTTGTGTAAATGTGCTGTCGAAATCGATGATGAAATATTGGCTCATGAATTGAAATTAAAGAAGGCGCAAAGGTGCGTTTTTTTTATCAGCCCAAAATTTTTTACTGAAAGAAGAATTTAATGAGTTCTTATACTTGTTTAATTGAAGTCTCTAAAAGTTCAAATATTTCATTCCCTATACTAATCCCCTCTTTACCAACAAGGTCGTCCCAGTCACACGTAGGTGCAAACCAAATATATAATTTTCTCATTTGATCAATGTCGCCCAATTTTAACTTAATAATACTTTCGATAAGCGCAGAATGAAAATCTTCAGCAGAAAGGAATTGATGTGAATAGCCACCTATAAATTGTCCAGATAGCTTCTCTGCTTTATCAAGTAGAGTGTAAAGTCGATTTAGATTTTCGGTATTAGTCATTGAATCTTTTGTGATTTGATTACTGTCTTAAAATCCACAACATAAATGCTTCTTTTAACCCTGTTTTTAAGATTCACTTAAAATTGGTGTCGGTTTTTTATCTTCATCTACTGCCACAAAAGTAAACTCGCCGTGGATAGCGCGGTAGCGCACTTCGGCATACATCTGTTCTACATAAATTTCGACGCTAACTTTCATGCTGGTGCGGCCAATGTGGATGACGCGGCCAACAAGTTCTATAATTGTACCGGCCGGAATGGGCACTGTAAAATTGATTTTATCCGAAGAAACCGTAACAAGCCGTTTCCGGCTGAAACGCGTTGCTGTCATAAATGCAACTTCATCCATCAATGCCATCGCTGTGCCGCCAAAAAGTGTGTCGTAATGGTTGGTAGTGTTCGGGAATACGGTTTTAAAAACCCGCGTTACGGGGTTTTCGATGCGTTCATCAATCGTCATTTGCAAAAATAATCTTAAAAAGCAAAGGCCACGCTTTTATTCGCACAGCCTTTGCTTTTATTAAGTTCAAACTTCCTGATTTGCTGTTTCTCTTACGGTTTGGGCAGCCTGTACCATGTTGGCAAGTGCAACTTGTGTTTCCGGCCATTTGCGTGTTTTTAAACCGCAATCCGGGTTTACCCACAAGTTTTTCACCGGTAAAAGAAGCATGGCTTTTTCCAGCAGGGCAACGATTTCTGCAACCGTTGGAATCCTTGGCGAATGAATGTCGTACACACCCGGGCCAATTTCATTAGGATATTTAAAATCGGCAAAAGCATCCAACAGTTCCATTTGTGAGCGGGAAGTTTCTATCGTGATCACATCCGCGTCCATTGCAGCAATGTGATGGATAATATCATTAAACTCACTGTAGCACATGTGCGTATGGATTTGTGTATCGTCCTGCACACCGCTGGCTGACAATCGAAAAGCTTTTATTGCCCATTGCAAATAGGCTTCGCGGTCGGCCAAGCGCAAAGGCAAACCTTCACGGATGGCCGGTTCATCAATCTGGATGACTTTGATACCTGCTTTTTCCAGTGCAACTACTTCGTCGCGGATAGCCAAAGCAATTTGGTTAGTGGTTTCTGATCTTGGCTGATCATCCCGCACAAAAGACCATTGCAGAATGGTAACGGGGCCGGTTAACATGCCTTTCATTAGTTTTTCGGTATGCGCTTGTGCAAAACTGCTCCAGCGCACAGTCATATCTATAGGCCGACTTACATCACCAAAAATAACGGGCGGCTTAACACAACGGCTGCCATAACTTTGTACCCAGCCGTTTTTGGTGAACAGGAAACCTTCCAGGCGTTCGCCAAAATACTCCACCATGTCGTTCCGTTCAAACTCGCCGTGCACCAGTACATCCAGTCCAATTTCTTCCTGCCATTTAATTGCATCAATAGTTGCTTTTTCAATTGCTGTATCGTACTGCTCTTGCGTGATTTCACCTTTTTTAAGCTGTAAACGAAGCTGGCGGATATCTTCTGTTTGCGGAAAAGAGCCAATAGTTGTGGTTGGGAATAGCGGCAGCTTAAACCGCTTGCTTTGAATTTCCTGCCTGACGGAAAATCCGCTCTTACGCACATCGTCGCCTTTTTGGATTGCTTGTACACGTTGTTTAATTTCCGGTTTATGGATCAAGGTTGAAGTGCGGCGGCTTTCAATTGCTTTTGCGTTAACTTCCAGCAAGCCTGTATTGCCGTTTGCAATTTGGTAAAGATCACTTACTTCGTGCAGTTTTTGTTTGGCAAAAGCCATCCAGTTTTTGATTTCCGGATTGATTTCTGTTTCCAGATCCAGGTCAAAAGGCGTATGCAGCAAAGAGCAGGAAGGCGCGATCATCACCCGTGCTTCACCTAAAACTGCTACGGCCTGATTGATTTTTGTAATGGATTGTTGATAATCATTTTTCCAGATATTGCGGCCATCAACCACGCCTAAAGAAAGGATCAGGCTTTTATTCTGAATAAGCGGCAGCAATTCTTTCAGTTGTTCTGGTGCCCGAACCAAGTCGATATGTAAAGCCTGCACCGGTAATTGTACGGTAAAAGAAGCATTGTCCCGCAGCCCATCAAAATACGTAGTGAGCAATATTTTGGCGCGTTTGCATTGTTTGTTTATTTCCTGATAAGCGTATCCGAACGCTTGTTTTTCCTGTTCTGATAAATCCATCACCAAATAAGGCTCGTCCAATTGCAACCATTCGGCACCGTATCCTTCCAGTTTTTTAATGATCTCTACATAAACAGGCACTAATTTTTGAATTAGGTCAATACGTTTAAAACCAGCCTCTTTTTCTTTTCCATACAGCAGATAAGAAACCGGGCCTAATAAAACTAGTTTTGGCGTTTTGCCGATAGCTTCTTTTGCCGCAGTAAATTCGCCAAAAACCTTTTCTGAAAAGATTTTGAATTGCTGACCGGCTTTAAATTCGGGCACAATGTAGTGGTAATTGGTATCAAACCACTTGGTCATTTCCATAGCGGTAATGTCCAGTCCTTCCTTTTGATAACCACGCGCCATTGCAAAGTACAGGTCGAGTTCAGCATTGCCTTGCACTTTGGTAACCACCGGGTTGTAGCGTTTTGGAATAACGCCCAGAAGCAACGACATATCCAGCACCTGATCATAAAAACTGAAGTCATTGCATGGAATGAGGTCGATACCGGCTTCCACTTGTAAAGCCCAGTTTTCATTGCTGATTTTTCGGGCAGCCGTATAGAGTTCCTTGCTGCTGATTTTGCCTGACCAATACTGCTCGCAGGCTTTTTTGAGTTGACGATGGGCACCCACACGCGGGTAACCGAGATTGTTTTTGAGCATACGCATAAAACTTTTTAAACATTAATGATAAATTAATGCCCCTTACGGTTTTCGGTATGCTTTCGGTAATTAGGTAGAAATGAAGATACAAGCAACCTATAGTCATAGCTTTGCCATGCTGTTTTTACGGGTGTTTTTTGTATCCTGACTACTGCTTCAAATCGCGAAAGCATTGGTCTTTTACAACGAGGCAAGTATCTGGCTTGAGAGAGCATTCGGCAGTTAGCTTTCAGCATTCAGCTTTTTATGGCTGATAGCTGACGGCTTAAAGCTGATTGCTATTCTCCTACAGTTGCGCGACAGCCCGTGATTTGCACACGGTTCCTTTTTAATGCCTGCCCTACAAACGGCAAGCAACCCTGTTGTTGAAGATTGAAAGTAAAGAACTTTGATTGGGGCGAATATACAGGATGGCTTTTGTAACTAACTTGCCTTTAAGCAAATATTTATAGAGCCGTTTAAATTTTATTCAGCTTACTGTCTATACTTCTTTTACCGCATAAAAACCGTTAAACCCTTGTACCTTTTGTACCGGTTCAATACACATACAGAATTTATAGGCATAAAAGAAGTACTTTAAATTTTGAATAAGAAGTTGTTTAAACTTATTTAGGTTTAAAAAGGAGGTCCCCGGAAAGAATTAGAGTTTTGTGGCGTTAAATCATAAAACAGAAAATCTTTTCAGCAAACCGTGGATAAATATACGATAGAGAAAATAACAGTGCCTTATTTAAGCACAGGGAAGCGGGGTTTCAGGTGTCGGACATCTGTTTTTCAAGTAGTACAGGTTATACTATACAGGTTAAAAACAGGTTGCTAATGGCGTGAACTACTCTTGAAGCAGTTCACAAGTGATGTACCGTTAAGCCGGCAAAACGTATATTATTGTCATTTTAATAAATGGTGCAGGGATGGTTCATTGCGGTCAGTATGGATAGGTCTTTTGCGTTTATACCGAAGCCATTTAGACCTTTCTTCGGTTCAATTGGATGGCAGCAATACACTCGTACAACCTGGCGAACTGGTAATAGGTTATCAGGGCAGGAAGGCGGGCAAGACGACGAATACCCTGTTTTTTGCCAGATAATACCGCTCAGATGCTTGCCCTATCGGAGCCGCAGCCGGGTCAGCACCATGACCTGTATGAAATATGGCCATGCACCAGATAGCTTTTTTGTTCTTCTTCAAAAGAATTAATAAGAAAACAAAAGTTAAACAACCTCTATTTTTAATTCAATAACATGTATAGCTTATAGATGATTACTTTGATTCCTAAAAAATTAATGACAAAAGAATGAAACGAGTTAACTTATTAACTATGTACATTTGTTTAACACTGTTAAATGGCTGAGTGTTATAATTGAAATGGCGAGCAAAGACAGGATATTGCGTTTAAAAGAAGAAACCAGGATCAACATCTTGGATGCTGCACTTCAAATTGTGAAAAAAGAAGGGTGGCAGGCTTTAAGTATGCGTAAGATTGCCGATGTGATCGAATATACAGCACCTATTATATATGAGTATTTTTCAAACAAAGATGCGATCATATTAGAACTTACCCGCAAAGGGTATCTTATTTTATTAAATGATCTTGAAAAAGCCAAAAGCCAATACCATTTGCCAGCCAAACAATTAGAAGCCATGTGGTTGGCTTATTGGGACTTTGCTTTTGCAAACAAGGAACTATACCAGGTAATGTTTGGTGTGCAAATGAATTGCTGCTGTGATATGATGAAAACATTGCCGGAAGCGAAATTACCATCAAAAATGTTTAGTGCTGTAATAGGTGGATTGATGGACATAGATAATCTAAGCTCTGATGTAATTTGCACAAAGTATTACACCTTTTGGTCGGTTGTACACGGTTTAATATCCATAAATATATTAGGCAGGGACACCTCGGACGAGATTAACCATCAGGTACTAAAAGATGCTATCGATAGTATCATCTACTCTATGAAAAAGTAATTTTTTAATTGAAATTTTCTGTTGCAATACCTACAGCCTTAGAACAAAACAAAACACATATATAATCATATAATTACCCCCGTCATGCAAATGATACATCAAATCTTACACATAGAACTTAACACCGTTAAAAAAATTAATGTTATTAAATTGTTAAATAATTTGTTTAACAAAGTCCTTTTTTCCAATCAATTCAATCAGTTCCTTAATATCTTTTTAAAATGAACACCAAGAAAATTATCTATCTGGCACTTGTAGCAGCAGCTTTGTATGGCTGTTCGGCAAAACCACAAACAGCAGCAACACCGCCACCGCCGTCTTTACCTGTGGCAGTAGTTACTTCCGGCACACAAACTACTTATCAGGAATATCCGGCATCTATTGAAGGTATTGTAAACGTAGAGGTTCGCCCGCAGGTAAGCGGTGCGCTGGATAAAGTATTTGTTGACGAAGGTGCTTTTGTAAGGGCCGGCCAACCCATATTTAAAATAAATGATCAACCTTACCGCGCTGCTTTAAACAATTCTTTAGCGAGTTTACATGCAGCAGAAGCAGCACAGGGCAATGCACAATTGGAAGTAGATAAGTTAACACCGCTTGTAGCAAACAAGGTCGTATCAGACTATCAGTTAAAAACAGCCAAGGCATCTTTTCAAATTGCAAGAGCAAATATTGAATCTGCCAAAGCAAATGTCTCAACAGCACGTATCAACCTGGGTTATACGCTGATAAAAGCACCGGTAAGCGGTTACATTGGGCGGTTGCTGAAAAAACAAGGAAGTTTGGTTGCACCGCAGGATGTTGAAGCACTAACCCAATTATCCGATGTACATAACGTGCATGTTTACTTTTCTTTAGGTGAAAAGGATTTTGTAAGTTTTAAAGAACAATATCCAGGTGAAACCTTAAAAGATAAGCTTAAAAAGCTGCCTCCCGTATCTTTACTGCTTGCTGATGGTACTGAATATGCAAAGCAGGGTAAGATCGATGTAATTGATGGCCAGTTTGATAAAACAACCGGCGCAATTACAGTAAGAGCCAGTTTCTCCAATCCCCAAGGTTTGTTACGTTCAGGAAATACAGGTAAAGTACGTTTGAGTCTTGCGCACAAAGATGCGTTGATCGTGCCAGAATCAGCCACTGTTGATATGCAGGATAAGGTATTTGTGTTTACCGTAGGCGATAGCAGCAAGGTAAAAAAACAAGCTATTACCATTGTTGGTAAAAACGGAGACAATTACCTGGTTAAAGACGGAGTAAAAGTTGGCGACCAGATTGTATTAAGCGGTATTGATAAATTACAGGAAGGTATGGTGATACACCCTGAAAAAGCAGCCAATAAGGTAGCCGCTGTAGCAAAAAACTAATACATACACTTAAACTTTAAAGCCATGTTTCAGAAATTTATAGAAAGGCCGGTACTTTCAACCGTTATCTCCATATTGTTGGTGATAGTGGGTGTACTTGGTTTAACCAAACTGCCCTTAGAGCGGTTTCCAAATATTGCTCCTCCGGCAGTATTGGTATCTGCTGTTTACCCGGGCGCTAATGCCGAGACCATTCTACGTTCCGTGACACCGTCATTGGAAGAAGCTATTAATGGTGTGGAGAACATGACCTACATGACCTCCACTGCCAGTAACGACGGTACACTGGGTATCACCGTTTACTTTAAACAAGGTACAGACCCCGATCAGGCTGCGGTGAACGTTCAAAACCGTGTTTCACAGGCTACCAGTCAGTTACCTGCTGAAGTGGTACAATATGGTATCACTACCACAAAACAGCAAAACAGCTTTATTGGTGCTATGGCTATCTACACTAATGATCCAAAAAAATACGATCAAACCTTTGTAGCTAACTATGCGCAAATCAATATTATCCCCGAAATTAAACGTATCCCTGGTGTGGGTTCTGCCAGCGTATTTGGTGGTGTTAAGGATTATTCTATGCGCGTTTGGCTTAATCCAAGCCAAATGGCAGCCTACAAAATTACCCCTGCCGAAGTAACCGCCGCTATACAGGACAAAAACTTAGAAGCTGCGCCCGGTAAATTTGGTGAGCGCAGTAACGAAGCATTTGAATATGTGATTAAATACAAAGGTAAACTTACCACGCCAGAAGAATACCAGGATATTGCCATCCGTGCCAATGCAGATGGCTCTGTTCTGCATTTAAAAGATGTGGCCCGTGTTGAACTGGGTGCTTATTCTTATAACAGCGCCAGCAACCTTAATGGGCACGATGGTATTGTTATCGGTATCATACAGCTATCGGGTTCAAATGCCAATGAAATTCAAATAGCTATTGATAAGCTGATGGAAAAAGCATCAAAAGATTTTCCTGTCGGCATCAAATACAATCAGTTCTATCGTACCAAAACGGACTTAGATGAGTCTATTAACCAAGTTGAACATACGCTGATAGAGGCTTTCGTGTTGGTATTTATCGTGGTATTTATATTCTTGCAGGATTTTAGGTCTACCCTGATCCCGGCCATAGCGGTTCCGGTTGCTATTATTGGTACCTTCTTCTTCATGAGCCTGTTTGGTTTTTCTGTTAACCTGTTAACGCTTTTCGCTCTGGTGCTGGCCATTGGTATTGTGGTGGATGACGCCATTGTGGTGGTAGAGGCGGTACACGCCAAAATGGAGCATGATCCAAGCCTTACTCCTAAAAAGGCCACCACCGAGGCTATGCATGAAATTACGGGAGCCATTATATCAATTACCCTGGTTATGGCGGCCGTGTTTTTACCGGTTAGTTTCATGACCGGATCAACAGGTATATTTTACCGTCAATTTGCGCTAACAATGGCTATCGCCATTATTATATCGGCTGTTAACGCTTTAACTTTAAGCCCCGCCTTGGCTGCGTTATTCTTAAAGAACAAACATACGGAAGATGGCCATGCAGCACCTAAAAAAGGCTTTACCGAGAAATTTTACGCAGGCTTTAATGGTGGTTTTAACTATATGACTAATAGATATGTTGGTGGCTTAAAATTCCTTATCCGTAATAAATGGATCAGTATGGGCGGGCTTGCATTGGTAGTGCTTGGTACTGTTTACATGGTAAACAGTACCAAAACGGGCTTTATCCCTACTGAGGATCAAGGCTTCGTGGCGATAGCTGTTAATACACCATCCGGAACATCATTAAGTGGCACTAACAAGATATTTAGCCAGGCCGAGGCTCAGCTGAAAACTTTACCGTCAGCCCGATTTGTTACAGCGTTATCTGGTTTCAACTTTTTAACGCAATCAAGCAGTCCATCTGCGGGTGTTATCTTCCTGTTGTTAAAACCTACTGAAGAAAGAGGCGAGGTTAAAAATATCGATGCCATTCAAAATATAGTAAGGGGTAAATTAGGCGGAATACCGGGCGGTACTTTCTTTGTGTTCAGTTTCCCAACTGTTCCGGGCTTTAGTAACGTAGAAGCTTTAGACGTGATGCTGCAGGATAAAACCAACGGCAGGCTGGATAAATTTAGCGGCGTTGCCAATAACTTTATCGCTAAGCTGATGCAGAAACCTGCTGTCGCTTATGCCTTCACTTCTTATAAAGCAGATTACCCTCAGTTACAATTAGAAGTTGACGACGAAAAGGCTAACCAGCTGGGTGTAAGTGTTAAAGACATCCTATCAACCATGCAGGCTTACTTTGGTACTGCCCAGGCATCAGACTTTAACCGCTTTGGTAAATACTACCGAGTGGTTGTTCAGGCTGATATTGCCGACAGGACTGACCCATCTGCTATTGACCGTGTGTTTGTAAAAAACAAAGTCGGCGAAACTGTACCTATCAATACCCTGGTTAAACTAACCCGTGTGTATGGTTCAGAAACTGCTTCACGTTATAACCTGTTTAACTCTATCGAGATAAACGCTATACCGAAACCGGGCTACAGCTCAGGTGATGCGATTAGGGCAATACAGGAAACGGCTAAAGAGCAGCTGCCAGCTGGTTTTGCTTATGAGTTCTCTGGCCAAACACGTGAGGAGATCTCTTCAGGCGGACAATCAGCCGTAATATTTATGCTTTGTCTGGCGTTTGTATACTTCTTGTTATCAGCACAATACGAAAGCTATATTTTACCGTTAGCAGTTATCTTATCTATCCCTACGGGTATATTCGGTGTGTTTGTGGTATTAGGTTTAACCGGTATTGAAAACAACATTTATGTACAGGTAGCTTTGATTATGCTGATTGGGTTACTGGCCAAAAACGCAATTTTAATTGTCGAATTTGCGGTACAGCGCCGTAAAGCAGGCCATGGATTAGTTGATTCTGCCATTGAGGCTGCAAGGTTAAGGCTTCGTCCAATCATCATGACTTCACTTGCTTTCGTTTTTGGTTTATTTCCGATGAGTATTGCAACTGGTCCATCTGCACAAGGTAACCATTCGATTAGTTTTGGTGCTGCCGGCGGAATGGTTTCAGGAGTATTGTTAGGTTTGCTCATCATTCCTGTACTGTTTGTGATATTTCAGGGACTTCAGGAAAAAATTACAGGCTTGCCGTTAGCAGTATTGAACCGTGAAGATTCATCTGCTGATAACAATCATACAATCGACCACAAAGAATTGGAACTACAAGGCAATTAATTAAAAATCCGTTTGAATATTGCCTGTTTATTTTCTCATGCTTCTTTTATCCTATAAAAATTGGGATAGTTCTACGATTAGATCAGTAGAAAACAAACTCAAATTTTAATGGCATAAAAGAAGCATTGTTAATAGCTATAACATCAGCGAAACGAGTGCCTCAATTAAAAATTAACACAATGAAACGATATTTAAATCCTTATACTTTTGCTTTACTGATACTGTTTTTAAGTGCCTGTAAAGTATCAAAAGATGTGGTTACACCGAAAGCCCAGCTGCCGGAAAACTTTAGAAATGCAGAAGCAAATACTTCTGCAGATACTGCCAGTATTGCGGACATTCAATGGAAGAGTTTTTTTACCGATATTACCTTGCAAAAGTTGATAGACAGTGCAATCGTAAAGAATTATGATATGCAGATAGCGGTAAAAAATATAGATGAAGCACAGTTGTTATTTAAACAGGTAAAATGGAACTACGTGCCTGCAATCGGTTTAAATGTAACTGCCAGCACCAATCGCCCTTCTAACAATAGCTTAACCGGATTGAGTATAGCCCAGTACAATATCGGCACAAAACACATCGAAGATTATTCAGCAAACTTGGCGCTTTCCTGGGAAGCTGATATTTGGGGGAAGATTAGAAATCAGCAGAAAGGCGCGCTTGCTACTTACCTGCAAACATCGGAAGCGAGGAAAGCTATACAAACTAACCTGGTGGCAGGTGTATCACAAGGATATTATAACTTGCTGATGCTGGATGCCCAGTTGGATATTGCACAAAAAAATGTAAGGTTAAATGATAGTACGCTTCGGATAATTAGGTTGCAATATGATGCCGGACAGGTTACCTTATTGGCCGTGCAGCAAGCGGAGGCACAAAAATTAACCGCAGCAGCGTTGGTTCCTGTGTTTGAAAAGAACATAACCGTACAAGAAAATGCCTTGCGTATCCTAACCAGCGAATTACCGGACAGCATTTCCCGCAACGCTACCCTTGATCAGTTAATAATGCCAGAAAACATAGGAACTGGCATGCCATCAGCAATTGTAAGCCGCAGGCCGGATGTTAAAAGTGCCGAGCTTGCCCTGGTAATTGCAAACAGTAGGGTTGGCATCAGCAAAGCTGGAATGTACCCGGCCTTGCAAATAACGGCAAGCGGTGGTGTCAATTCCTTTAAAGCCAGCAATTGGTTCAATATCCCGGCTTCTTTGTTTGGGGTTGCTGCAGGTGGTTTAGTACAGCCACTTTTAGATCATAAAATATTAAAAACGGACTACTTGGTTGCCAAAGTTGACAGGGAAAAAACAGTATTACAGTTTAGGCAAACCGTTTTAAATGCAGTTGGCGAAGTGTCGGATGCGCTGGTAACAATTGACAAGTTAAAATCACAGCAGGCAATAGCCACAAGTAGGGTAAATACATTACAACAGGCAACCAAAAATGCTAATCTATTGTTCAAAAATGGCTTGGCCACTTATTTGGAAGTAATTACGGCACAAAGCAATGTATTGCAAAGCGAGTTGGATCTTGCTTCTATAAAACGGGATGAGCTAAGTGCAGTTTCTGAGCTTTACCGGTCATTGGGTGGCGGTTGGAGGTAATTGCAATATAGTTAGTTGTGTTAACGAAGAATAGGAAATTTTATTCCTTGTTCTTAAAGCTGGTTTAAATTTGTACAAGATCCTTCGGTATGCCCAGGATTAATACCAATGCTTCTTTTACCATCTAAAAATTGGTGTTGGCATCAATTTAAACAAACCAAAACCAAATGCCTGCCATTTTTTATAGGGTAAAAGAAGCATATAAAACGTTTTGAACAAATCTTAAACAGGCTCTTGGCCGAGCGACTAAAATGCGACAAAAAAAGTTTTTACTACGTCGATAACTAAAGTAAAATGCTGTAGAAGTTGTTTAACCTTTTCTATTTTAAAGTAATTGAAATGGTTTAATAGGAAATCATCCCCTCCAACGCTCCTCAAAAAGGAAAATAAAGTATCTGCCTATTTAATGTACCAGGTATGTTTTTGGCAGAAGCCGGTTGCAAGTTCCCACTTTGAAGGAGAAAGGGGATGACCTTCTGTTTTTATACTATAAAAGAAGCACTAATTAGAAACTACGGCAGGAAAATAAGTTTAAACAACTTCGATAAAAATTTAAACAGGCTCTTAGATCAATTTACCTTGTTTTTTAAACTTGCTGCAAAATTGGCGTAGGCTTCTTGTTTTCATCCACAGCCACAAAAGTAAACTCGCCGTGGATGGCGCGATAACGTACTTCAGCATACATTTGCTCCACAAAAATCTCCACGCTCACTTTCAGGCTGGTACGGCCGATGTAAATGACCCGGCCAACCAGTTCAATAATAGTTCCGGCAGGAATAGGCACGGTGAAATTGATCTTGTCCGAAGAAACGGTAACCAAGCGCATCCGGCTGAAACGGGTAGCCGTCATAAAAGCAACTTCGTCCATCAGCATCATGGCCGTGCCGCCAAAAAGTGTGTCGTAATGGTTGGTGGTATTTGGAAATACAGTTTTATAAACCCGCGTTACTGTGTTTTCGATGCGTTCGTCAGTGGTCATTTACAAAAATAGGCTTAAAAAGCTGAAGGACAGAGATGTTTTATCAAACAGATTTCAACGCTTCGCAAATCTCTTCAATCGTTTGCTTCACCGGTTTAAACTCAAAACCAATGGCTTCTTTTAGCTTACGATTATCATAATCCTGGATTCGGCTGGCCGATTGTGCCGAGATTTTATCTACGCCCATTTTTTTGCCGGTAAAAAGAGTGCCCAAAGCGGATGCGCGCCAGGCCAATTCCAGCATCCAGGGTTTAGCTTCCCTTGCGGGAGGCTTTACGCCAAAACAGTGGGCAGCATCTTCAAACAGCTTTTTGTAATTCCAGTTTTCGGCATTGATAATAAAGCGTTCGCTGCGGATTTTACTTTCCATCAGCCCGATCATCGCCTTGGCCACATCTTCCACATCCACCAAACCGCAACTGCCGGAAGTGTAAAAATTTAAGCCTTTACGTACCGTTTCAAATATTTGCCCGGTGCCTTGTTTGCCCGCGTTTTTCCCGATAATTAAAGATGGATTGACGATCACCGCATCCAAACCTTCGGCCATACCGCGCCAAACTTCCATCTCGCTTTCGTATTTGGAAATGGCATAAGCATTTTCTTTTGGTGTTTCTTCCAAGTGATGGTTTTCGTTGATCAGTTCGCCAGGTTTTCCTTCGCCAACGGCAGCAATGGAACTAACGTGAAGCAGCCGGATGTTTTTCTCAACACAAAGATTAACCAAATTGGCCGTGCCTTCCACATTGTTTTTGATCAGCTTTTTTTTGAGGGAAGGATCAAAAGAAACCAGCGCCGCACAATGGTAAACTTCGGTAACGCCTTCCAATGCTTCGTTTAAGGCATCAATTTCGAGCAGATCTGCTTCAACCCAAATTAGTTGTTTTGAAAAAGGAAGCAAGATTTCCGGAACAATAGAGGTTGAACGTTTGGTACAACGGATGCTGTTTTTACCCGATAAAAATAGTTGCCGGCATAATTTGGAGCCCAGAAAACCGGTTGCGCCTGTTACCAAAATCATAAGCTTATATATCAAAAATACAAAGCAAACTTAGCTATTGAAATGATTACTGCTGATGTTTCAGCACATTTCATTTTGGATTATTTTATTAAAACTGAAAAATAAGTTAAATACCGTAAAAAATAATTGTGAAACTGATTTGTAAGTTATACATTTGATTATGGAAGAATTAACTAAAACAGAAGAACGGGTGATGCAGATATTGTGGCACTTGAAAAAGTGTTTTGTAAAAGACATTATTGATGCTTTGCCCGATGATCCGAAGCCGCCTTACAATACCATTTCCTCTGTTGTGCGCCTGCTGGAGAAAAAAGGTTATGCAGGTTTCAAGGCTTATGGCAAAACTTACGAATATTTTCCGGCAATCTCTAAAACTGAATACCGCAAAGCTTCTTTCAAGAAGTTTTTTGCAGGTTATTTTGACAATTCTGCCGAAAGTCTTTTTTCCCACCTGGTTAAAGAAGAGCAGTTAAGTGAGGAAGATTTGAACAAGATCAAAGCTATTATCAATAAAAACGAAGAAAAATGAATGCTTTAATTTATCTGTTGCAAGTATCTGCCTGTACAGCTATTTTTTACCTGTTTTATCATTTGCTGCTTCACCGGCTTACTTTTTTCACGATAAACAGATGGTATTTGCTGGCTACAATATTCCTGAGTTTTATCATTCCGGTTTTAACAATTCCGGTCAATCCGCAGCAGCAGCATATTGTGGTTGTACAGCAGGCGGTTTATGTAAATACTTTGCAAATGCAGCCTTTAAATCTGGATGATGTTCAAAAAACTGTTCCGATAACAAAGCCGGTTGATTGGATGCAACTGCTAAAGTTTTTTTATCTGATAGCTATAATCGGATTGTCCTTTCATCTAATCATCACCTTAATCATCTTTTTTAAAAAGCTGAAAGGCAAACAGCTAACCAAAGTTGGCCACGTAAATATCCTGCGTGGAAACAATAAACTCAATAACGGCTCTTTTTTCAACTACATTTTTTTGAACGATCAGGAACTCTCGGCAGATGAAATGCAGTAAATTATTGCACACGAAATGCTGCACGTAAAATTGTATCATTCAGTTGATCGCCTTTTGGTAAAAATTGCGCAGATAACCTTATGGTTTAACCCATTTATCTATTTGTATGCGAAAGCTGTTGAAGAAAACCATGAGTTTGAAGTGGATAAAGCCATGGCGAATTCAACAGATAAAAAACTGTATGCTGATCTGCTTTTGCATCTTTCAGTGGCCGGGCAAGGTTTGCTTTACCACAGCTTCAGTAAAATACCGCTTAAAAAACGCATTGTTATGTTATTTAATCAACCCTCAGCAAAAATGAAAAAAGTAGTTTATGTATTGATCTTACCGGTGGTATTGATCAGTTGTTTGGCTTTTGCCCGATTGAAAAAAGATAGTTCAGCAATCAGTAATGAAAGTAAAAACAAAAAAGCGTTACTTCAAAAGTCGAAAAAAGATCTGTCTTTAATCAATCAAAACGAAAAATTATATGCTAAAAACAGTATTTCGGCAGGTTTATTAAACCATGTTGATACCACAAAGTATCGCCAAAAACTCAAACGTTCACCCGAACAAATAAAAGGAGAAGCAGACTTTAAAGCTTACCGCCAAACAGATGAATTTAAACAAAAAGAGAAATTTGCAAGCGATGTTCAAGGGAAAATCATAAATGTTAGAGTTAAAGAAATTGTTGATAGAGAAGTTGCTAAAAACCTGGATATAATGAATACGGGCAATCATAGAACACAAGGTTATACGGTTTCTTACAACGGAAATGACTACTTTATGCGGACAATGTATGGTCAGGAAAAGGAATTAAATAGTTTGCTAAAAGTAGGCGATGAAATTACCATGAAAGTTTTTGGTGATGCATTCGGGAAAGATTCTCCGGTTATAATTCAACCTGCTTTTATATACAAAAACAATGTTAAAATATTCCAGTTAGCCGAAGCAGATAAGATACCTGATTATCCGTTTTTATATGAAGCAAATAAAGTTCGTTTTGCAGATGGCCAAATCACCCATATTCAAAAATATCCAAACGGTAAATGGAAAAGTGCAATTCTCGAAGTTGTTAATGGCTATCAATTCACTTTAAATTTTAAACCAACTGCGCAGTATTTTGATCAAATTGAAGAAGGCGACCACGTTCGTTTACGTTTTGTGCATGAAGTTAAAACCGGAGCAAAAACGTATCAAATTAACGATTGGGTTTCTCTCAGCAACAACATCAAAGATTACGGTATCAAAAATCCTGATTTCTTCTATAAATTTTACGAACCTGCTGTTGCCCAAAATCAGGATTCAGAACATAGTTTTAAGGTTACCAATTTAACCTATCAAGCTTCTAAAAATATGATTGCGGCTTTAAAAAAGGATCGGCGTAATTCTTATATATCGGTAGGTAAAAGCATCAATACAAACACTTTGAAATCAGAACAAGAGCGTGTTTACAGATTTCTTGCTGCGATGTTTCCTCATGTTGAAAAGAAAGATATTGTGTTTAATGTTGATACTACACTGCAGAAAGGTTTTTGCACAGTAAAAACCATTGTGAAGCCGTTGATTTAGTAATATTCCGCATACTTCTTTTACCGCCTTAAAATTCAAATCTTTTTTAGAAATAACAGATATTTGAGCCAGACCTAAGCTGCTGAAATGTCTTTGATTGATTTTTCACGCTGGTTGATGCCGGGCGAAGATTTCAGGGATTACTGAACTTGCACGTTTGGTGCAACGGATGCTGTTTTTACCGGCTAAAAAAAGTTGCTGGCATAATTCGGAACCCAGGAAACGGGTTGCACCGGTAACTAAAATTATAAGCTGATTTTAAAAAATAATTTCGGCAAACTTAAGTATTCAGGTTTGATTATTAATCCAGCGCATATTATCAGTTAAAATAGGAATTGCTGAAAATAACGCTCCAATTTTAAGTGCATAAAAGAAGCATTGAAAAATCGGCAAAACAAAAACCAGATAAATTCTTAAAATATTTTTACTTAATGTTCTTCAAAACTTTTTTACGGTAGGCCAAAGGGCTTTCGTTCAGCTTTGACTTAAACGTTTTAAAAAAGTAGGAAACATCTGTAAAACCACTGTCAAAACAAATTTCGGCTATCGGTTTCTCTGTTTGGAGAAGCTGTTGCAAAGCATAATTCAACCTATACGCTGCAACCGTTTCCATAAAGGTTTTCTGAGTGATCTTTTTATAGTATTTGCAAAAAGCGTTTGGCGACATATTGGCAACTTCGGCAACTTCATTCAGGCTGATCCTGCTTTTGAAATGATCGATCAGATAACTTTGAACGGCATATAAGCGGTTGTTTTCGTAAGCCGATTGCGTGTGGACCAAGGCTTCTTTGTTCAGGGTTTTGTATGCTTTGCTTAAAGACAGATCATTTAAAATATCCAAAAAGTTTAAAAGCCGTTTAAAAGGATCGTCAATAATGGTCAGTTCCAGCATTTTACCGATCGTTTCTTGTGCAGCGTTGCCTGTAAACCGGATGCCAAGCCGACTTTTTTCCAGCAGTTGCATCAAGTGCTGCGTTTCATACTTCTCCAAAAAACGATCACCTAAAAAATCCTGTTTAAACTGGACGACCACAGAACGAGCGTTGATTTCATTGTTGGTATTTGTTTCTGATTTCCAGCAATGCGGAAGGTTTGAACCCAGCAGCAGCAAGTCGCCGGCATCAAACGAAGCCATGTGGTCGCCAACAAAGCGGTTTCCTTTGCCTTTTAAAATAGCCGTCAGTTCAAATTCCGGGTGAAAATGAAAAGGCGCCGTAAACTCCAATTCTTCAAAAACCCTCAAAGTATAAGAACTTTGCTGGTTTAAAGGCAAGGCTTCATAAGTTGGTTTGATCATGGTTGGCAAAGGTTGAATCTATTCGGTAAGGTTCCGATATATTTTTAGGTTTTCTCTATAGAGCGCCTTGGTTTAAATGCTTCTTTTAGGGCATAAAAATTGGTATTGAAAAGTCATCCCCCTTGCCCCCTTCAAAGCGGGAAGCATAGTTTTCTACCTTTGTACCTTTCACCTTTCTGCCTTAAAATTAATGCTGGTGTGCCTTTTTATATTCATCGGTTTTGGATTTTTTGATGGTCTCCGTAAGTAAATCTATTTCGCTTTGGTCATAAGGTTTAAAATCGCCGCGGTACAGATCATGTTGCCATACTTTAGGTTCCGGGTCGCCCGGGCGATGTCCCCAGGTCAGCTCCGTTTGCGTTTTACCGTTCACCAGTCCCCATAAATTACATCCGACTTTGTTGTCATAAAACACAGAAAGCACATCTTTGATGGTTGATCCGAACGGACGGTTCATCCATTCGGTGTTGATGATTGGGCGATTATATTTCTGCAAATCCCTGATCTGATCGGCTAGCACTTGTTTGTTGCCGTAATTATGAAAGGTAATCAGGTCAGATCCATCCACAATGATTTCGTTCAAACGCGGATTTCGGTCAAAAATACCGATACTTAAAGGCTGATCGGGATTAATGGTCCTTGCCCAAACGATTACTTCTTTTAACAATGGAAAAGTTGCTGATCCTAAGCCTCCGTTAGTTGGTTCATTGTATAAGTCCCAAAATAAAATCCTCTTGTCAGTTTTAAAACGGCCCATAATTGCTTTTACATATTTTTCTAATTTAGGGTGGGATGACTGGTCTATCACCATGCTGTGGCCCGGGCTTGGCGACCATGCCCAGGCGTACCATCCTTTTAACGGTTCCGGCTGTATCCCGATTTGTGGGTCGCTTTTTATCCCAAAAGAACAATCATCAAAAAAAGCCGGTATAAATTTAATGTGATGCTTGTCGCAAAGTTTCATGAACGTGTCCAGGGTTTTTAAAAAGTATTGCGGATCATCTTCATAAACCGCATACTGAAGCACGGCACGTAAAGAATTCATTCCTGTTTTTTCTGCCAAAGCAAGCTCTTTGTCAATTGAAGCTGGATTAAACGTGGTTTTGTCCCACATGGCGGTATAATTGATGGCATAAGCCGGGATATAATTGAAGCCGCAATACCAGGGGTTTTCGTTGTACCATTTCCAAATTTTTTCTTCGGGCCAGCGTTGTGTCCGGGGCTGGCAAAAACCGTAACTAAATGCTATAAGGAGAAGGAATAGTACAAATATTTTTTTCATCATGGTAATTTATTTTCTAAAGATTTGCTGTAGCGGGCGATGATAAATTTCATCTGCAAATAAGCTAACTAAGCCTTTCTCTCGGGCCGAAACAGTTAGTAAAATCGATAAGTATAATTTACAAAACCAGCGGGTTCAGTTTTGAAGCTGCCAAAGTGCCCGGCTCCAGGGAAGCTAACCATTGTTTACGGTCATTTTCCTGGTCTTTGTTTTTAGGCTTGGTAATAGTTGTACCATCAGCAAAGTAAATTACGGTCATTACTTCCCGTGTAATGTTTTCGGAGGTATTTCCGAGCGCATTGTGCAGCGTCCAGCCATGATGAAAAGTTGCATCACCGGCGTTCATATAATCCGGCCTTGTGATCGGATATTTTTGCTCATCCACATGTTGCTGAAGCAGTTTCTCCGAATGATCAGAAATAGCCACGTTCTCTACAAAACCGGAATGCTGTGATCCGGATGCAAAAGTCAACATGCCCATTTCAACAGAAATATCAATCAGCGGCATCCACATGGTAATGGTATTGTTGGTATCCAACGGCCAGTAATACTGGTCTTGATGCCAAGGCGTTAAGCCTCCGCCCGGCTCTTTAAACAATGCCTGATCATGATAGATGCGCACATTATCAACCCCTAAAAGATCGGCAGCAATTTTAGCAAAACGCTTTGCAAGCGTAAATTTTTTCACCTGTTCATCAACAGCCCAAAGGTTCATCACCTGTAAAAAAGCTTTGCCGTAAGTATCCCGGTCTTCCAAGCTGCGTTTTTCGGTATTATAACGATAAGCGGCATCGTTGATCACTTTTCGATAAACTGCAGCTTCATCTGCATTCAAAATATCGCGGATTAAAACATGTCCGTTTTCCTGAAAATCCTGGATTTGCTGCTGGCTTACCGGTTTAAAATCATCCAGCTCAGGGAGTGTAATTGCTGATAACATCATTTATTGAATTGGTTAGCTCAAACTAAACATAATTTTATCGGCATAAAAACAGTATTATTAGCCATATTGTGGAAGATATTATCCAAAAGAAAGCTTTAATCGTGCTTTTATAATTAAATGGACTACAAGCAAGTGATAATGATATGCGTTTGATGATGCTGTTTTTACAAAGAAGTTGTTTAAACTTTTTCTTGTTTGTTGATCCTTTTTAGGAAAAACACTGAAAAAGCCATCCAGTGCATGGACATCCAGTTCCTAGCCAGGGTTTCGTACCTAACAAGCAGGCCCTTGAAGCCGT
>JAABUP010002255.1_pt1 | contig 38035 bp, 41 predicted proteins | sample 5559201 | NCBI WGS metagenome assembly JAABUP01 (sample SAMN10711887, study PRJNA513373) | rock metagenome | isolation source: Antarctica rocks | place: Antarctica | reverse complement strand
CATCTTCCTTATCACCGGACCCGCAGCGTATCTTAGTGAGAGAATATTAATATGGCCTCTTCGAGTCATGTCTACGGCACCCTCCTCTGCGCTGAGGGAGTAGGCAGCAACCGAGGCTGACGACGACATCCAAGTCTGGTAGAGACCATCTCCTTTCCCCTCGGACTCGCCACTAGCTTGGACCCCAACAAGAGCTGGTCAGCTGGGAAAGGAAGAGCACGATACGAGCCGGGCCAAGGCTTGCCACGCTGAACGTATATTGGGGCAAACCGGCAACGACAGAGGACCTTGGCAATGTGAGTTGGTCAGGGGCCATTTCTGGTACTTGGCTGGACATTGAGATTTCCAGTGTTGTCCCACACGCCCCAAGCAACCGCACAGATCAAGGCGAACGAGATCAGATGAAATCATGAAAATCACAAAAAGCTATTTTGAGCGCTGGGGACCTTGCAGGCTTGCAGCTTCCTCAGAGAAAGCGTCGGCAGTGGTCGAATTACCAATTCGGTCTTGGGTACCGACTGCGGTAAGACCGTCGATCGGACCTCACGCCTCGCACTCTAATAGAGTTGGGCTGGGTCGACGCCTCACAAACCAGCGTCTTGGCCCCATCACCCCCAAGGGCAGCCAATCACCTTACATTCGCGAACATCTTTCATCTTTCATCTTTCATCTTTCATCTTTCATCTTTCATCTTTCATCTTTCATCTTTCATCTTTCGTCTTTCATCTTTCTGATTTCTGATTTCTGCTCTCTGCTCGGAGTCGTGCAACGTTGTGACCCTGAAATCTTTTTTCTCCCTCTTGAACGCCCCGCAATCTCGAGGATGTTTGATCGCTTCAGCCACGAGGGCACTACTGCAGGTCCCGAGGATCTCAGGATTCCCAGGATCACCTTTCCGCATGTCTCAAACTTTATGTTGACCGAACAATTTTCCTACAATGGATTGCCATATATCTGACAACATCAATCTGACACGGCATTTCGCTCTTTTGCACTCGTGATTATTGTCAAGTCAATCGGGTTGCAATGCAGATCTGGTGCAAGTGAGATTGAAGGATTCTCCAACGTCTGTTTCGAAATACCCTGGTCTGTCGGTCGAAATACATGAGCGAGTGAAACAGCTGGACAATCTAAACAACAATGTAGACTCCGCTCCTGATGATCGCGAGGCGAGCAGAATTTTGCGCCGTGGTAATCTCATGCGCGTGGTCCTCACAAGAGGTAATCTTCAATGCCAAAGTGGAGCCTTCGAGAGATATTCGATTTGATTGCCCGCCACATGGCTGCGCAATCAGCTTTGAAGACGATCTCGACTGTTATCCTTCGTGTCGCCTTCGAGATTCTTCAGTGCTCGATACATTCAATGCGAAGTTGCGGTTCATCTCGCATCAAGCGAACATTGGCATCCAGTGGGACAATGTGATACTCCAGGCTCACTTTGGTGAGGCCTCGCAAGAATAGACAAGAAAACCATGTTGAGTGTTCCCGATCGTCTGATGGCATCCATGGTGGCTTCGTACGGAAAAGTGACAAGTCATCATTATGCACATTTGGTGTGCAGCTGATCGAAGAATACCAAAATGCTTTTCCTACTTTTCTGCCTCCGCATTTCGCTGTCTTCGAAAAAGAGCGTTTGTTTCTCGAAAGGACCTGACAGGGAGGAAAGTCTCCTGACGTTTTCGCACGGGTAAGTCGCAATACTCGTTAAGCACTCAGCCTTTCCAAGCAGCTTGGCTGAAGCAATGTTATCCGTATACGACTTGAAAAATGAGTTCTCCGACGACTCCCACATTCTCTTTGTTGCCATAACCGTAAGAGCGGTAATTACTCACCGACAGACAAAGGTCGAGACCCGATTTCTCGTGCGGGCATCACGGCGCTGCTCAGACACAGTTCGTCCTGTCAAGCGACACCACCGTTTGTATGAAGAGGGATGGAGATCTCTGACCGCGCCAGAGACAAACCGATTAGGAGACTTGCTGTCCTTGCGGCTATGGAAACGTCTTCATTGCCTCGGTCCTGTTTGATTGGCGGAGCATGCCTTGCAGTCGTATTAAAGTTTCGAAGGAGCTGGGTGACAGCCTTGAAATTCCCTTGCGGCAACGTCTCCGAATGATGTACATCTCGCTACTCTTGGCGCCGACTCTGAAGAAACGCGCACGATCCTGGGAGAACTCCAATTAAAGGCTTCAAACCCTAGACAAACCGAGTCCTCATTCGGTGCTGCAATGATGAGTTGTCCTTGACGCCGGCTTCACCGGCAAATCTAGACCGCTGCATATCTGCAAGTCAAATGCACCCAATTCAGCCGCTTACTGTAGGGCTGGGCAGGCATGCATGCATAATGCGACCCCATGCGGGCTATTAATTTTAAAGTTCTCAAACTTTTGCCGAAGAGCAGCAATCCCTTTTGACTCGGTCTGGTATCCCTGAATCGGGAACTCTTGAAGAAACGAGTATTCCAATGCTCAAGACAGTAAATAATACGGTTTCCCAAAGACAGCCAAATCACATTGGAATGTGACCGCATTGGTCAAAGTCCATATCATTCTCTTCACGAATCCAACTATAACCGAAGCTCTGTCGCTGCGAAATCTGCTTGGTCTACAACTTCGACATGGAAGACAAAAAAAATCCAAAACATGTGCGCCAACAATTTACTAGTGCATGAATAGACTGTCAGCTTCGGTGTCCACTAACACCCTTCGATTTGAGATTCTTTGACCTCTGCAATTGTCTATGTCAACATTCTTGAGTCCCTTCATCTTTGCGAAGGTCACCAATTTTCAAGTAATTCAATATCCGCTAGTCCCGATTGGGCCTTTCTCATACATCAACTGTCGAGTACTGTGAACATGTGTATAATTGCATGGCAGACATCAAATTCATATTCGATCTTCAAAGTCTGTGTGATGAGAGCGTATAGCTGTGAGATTGAGCGCGATCCGGCTTTGTGCAAAGCATAGTTGCGCCGAATAAGAATCAGATTCACCTTCATTTCTGAAAGCGATGTCTTGTCACAGGAATTCAGAAGGCAATTCTCCTAACAGGGGAGTATATAAATAAAAAGGAGGCCTTTGCAAGATGCCTTGCTCGAAGCAACAAGCTTTCAATAAGCAGGAACTGGTCATTCACCTTACTCGTGGCTTGGTCATCTAAAGAGATCTTTCACTGGTATTGGTCGGTCATTCACTCCTCGCTGTGTGGTCGAAGAAAGCATTCACAGGCATGGACTGGTCGTTCATCCAGTAGGGTGGACCTCTCCGTCCCGAGAGAACTTTCACACGGGCTGATCATTCACCCAGCTCGTGTTTTCGTCCATCCTTGCCACGCACTATTAAAACCACTTCTCTACAGCAGAGAATTCTTTCCAGGACAGGGCTTTGACTGTTCCAACTACCCACATCGGCAATCTTGCAACTATACATCACTTACTACTAATACGTCAAGACTATCATTGATACAGCCAGAGATTTTACACCCACCCTTACCGCCTTCTCGCTATCTTAGCTTTCCAGGTGATCTAGTTCCTCAAACACACGCCCAGTCCCACACAAAGTCGTAATCACGCAGAACCAGAGATCCATCGCCGTCCCCTGAGAGATCTCAGTCTCTTCCTACCTTCAAGGAGGCTGTTTTCTGTGGCTTTCAGGGCAGAGACAGGTCAAGCTGTGTTATCAAGGCAAGGCTGAGTCCTCTCTTCCTCGTCAGCTATATTCATTCGCTTCGCATTTCCATACTAACGTAGCCTCGCAGTTCTCGGTCGTCAACCCCGCATCAAATACACCATGGCTCGCTATCCGAATGGACCGTCTCGCTATGACAACTGCAAGAACTCTGATTTGCAACACATGCTCAAGAATCGCGGCATCCAGCACACAGGAAACAAAGCGCGTTTAATCGAACGCCTCAAACTTGATGATCGTGTCCGGTAAGCAGTCATTAAAACACCAGTGGCGATATTTCATCAGGGCAAAGTTTGGTGTGACTGACGTAAGTATTGGCCAGCCCTTTTAAATTCCTCAACCTTCCCGCAGAGCTACGTAACAGGATATACCGCCTCGCAATGAACCAAGACGCCATTTCTAAGAGCCAATCCATTTCCTTAGACCAAGCCAATCGTCACAACACCGCACAGCCAGCGCTGTTTCGCATCTGCCGGCAAACTCGGCAGGAAACATTCAGACTCCACTACCAAGAGCGCCATTTCAGCATAGTGGCCGAAAGCCTCGACTGTGCTATGTATCTCTTGGACTGGCTAGACGCCATTGGAGAGGAAGGAAGACAGAGCATTCGACATTTGAAGTTCCACTTTTCGATCGGATATCTAGATCCCTCGCTGTCTTTCATGGAGCGAGTACATTCCAAGCTGTCGGACGATGCTTGCGTGGAATATTGTGGCTACGCCGTCAAGATGCTTTCGGTTGGGAGGAGATTTGAGAGGAAATATCCAAAGGCGACTCTGGCGCTTCGTGCTCATTCAATGCCTGTGGAACATGCATGTCTGAAATTCTTCCCTCGGATGGCATGGTTTGGATCTGGGCCCAAGGAGCCTAGTGATTGCGGGATGCAGCCCGCCATGTTCATCTGCGAGACCCCTCGAGGGCCGTAGTATTAATGGGACTCATTGTTCTGGTGCTTTTCATAGCGGATTGATAGGAATATTATGCCTGCGAATTTGAGATGAAGGGTTAAAGTCTCTTGATCCGGAGAAACGCCAATTTGACAGCTATTATGAAAACGTAACATGAGAGGTCATTGAAGGGGCTAAATCCTTTAGACATAGCAAATACGAACTTGATGTCCCCAGCAGACTCCATTGAAAGGGTCCCAATCCCTTAGCTTTAGCGAAACTCACCTTTACAGTCCTGTCATAACTGGATTTGACGGGGCAGAATCGCTTAGCTTGATAGTATAATCGTTTTCTCTTCCCAGCGTACGCATTAGAGAATTGGCTGTTGACCCTCTGAAGGCAGCTTCCAGGGAAAAGTTCTCCTTCAAACAAGCCTTTTCATTTTCACTTTGCCCAGCGATCCTTATCAGAGCAGTAAGAGATATCAGTGATTTTTCTATTCCATTTGCTCTGTTCCCCGTATCTTACTTTGTGAAATGCACATGAACCCACAAGTCGCATTTACACAATGACCAAAAACCCCTTCATCTCTTCACCCAAGCCGGCATCTTCCTCGCCTTCACATGCCCCGGCTTCTTCCTCTCCACCTTCCTCGGATCCCTCGTAACACACCCAGCTACACAGCACCAAAAATTAGCCTCTCCCACTCACAAAAACCCCGCTCCCCAAAAGCAACAGTTGCACTCACCTCTCCTCAGCACCGGCTTCAACCCCGGCTCATGCACCATCAACGCCTTCGCACACCCCAACGTAATCGCCTCCGCCTGCCCCGTCGACCCCCCTCCACTGGCCAGCGCCCAAACATTATACATGCCCAACCTCCCCGTACTCTTGAGCGCCCACAGCGCGCTCTCCCGATCATGCACGCGGCCAAAAGCCCCACAGATACTCTTCCCGTTAACCAACACCCTGCCCTCCCCCTGGACCAGATAAACCTTCGCACTGCTACTCTTCCTCCTCCCCACTCCCCACGCCCTGCCATCCGCATCGATGATCGCCGGTTTCTTGCTCACGGCATGCGGATCGACATCCCGCTTGTAAATCTCCATTGCCCGTTTCAATTTCGGCGGCATCACCGTGGGATGTATCCGATTCAGCCGCTGCAATATCAGCACGATCTTATTGTATTTTGCGGCCCGCACATTCTCGCCCACGAGAAGTCGGTATTGGACCGCGGTTCGCCAGGCGACGCGGGGGGCAGAGCCGGCGGGGACCTGCGGGAGGGTTTGGTGCTCGCGGAGGAGGGAGAGCAGGGAGAGGTAGTGGTCGGTTGAGGAGGGGCGGGTGGTGAAGTAGGAGGGTGAGGCGGGGATTATGCGGGCGGTTTTGGGGTTGGGCGGGGGGAGTTTGCTGAAGTTGTTGAGGTCGAGGGGGGGGGCGGCGATGGCGTTGGCGGAGGAGGTTGTGGTGAGGAGGCGGGTTGATGGTGGGCGGTGATGGCACTTGGGACAGCGGGATGCAGTGGGGAGGGCGAGGAGGCGGGATAGCTTGGTCGACATGGTGCAATTGAGCATACGCTGTAGATAATATACAAGTAAAGGTCGATTGGCTCGACTCGTCAAATCTGGATCGGGCTTGGAACAACGTAATTCCGGCCGAGAATCACAGCTTCTGTCTCATGATTGGCTGAAAGGCTGGTGTGGCAGATTGCTAAGGATCTTTTCAGAAATAACGTAAACGAGAATAAGCTTCTCCTCCCTGAATTGTGCTTAGTGAATTGTTGTTCGCTTGCCACTCACAGCGTGTTCGTATATTACGGCACTTTGGTACTAGCGTTGCAGGGCGAACATCCTTTTTATGTATCTAATATTGAATAATTTATTCATTACACATTTTATTCAAGAATTCACATGAAGTCCCCAGAAATCAGCGATGAGCTCGATAACTTCATCACTACTCGACACAGGGAATCCGTGACCTCCGGGCACAGTCTTAAGTCGACGTGTTCAGGACCGCCAATCATCTCTAACAAGTCCTCAGACACTTCCTTTTCAACAACCACACTATCATCGTCGCCGAAGATGACAAGGATCTTGCTATTGAAGAGCTTGCTGGACTGACTCGAGGGCGTAGTTTGAAGTTTGTCCCCTTTGATGAAATTGCAAGCTTTCTTCCAATCCGAATGCTGGTGCATCAGTGGACCGTGCTTGATCGTGTCGATGAAACTGTGCACGAAGCCTTTGTGGTTGTCGAACTGCCATTGCACAATGGCAGGCACGTCTAAAACACCCTTCTCGATTGTCTTGGCCTCTTGAACGATCTCAGGACCAGTCTGATCGTCATCATTATAGCTGGTATGGTCGATACCGGAAGATGATAAGCTGCCCCCGAGGAGTTGTCCAACAAGTCTCTTCAAGTACTTGAAAGGGACTAAGCGAGAATAGCGAAAGTATGGGTGTTTGTATTCCGCAGGTAAATACCTGAGGATGCCCACAGGTGCAAGTAGAATTATCGAATTGATAAGGTACGGGAAATGGGCAATGAAGGACATGGTAATGCCACCACCAAGAGAGAAGGCAACTATGGAGAATCCCGAAGATGATGCCCCAGTCCACGACAGGGTTGATGAGGCCGCCGCGAAAAGGATCTGCATGCCAAAAAGCCTGGAATCATGAGGCACTTCTAAAGGAGTATCCGAGTAGCCTCTACCCCATAAATCTACGCAAAGGAAGCGGTCAGCGTAGTAATGCAAAACGATGGGCTCTAGTGTATAAAACAAGCCAAGAGGGCATACCAAACATCATTACTCTGCAACCTCTAGCCACCAAGGCATGTCCGATCGGGCCTAGGATCGGTGCTGGTGTGCTATCGCCATGCACAAGGAGTACCTTCAGGCCATCGAGAGGTCCCCACTCGTAGACCCTCATTGTACCATATTGTGTATCCACGTCACGCGCACCTGGAAGGAGGCTTGGAGGATATGCTAAGGTGAGGGCCTGCTTGGAAGAAATGGAAGAAATGAGAGTGTCTCGTGGCGATAGAATGACCTGTCGTAACGGCTTCAACTTACTGGTCCCCTTAGCTAGGCGACGGAAAGGAATAAAAGCGACTAAGAAAGCAGCAGCGAGCAGTGTAGCTGCTGCAGGTGGCCTCCAAAAGGCGTTCAGATCAGTGTTTGTCATCATTCGGGCAATATCAGTCCTGAATGGAATTCTTCAAGATTCTCAGAGTAAGATGAACGTTGGGGGGATGTATTCCATGATAAAAAATACTAGCATCTCAGTACACGTTTTGATAAAAACCGTACTCAGTTCTTTCTCATCCCGACATCCTGGCCGAATTGCAGGGAGAGACAAATCTTTTTTTCTTTCGGTCTGTATCAATGAACTTCTTTCGCATGAAAGACATGAAAGAACCAAGTCACTGGTCTATTGGATTTGTAATAAGGTAAGGAACAATACACTTTCTATGGCGGGCCGATCCCGAGGGCCTTGCATCCTTAGGTACAGCTGCGCACTCAGGTACTTGCTTGCCATATCTGGGGTATTTGAAGCTAGGTGAGTGATGACTCTCAAAACATTGTTGGCGCTTGTGGTGTCTGTATTGCAAACGTGTATGCGAGGGTTGATGAATGATACCTGACATACCTGACCATAATTATGTTGCGATTTAAGCTACCTTTGAAGTAGAGGGTTTTCATATGGGTGGCTAGGTCCCGTCTTGACCCTCGCACTCACAGACCCTACCTTGTTGTGTTGGGCCGCATAGCATACGAATTAGACACGCAATCCTTGAGTTGCTTTTGCCGCTGATCAAAGTCCCCGCGGCCTTTCCTAAGTAAAGTAGTTTTGAACGGTATCATTGGTACGCTCATCTTGATGCTGATTAGGGTTTCCTGTTTGTGTTCTTGCTTACCATAGAAACATTAATAAGATGACAGACAATTCGACGTAGATAATTGGACACATGGGCTTCTAACACCGTCCGCTTCCGGGTTGCTTGTCGAAAAAATTTGCGAGCGTTCTCTCAGAATCTGCCTAGGATTGCAACGCGATACCAATTCTTGCAGACCCTGCGAAACTTGTCTCCATACATCTTGCAAGTACATTGAGAAGACGAGAGGCTGGGCATGTTGTGAGGCCAGAATGCTATGTCGCGCATTCGGCGTCCGAGGAATCCATGACGATCTTGGGTATTCATCTAATGAAAGGGAGCCATGATGGAAATTTTCCCTGTCGAAGCGTACTGTCACATCCACTTTCACGTTGATACCGATGTTATGGTCAGGGAGGTAGGTTCTAAGCCCGAAGTTAATACTAGGCTGGTACTTGGAATCCTAATTAGGAAAGGCATGGAAACTTAACCTAGCCGGCCCGGAACAACGTAGCGCCTTATTGTAGCCACAAATTTTCGGTCTAAACTTATGACACACTGCGCACTCATTTGTGACTACAAGTACACAATTCTCTTCCTTTAGCACAGAGACACAATCATGGCCTTCGGAAAGCTCTACACTCGTGAGGTCGGTTACTTGAGCATGTCACCAGCAATCTCCCACAGTCAATCTAACGCGACATTTACAGGGCAACCCACGTTCCACAGCTATCAAAGCTGTGGCCAAGGCGAATAAGCTCGACCTCGAGATTGTTGACACAGACCCAACCAAGGGACCCCTGGATCCCGAGTACCTCAAGATCAATAAGCTTGGAAAAATTCCTTCGTTCGTGGGGGCAGATGGCTATGAGTTGACAGAATCCATTGCTATTGCTATCTACAGTATGAGCTCTACTTTCCGACATATTCACCAACCAAGCACGTACATGATGAGAAATACTATCATTTACAGTTATCCCTGTCTGAAGACTATTGTTGAGAATTATTCACACTCTGAGCCCTCTCTCTTTCACCATGATATCCTTTTGCTCAAACCGTGACTCAAATCACACACTGACTTCTCGAAGTCACCTCTCAGAACGAGAAGACCAGCCTTCTAGGCAAAACAAAGCAAGATTACGCCTCAATCGTCCGATGGATGTCCTACGCCAACACCGAGGTTCTTCCCAGCATCGGAGGCTGGTTTCGTCCTCTGAATGGCCTTGATCCCTACAACAAGAAGAATGTCGAAGATTCAAAAGCAAAGGCCCTCAAGGCAGTCAAAGTCCTCGATGAGCATCTCCTCGTGCATACCTTCCTTGTAGGCGAGCGCATCACTCTCGCCGATCTCTTCACAGCCGGCCTTATCTCCCGTGGCTTCCAATTCTTCTTCGATAAGGAATGGCGTGAGGAGCACCCCAACGTCACACGCTGGTATGAAACGGTCTACAACCAGCCTATGTACTCTGCTGTCGTCGACAAGCTGGCCTTCATCGACCAGGCCATTCCCAATCAGCCACCAAAGACAGAAAAGCAGGAGAAGCCAAAGAAGCAAGAGAAACCGAAGGAGGCACCTAAGCCTAAGGCGAAGGAAGTTGCCGAAGAGGAAGATGAGGAGGACAAGCCTGCTCCTAAACCCAAGCATCCTTTAGAAGCGCTACCAAAGCCAACTCTTGCCCTCGACGATATGAAGCGCAAGTACTCGAACGAAGAGACGCGCGAGGTCGCACTCCCATGGTTCTGGGAGAACTTCAATGCAGAAGAGTACTCCCTCTGGAAATGCGAGTACAAGTACAATGATGAGCTCACCCAGACCTTCATGACTGCCAATCTCATTGGTATGCATCATCTCTCTAGCCTACGAAGATACTCAGAACGCTTATGACTGACATACTGTATTCAGGTGGCTTCTTCACCCGTCTGGAGGCTTCCCGCAAATACATCTTCGGCTGCGCCTCTGTGTACGGTGTCAAAAACGACTCCATCGTCCAAGGCGCCTTCGTCATCCGTGGCCAAGAAGAACAACCAGCCTTTGACGTTGCCCCCGACTACGAGAGCTATTCCTTCACGAAGCTCGACCCCAGCAAGACTGAGGATAAGGAGTTTGTCAATGACCAATGGAGCTGGGACAAGCCGATTGAGGTCGACAGTAAAACGTACGAGTGGGCCGATGGGAAAGTCTTCAAATAGACTATTTTACTTGAGGTTTCGAGCTAGACAGGAGATGATGCCATGAAGGTGTGGATATGAAAAGCAGCGTGTTTTAGAGAGCATGTTTGATGACCGAATACTCTTACATAGCACGCGACGGCTGAAGAAGCAATTGATAGGACCCCGCGAGCATAGGAATGGATCTAGTATGTGGCATGCAAGAAATCACATCATCGATATCTCAGCATGATGGTTTTGATTCATTCAAAAACCCTTGAGTTTTGATTTCAATTGATTTCGTGTCCCTATAAATCCACACAATCAGGGACACGGGGTTTTCTATCACAGGTCTTATCAAATGGAGAGATATGTTGTTCCCATCCTGGGAGCCCATTGATTAAAAAAAACATGACAAAAATGTGTAGGGCCTCCTAATGGTAGGTTTGACACGATGGCACTCGCAAACCTGGTATCATAGGACGAGATTGATGTGCTTTAGAGAACGGTTGATGAGACATTCTGAAGTCCAGAAGATGGCTGAGAAGCCTCAAGAAGATTTCATGATGACGAAGCACTAATATCTTTGAGAGCTCTAGCGCCTAGCGTTCATGAAACTCAACCTTGTCGTGGGAGTTCCTGTCTTGGAATTGATTCTCTCACGATAGCTTCCCTACATAACGAGAGGTCCATCAACCGACGTAGCGAGAGGTGCATGGATGATCGGATCGAATGGAGGAAATATTGGATGTAATGCATAGATCGGACCCTTGGAGTCCTCTCCATCAAACAACAGGAAGTTCTGAATTGGCTGCTCGCGCTGTCCCAAGACGTTAATCACGTCTTGAGCTAGCTGGCCGCCCAGGAATGCCGTGACCGGCGCCATCTCACTACCGATGTTCTGGAGAAAGCTTCTTAGAAATTCACTACGCAGAGTCTCCGTGGGAAGCTGTAGCTCTTTGTGCTTCTCCGTCGCCAGGCTAGTGAAAAGCGCGAGATCCGCGTGAGAATGAGAGGGCATGTTGCCTGAGATGCTGCTGAATTCCCACAGCGCTCTGAGACAAGTCAGGAGTGGAGGCACCTGGAGTTTCCGTCTTCTGGAGGTGATTTGGTCCACAGGCAATGGCGATGTGTTTGCGAGCAGGATGGGGGAGTAAATCTCACGCTTGGTTACCATTTCGATGGACTTGCCATTCTCTTTCTTCGTACTAGTTGCAACAATCGATCTGGTGAGCGTTTCTGCAACGAGAGCTGTCGGGCGGTTAGACTTTTCGCGCTCTATCACGTAGTCGTGTGAGATGAGATCGGCGAAGATGTAGCCGTATAAGCCGTGAGTTCCGGAAGCGTAAAATGGTCGGTTGCATAATCGACAAGAGGCATTAATGGTAGAGAGAGTGGCTAGACCTAGGTCCGTGGCAATGACCATGTCAAATGGCGCATAGTAATCGGGAACCTTCAGCGCTATGTCTTCTGTGTCGACGTGAAGGGCAACCCTGGGGTTGAGCTTTCGTATCTGAGGTGCAGCTGCTTCTGCACGCTGCGACAGAATTAGAACAGAGTCTTGGTACTTTGCAAATACCTTGTAATGAATTCTTACATTCTTGCCAAGGTCTTGTTCGGAAATAAAGAATTGTGCTCCAAAATCATCTTCAACTACCACTTGGCTATCTTGAATTGTAAGAGAACCAATTCCAGCGAGCACGAGGTTTTTCGCAATCTCGTTTGCTAGAGCTCTCATAGAAATAAGCAATACGTTTGCAGTACGAAGTCTATATGGAATTAGATAGCTTTCTAGAGCCTAAACGGCAGGTTCTGATACTTTTCTTGGGCCTTGACGCCCCATAATCGGATCTGCCTGTCATACAACGCGATCTCATCTGAAGCAGAAGAGATTAGTCGGCGGATGACCTCAATTCTGAAAATACAAAAATACCTGCGCTGATTGATTGAGCTTGATTCTGAGAATTGGCATCGAATTGTTGTTGATCTTGCGTTCGGCCTTGAGCTGTAGATTGTGCAGATGAACCATCAGTGTGCCCGTTGCTCATGGATGTAGCCCCATTGGTGCTGGGAGGTGGCATCAACTGCTCTGGCGTTTCCATAATGCCAATGGCGAACGGCGTAGGGAATTACGAGATTTGGGTCTTTTATAAGTTGATCCCGTGAGAGGTCTGAGTACCCAAAGTAAATGATGAGGCTAAAGACAAAGGAGCCTGGCAAGCTGCATGATGACCGCATTAGCAGCGGAGCTTTCTACTAGCGCCCGCCCTCTATCATGGCCATCCGTAGTGGCCTAAGGTAGGTAGACAGACACCTTGTGCACCTTCCACATTTACCAGAGTGAGACGTATCCATAAACGTTCGCGCCTTCACTTTTGGGTCCTGTGTTGTGCTAGCCATGTTAATGACCCTGTTGCTGCCTTGATATTAATTGCAAAGGCCACGCGGCTAGGTGACTCAATGACAAGGCCATTCTCTGCATCGACTATGGTACGTGCTCGACCTATCTATCAAACTTTATATCTTCGAGGACAATACTCATAGAAACTTGCCTTGATTAATCGAAAACCAGTCTGGCAATTTCGATTTCCCTCCAGCGAATACAGGTCCCAGTAGCTCCTCTTTGGAGGAGGCAAACTCAGTCGTCCGAGAGGCCAGATCTCACCGTACGGCACTTCGAAACAGACTCGACGACGTCCGCCGGCTTAGGGATCATATGAACGGACCAGAAGAACTTCGCAGATTGAGAGTGCAGCATTCTGTGGTCCGAGATGAAATCAGGCGTCGACACACAGCTGCCCAGACAGACACACCTAGCGGGTTTTTGAATGACAGCGTGCAGGCTCCGACTTCTGCAGTGAGATCGCGAATGGAGAACGTCCGTCATCGGCCTCGATCTCGACTTCAAGGCCGGTCTACTCCTGCAGGGACCGGAGGCAGCGTACAACAAGCTGTAGAGCGACTGAACGAAGCAAGCTCGAACCTCAGCTCCCTACTCGATCAACCCATTCCAAGGATCGGTTCGCCAGAAATGGCGGCGCGAGAGTACTCGGGCGAAGCAGAAGTGAATAGGAGACGAAAGCGCCGAAAGCTCGATTCAGACATTCCCTCCATAGGACATATGAATGGATTCAGCTACGGCTATCGCGGCCAAGTTGTGCCTGGTCCTTTGAGAATGGAATTAGTGAGCTGTGACGGGGGGATTCACACGGACGCAGCTAGGAATGGAAAGGAGTACTGGCCAGAAAATGTGCTCCGCAATGATAAGAGCGTCTATTGCACCGATCACAACAAATGTAATATTGTTCTGCGTCATCTGGGCGAGACTACATTCTGTCTTAAGAAGATGGTCATCAAAGCGCCCGAGCGAGGATTTACGGCTCCGTAAGCGAGCTTTAGAAACCACTCTATTCTACTATGCTAATGACTCACTAGTATTCAAGAGGGTATGATATTTGTTGATATGTCAGCTCATGATCTCGTCGCTCGGACGGCCCAATACCAACTGCGTCATTCCTCCCCGTCAAGATATGCGGAAGACGCCGAGCTTCTTTCCTCGTACGATAACACAGACGAGAACCGTCCTCTATCCCGCCGGCGAGATTCTGGCGCCAATCGCACAATTCCACCAGCGATATCCAACTCGATGTTTCGGAGTTCTCGACACAGCCATGACACTACAAACACCACCGTTAACAATAATCCATTTCCCCTTATCGACATCGGCGATGACTCTAGTCCCCCTCCGCGAACCACGGCCGTCCCGGAAACACTAGGCTTTGATGTGACCACGAGTTGCAACGACCCTTCATCCGACGAAGAAGAGCCTTCCAGCGAAGCGACCCTGGCAGACCTCTATCGTCGGGACCGGCTCCCTCCTCCTTACGCCTCCTCGACCGACGAAGATGACGAAGATACCCTCGAGCGAGCTATGAGACGAGCCGGACGTACCGGAGTTCCCTCCAGCCATCGAAGAAGCAGACGTAGAGCAGAGCCTAGCAGAGTCGAGCTCGTGAAGTCTTCAAATCCTCCCGCTCAAGATGCAGAAAATGGACCAGCTAAAGATGTCCTTGCACCACATGCTAAATTCTTTATTGAGAGGGACAGGAGCGTCGTCAGTATCAAATTCGATCCACCCGTGTAAGTTCAACCCACGGAGAGTACAGGTTAGTATCATCCCCGAAATTTGCTGATCGAAATTCATTGCAGGTCTGGCAAATTCATTCTCCTCAAGCTCTGGAGCCCGGCTAGAGACCAGAATATCGATATCCAAAGTATCATGTGCCATGGGTTTTCTGGGCCGAGGTTCTTCCCTGCTACGCAAATGATGTGAACGACATTAGTGGGCAAGCTTGTTTTCTATTGATTCACCTTGCGATTTATCATGCATGCTGGGCCTTGAGACCTTAGGATGAATGGACTTTTAGCATGAGTTACAGACCTCAGAGAGTGTGGCACTCCTGTATCTAGAACGTAACCAATCAGTTCGAGTACTAGGCATAACACAGAGAAGAGCTTTTGGTGGATGGGCCCACATGGTGGAATCTTACAATCACTGATACCCATAAAGTAGAAGTCTTATGCCTTTGAACAACTGAGTATTTGAAATCGTTTCTAAAATTCTAAATGACCAACCTGATTGTGACCTTGGTCGCCGAATCTCGCCAAACATCCCTGCCTGCTATGAAAACATGACGCCTCGCTGTGGTATCCTGGGTAAAAGTAACGACGAAACGGGTTAGGCGCTGAAGAACAGCATGCCATACATCAAGAAGAGAAATGAGTCGCTCAACGGACGATAGAAAAAGATATGACGGAGAACTCGGTGTTGTGAGATGGCCTTAGGCCACCTCTTTGGACCAGGATGGTCCTGAACGCAGGCATGAGCTGATGAATATTTCCTCCCTCCCTCTCTTCTTAGTTGCTGCCTAGACCACGCCATTGCGCCTTCGTTACGATCGTTCCATATCGTAGAAAAAGCCATTCGTCGTAAACTCGGTAAAAACCTGATCCGAGTCCTGGTGTGACAAAAGAAATGAATTTGTATCGCCGGCAGACGGCGAGTGGGTAACCTATTCTTAGCAGACAACTACATCCGCTGGATCAGAACCTCCATTTGGATTGCTGGCCACGAAGCCTCCATAGTCTGCTAAGCGGATTGGTGTGTTTTGAGTAGGTTCCAAGTCAAGGCCGATGCCACTATCGTCGTGATTCTGCATCTGGTCTAGTCCGACTTCTTTGACCATGTGTGGAGGCAGATGGCTCTCTGTTCCATTTGTTTGCTTCTCGGCGGTCTGCGGAAGGCTGTCTTCGTGAATAGGTGATTCGGTATTGCTGTTCTCGCGGTGGAAACCATTTCCCGTGTCGACACTCCCATAGCGGCTTGGTCCATCAGTGGCCTCACTAATACCAGTCCTTGGTCTCGATCCTCCACGAGTCTCAGCAAGATCATCATTGCTAAATCCAGCTTCATTTGCTGTCCTCTTCTTTGACCTCATGTCAATACCATTTGGACCGGTTTCAAGGAAGCCTCCTTTTTCCGCGATCCATCGGAGCATCTCGTCTACCCAGACCTTGGTGACCCACCACGAGCCAAAACTTAATGCTTGCGCCATTGTTATGTCGCGTATGCAAGCGGAGCTCACTTCGCCAACGTGCGTAATTAAGACGCGTGCATCGACACCTGGGAAGCGAGTTGGAAGATGGTGCAAGAAAGCGGTCCAGCGATCGAGTACACCGGACGTAGAGCTATCATCCAAATCCTTATACACAAGATTATGGCGATTTGGACCAGGGTCAGCTTGGGCATTGACAAATTGGATCTGCATCCCTGGATACGCCATTGAGCTCAGAGGGCCAAGTAGATCTCCTATTTCAAGTAGTAAGATCCGGATAGTACGGGTGTAACCGCAACCTGGTAGAGTACTCTCAACGACGCCAGGAGCCTTCAGATAATAGACCCAGTCATGCCACATCTGGTCCCGGTTAGCGTCATTGGTGAGCATATTCGCCGCTGCATGGGCGGTAGCGTTGACACGTAGAAGGCGGTCAATGAGCCCAGCGAAGACAGAAGCTGGTCCAACCTTTGCATCGCGGACGTGATGTGGGTGGTTCTGAAAGGTGTACGAGATGTGATGGACAAGCTTGGCTGAAATGCTTCTGAAAGTATCAATGACTCTGACAGGCATGACTTGGAGGGCGAGCGGCGACACAAAGCGAATCATCTTCTGATACATGAGCCAATCACACTCTCTGATCCAGGCTGCTACTTTTGGATGAGCAAGTAATTTCTGGCCTGGGACTGTCAATGTTCCATGGAAGGAGGTGAAGTGATGCCAGAACATGCGTTCTTTGCAGAATCGAAAGCAGTCAATGACTGAAATGCAGTGTGTTCGGTACAGAGCTATCAATGCGTCAGAAGAGTCAGGGTCGGTCCCATCTGGTAAATATTCTATTAGACTTGGTAGCTCAATGGGTTCATTGTGGGCATAAGGAGGCTCCTGTTGAGTAGGAAACTTGAGTGGGCGTTTGACCATATTAGGGGCTGAATGATCCTGGTGCAGTCGATGCATATTGGTGTCAAGGTACAGGTTTGCGGAGGCTTTTCCCATTCTAGTGCTCCCGTCGGTAGGGTTTGGGCCAAGTGGTACGTTTGGTGAAGGGAAGACAGCAGTGTCACCAGGGAGATGAGACGTATATCTGCAGTGCAAGCTTTGGTTAGAAAGTGAAGGAACAATAACAAAACCCATAAGGGGAGGTGGCGAATGGACCGACGCGACGCGACTTTGAGGCTCACCTTCTGGCAGCTAAGCTTTCATCTCCTGCACCATCATCTGCATCATTGATCTGCTCTATCTCTTGACTCTCCATACGTTCATCCACCAAAGCAAGGTCGACATAATGATACTTAGACTCTCCACGCTGTCCAAGTCTCCTGGTTTGAATTCCAGGAAAGATGATTCGCACAAGTTTACCAAAGCTGGCTGGATTCAGGGGTGGTACTCGTTCGGTACCACACCGTGTTGCATAACGTGAGAAGACTCGACTACGAGGTACTGAGCTGGTGCTTCTCACGCAAATGGTGTTTAGCCTATGTCAAACGTCAGTCTTTTTAGTCCTACAATCTCTCCTTTTGCCAGTGGTTACCAGTTCATTGCAAATATCTGTTTGGTCTTTTCTGATCTAGGTCCTCTCTCATGCACAAGGACCTCAGCGGCGACTTCTTTCAGATCTCTATGATGGTTCTCTCGAAACAACTTTCGCAGTTCTTGGTCATTAGCAATGCTTGAAGCAGAACCCTTTTTCTTCTTTGTTTCGTCGACCCCTGCATCATCTTGGGTTTGCTCATCATTGAAATTTACAGGGAGTTGGCTTTCCTTGGCTTCAAAGGAGTATTGATGGTCCATCAGAGGTCTCATCTCTCCTTGATGCGCGCTGTATGTATGGTCTACACTCATGGCACGTGTTGCAGCGGCAGGGTCTCGCAGTGAAGGATCAATTGCGTATTCGCGATTTGGATTGATCAGGTGTTGATGTTGTTCGGAATTCGAACCCATAGCTTCTGGGGAGTATTGTCTTGACTGGTGATTGTCATGTTGCCTTGGTGGAAGATGTGATGTTTCGGACATGTGACGATAGGATTGCATATGCGGTAGGCTTGGAGTATTCATGCTCGTGGTCGAAGCTCGGGATATCGGACGTGGATGATTGCTGGCAGTGGATCCAGATGTGTTCGATCTCGCTCTAGTAGGTGGAGGAGCCATTTGGAAGACCTAGCCCCGTCCAGCTACAGTGATTTATGACGGTCAGCTCTTCAACTCGCGAGGGTCACATTCTCAAAAATCTACCACAGGATTACTCACAGAATTATGAACTAGGTGTGGCGAGTACGGGGGTATTTCAATTGACCACCGCTTGCGCTCGAAATCTTTCGGCCAGAGAATCTTCGAAGAGACTGTCCGGACGTCTGCAGGCCAAAGAGGTCCAGTCGTTCGTGGAGGTGGCTGGGGCGCAAAAAACGGCAATCGGACAACCGCTGATACTATGGGACGTGGTGACGGTCAACTGCCTGGTTATTTGAATGCCCTCGAGAACATTCCAGCTCAACAAGGCCGACAGCCCTGCGGTCGTTGATGGGGACTTGGGATTTGTGTGGATCCAGTTGTTTATCGACGGTCGCCTGAGAAACCACTCCATTGCCAAGGCGGGACCGCGCTAAAATTTTACATCATACGCGGCATCCTCGTGCAGAACCAACCTGCTATTCTCTGTTGTCAACTCTCCTGCGAACTTGCCAGATACCATCTTAAAACCTCCCCAAAACAACTCTCTCGCTGCGACTGCAACAACATCTCCACCTGGTCCCTACTCGACAATCAACACAACGCCATCATGTCGTTCCAAGATCGAACCAACCACCAGATCAACCAAATTGATAAGGAGGTACGTCTTATGAGCATCTCAACATTGCTTGCCTACATACCTGCAGCTACTCCATAGCATCAATACTACAAAACCGCGACATTCGCTGACCTTATCGCGATACAGCTATCGAAGGTCCCTATGCTCAATAACCTTGAAAAGCAGACTTCCGTGCCCAAGGTCTATGCCTTCCTTGGCTTACTTGGACTGTATTTCTTTTTAATCTTCTTCAACATCGCTGGAAACTTCCTGGTGAATTTTGCGGGATTCCTGATCCCAGGCTATTTCTCCATGGAGGCTCTTTTCAGCGCCAGCAAAGTTGATGACACCCAGGTAAGGCTCTCGTGGCCCCTCGCGTGTCTTTTTGGAATCTGTTACTGATTACGGCCTTTAGTGGTTGACTGTAAGTCAAGCTCTCTGATCGGATTTGTTGACCCGAGATGCATCTGTGATCATTGACCATGTGCAGTATTGGGTTGTTTACGCATTCTTGAATGTCTTCGAAAGTGCTGTCAATGCTGTCTACTGGTTCCGTATGCTTGAGCCTCCTCTACCCTGGTTGGGATGGCCATGACTAATAGAGGAAACCTTGATAGCCTTCTACTACACCTTTAAGTTCGTTCTTGTGTTGTGGATGGCTCTTCCTCAGACTGGGTAAGTGATCCACGCTTAAGAGCAGCTCTCATTTGGCAGATTACTAAGTACTTGAGAACAGAGGTGCCCAGATCGTTTTCAGGTCATTGATTCAGCCAGTCTTCTCCCGCTTCTTCTCCCAGAGTGGATCTACTGCCGCCAACCTCCGATCCCAAGCCGACCAGGCAACCAAGCCTCACGCTATGTAGAGCGGCTTCATGCTTGGCTGTGGAACGCCCAGGCGCTTGTGTGGGATGAGCCATCTGAGACAGCCTTCAAGTCTTTCAAATGAACCTGGGAGACAGGTAAACACAAAGCTTGCCTGTTTAAGGTCGATAAGCGTTCAATAATGGTAGCATCATCTGAATGAACTTTGGGTTCTCGAGGGCGCGCTGTGTCGGAGGATGTGGTTGTTTTTGTGAGATCCGACTATAGCAGCTCATAATGACAACACCGTTATGTGCTTTTGTTTATGTCGCCAGATCAGCATCTACAAAGTTTTGCTTCGGTTACTAGACATGGATAAATGGAAATACAAGATGATTCATAAACCTGAACTTCCGCTTATGTGAAAGCAGTATAGTCCATGGTTGGAAAGACGAGCACTCTTACAGGTCGCTAGATAAACTCCTACCAGGTCTAAAAGATTCCTATACTCCTGCCCCAGCCCTCCACCCTCGGATTCAGATCTATGTGGTACGGGAATGGATTCGTCTCACTAGTGGTGATCGGTGGTATATGATCTTTGTCTCGATTCACAGTCGTGATGACCTTCATCGCAGTTCTTTGGAGCGACGAACCAATTGCCTTGGTGACCTTTGTTCGTTCTAAGAAGCCGTCAGGCATGTGGCACGATCTATGCGATATTCGAGTCGCAGTAACCTACCGATCTCCGTCTTGGGGGTGGCCAGAGTCACTTCCAAGCACCATGACTCCCAGCAGACCTCTTCGTCCCCCTTTGCCCCACCCGTAAACCACCCGAGTCCTGCAGCTTTTCTCCTCTTCTTCTCGAAGAATTCTACCACGAGGGAACCTCTCACACTGCTCTTGGGTGACGAAGTAGATGACAGTTGCCGTATCAGCTGGCCAACGCGCATGTCGATCAACGTCTCAAGTTCGGGGTCTGCGACGAGGGGAAGGGTGAAGTCAAGCACTTCGAGATACGAGGGTTTGATGGAGGGAAAGTATCGGTGGAAGAAGATGGTATGGAGAACACCTAGCGGAGTCAATGAACTGCTCTCTGCAAGTATCTAGAACGTGCGCACGCACCTCGAACGATGTCTTTGACACATGTGGGGTCTGCAAATACCTCCAGGATGTATTGGGGCGGCTTTCGCTGTTCCATAGTAGCAGACTATGGCGCTGCTTCTTTGCGCATGGTGGCAAGACTACCAATCCATCAGAGAGCTAGCGACCACACTACCGCTTCATCAAAGTATTGCGTTGTTCGTCGACAGCGAAGAGGGTTGGTGTTCACATTTGACAAGGGCCCCACCAAACGACGATCCTGACCTCGGCTCCCGCATTGAAATCTCCTAGGGCTGCAGTTGACGTGAATTAGTTCTACCAGCCACCGCTCCTGATCTACCTGCCTTGTCTCGAGCAAAATCAATGCGAATGCACTTACGAACGCAGCCTGCCTGATAGACAAGGGCTGGTGGGTGGTACCCTTGTCCGCGAAAAAAGACATGATAGAAGGTGCAAGACGATGGCTTCGGCGGAATCGTACGAGCTTGACAATCAGCTTGGGGGTAGCTGGCATTGGCTACGTGGCCAGCCAATATGTCATCTCGAAGATCACGGAGGCAAGAGAACGCATGACGGGTGACCGCATCGCAAAAGAAAAGTAGGCCATCTCCAAGGCTTCTGGGAATGGAGCATTAATCAACCCTCATTAGCCTGCGCCGGCGCTTCCAGCAAAACCAGGAAGACTGTACTATTACCGTTCTAGAGCTTTTACCAACGGTCGCTGAGAACATACTTGAGGCATTGCCTGCGGAGAAGATTGCGGAGCAGATTCAGCAGAAGAAGATTCAGCGATTAGGGAAGAGTGCAGGAACATCCGAGTTAGCGCCATCGGATCTTTCCTCAGGAGCTCCAAGCGCAGTGGATGAGGATGGCAAGAGTCTGTCGAGCTTCCAGAGCGAGAGCTACGTACACGCTAGTCAAATGGGAGCATCAAGCTCTGGGAATGGGGAATCTAGGGCTCTGAAGACTAAGGCCCAGCTCTGGGGCGAGCTCAAGATTAGTTGTATGTAAGGTCTGCTTCATTTGAATATTGAGACTGACAGGGCGCAGCAATCACAAGATGTTTTACTTTGCTATATACAGTTTCCATCCTAAGCTTATTAACTCGCATCCAACTCAATCTTCTAGGTCGCAGAAACTATCTTTCAAGTGTGGTATCTTTGGCTTCGTATCCACCACAGGACCCCACAATTAGTCTTGAGAACCGGGATGATAATAACGTCGAGCGAGCGTATGGAAACGATTTCGAAACAAATCGGAAATATCTAACATTTAGTTGGTGGTTGTTGCACCGAGGGTGGAGAGCGCTATTGGAGAACATTGAGCCTGCTGTGCAAGAAATTTTTGGACCTCGCAAACCAAATGAGGACATCTCACTCGAGGAGCTGTCTGGACTCATACTAGACGTACGGAGAAAAGTTGAAGGTGCAACTCCTGAGGAGCGCAAGTAAGCAGATTCTATGTTCAGTGGTGCATCCACCTGCTTATTGTCCTTAGAGCTCGCAAGTGGCTTTCGTTTCTGCTTCCCCCACAGGAGCAAGAGCAAACTGTTTTACGAGACGCCGGCATGTCCACCCCTCCACCTGCGCCGCACAAGACAGAAGCACAGGACCCTGCAGCGGGGCCTTCTCCTCCTGCTTCTCCGTCACCAAATTCTGGGACACCTCCAACACTTCGTCGGCTTCTTGACGAAAGTGCGGATCTTATTGACTCACCAATGTTCTCCCATGTCCTCACGCTCCTGCTGGACGCAACATTTTCCCAGTTGGCAGATACGAGGCTTCGCTCGGAAGCGTACAAGCTGCCTCCCCTCGCAGCGGAGCCTTCTCCAGCCGCGAGGATTACGGAAGTGACGGAGAGCGACCCAGTGACCACTTCTACCAAATTGGCTACAATACTAGCCGTTATGACGAGAGAAGCCCACAAGATAGGAAGTGGAGTGCCAAATGAGTATGTGCAAGCCACAGAAGGCGTCAAAGAACTCGAGGGGTTTGCAGCCGTTGTTTACAGTAGCAATTTTGAATTTGAAGCAGGCGTTGAGGGCAATCTTACTCCTGATACTTCGAGATTTGGGAGCAGGGACGAGGCAGAGATCAAGGAAAGAACTTTGGAGAGCATGTCGGCCGCGGAAGCAGAGGCAGCCATGAAAGCGGAGCAGGCTCCGAGTATTATGAACAGGGCGACTGGCATGTTAGATGCAACCTGGGGCGGATTTGAAAATGTGTGGGGCAGAGTAGCCGGGAAAAGCCGCTCACAGTAATATGTTGACACAGCTGCGGCGTGTGGCCTGGGCGGGCGGTAAAAGGGCGAAGATTTCAATGCATTGGTGAGTTACTTAATCACACGTGAAGAGATACCCCCACTGTATGAGCATACAACGTTAATCTTCCTTAATCAATACCGAGTTTTTTTTTGAATAAAAAGTGAACTTTAAACAAAGACTTCCAGTGCATTCGTCCTTACCTCTGTTCTCGCTAAAGTCGGGTCCAGGGTTTATAGGAATCTACGACGGATATAGATCTCAGAGCTACACTGACGGTATCCAGTATTCTACCTTATGTCTTAAAAGGAAACATCAAGAAGCTAGGGTACTTGTTAGCCTCCACGTATAGGCTTTCTGCAGATACGTAATTTCTATGATACTTTCCCGTCATAACACATTTCAAGGTTAGCGTCATTGTCAACACACTCTCACCATGCCTCTCTCGCGCAGAGAAGATGAAACAATGATACCTCGGGTGTTCAATCTTTCAACTGTCATTGTTCGCAAGTCTGTCATGTAAACAAGGACCTTTTCCCATTGACTCGGCATGCTCTTTGTCAAGCGCTAAATACAAGGTAGTACCGCCAATTGAATTTGCTCAAATTACCGAGTCTTGATCTCAATTCCTTTCTTCCTTTCATCATATCATAAATCTCCAGCCAAGAATTGCATCATCAAGGATATCGGCAATTCGGCAAACATGCAGAGCTTGACGCTCAAGAGAAAGTCAGCCCCTGGGCGATTGGAAAACTCCCTCTCGAAGAAGATGCGTCTCCCCACAGTCGGAAGCAAGGAAGCAGAGCAAGCGTTCCCGTTCTTCAAGCTTCCGGCAGAACTGCGTTTGAAAGTGTACGCTCACCTCTTTACAGAATCTACAGTTCGCTTGAAGGAGCAAATGCTTCCGCAGAGTACTATGCTAGACAACTCTACGCGTTGGTGTCCCAATTGTCGAATGAATCATCACGATCCAGCAAGGGCCAGGGAGCATCATGACTCCGTTCTCGAAGCTACTCACTTTCTACGATCGGGAGGACAGTGTGCCGTTGGCCAAGATCCGCCAACTCACCTAGTAGCATTGTTTATGGCTTGCCGTCAAATGTACAATGAAGCTCTACCGCTCTTCTACCGAGAAGCGTACTTCCATTGGTCTATCCGAACTCGAATTCCCATGGAATTGAGTTCTTTCCAGAACCAGCTCTCGGAGATGAGGCACCTTTCTCTCGATTTCTCCTATATGCTTTTGGGCTCGGAAAACCGAAGAGGTGAGCGAATCCAGAGGGAAGAGAAAACAGATATTGAAATTGCCAAGGCTATAAGTTATGTCGCACAGCATTGTCCCAACCTTCGGACCTTCGAGTTGCACTTACTTTCCGACTACTCCCATTACGAAGAGTGTGACGACTTCATCCAGGGGTCTGTTGACACCTTCTACTATCGAACCAAACACACCGTTGAAGCGCTCAAGGGAATCAAAAACAAAGTGCGCGACGCGATCACGATTATTGCTGTTGCTGGAAAAAACATTCAAGGAGGCGATGAATACCGCGTACTCCTCGAAGCCATTGCGCCGAAAAAGGCCTGGAGTGCTGTTGAGCTGAGGCGTAAATGGCCGAGCATAACTCTCACTGACGACCAGGCCTTGAGTCTCGAGCATGTGATCGACTGGGGCCGGGAGATTCGGATGTGGTCCTTCCTCCCCAAGCAATCCAAAGCGAACAACATTCCGATACCCAAGCCTGTGAAATACCTTTGTTTGGGAAAATATCATTCCGACGACGAATTAGAAATGTCGGATCCGGACGACACTGAATGGGGTTCCGACTGGGACACACGTAGCGAAGAGGATACACCTAGTGAAGATGAGAGTGACCAAGACACAGAGAGTGACGAAGACACAGAGAGTGACGAAGACGTAGAGATGGAAGATTCTGACTAAAGTGACCTCGAAGGACTCCCGGCTCTGATAGGCGCGATTATGTCGGAGGTGGCGAAAAGATTGGAAATTGCTTCTTCTTAGTCTCACACTGGCGTTTTGAGTTTTCGGATAAAGTGACAGGTAAATAGCATCGACAGGCTCGACAGCATGCAAAGTCTTTCGAAAGCGAGTTACAAGAGTTGAGGCTTGTATTGCTTAAAGTATGTTTTGAGTTCATGGTGACCATGTTCTTGCATCTGAAATAATTCGGTAGCGGATTGTACTTTCCGGTCTAGAAGAGAATTGAACGAAATTAAGCAAACGGGTGATGGAGTCTGTAATTTTGTATACTTTCAGCAGGATAAAGGCCTAGTACTCCACATCGGTGGTCAAGTCTCGGTGTCATTTGTCATGGTACGTAGATATTTGTCTTACAAAACAGAGCAGATGACATACCGTAAAATGTGTTTCATCTTCATACATTGAGCTCCAACACAGTTGCTCTTGCCATCTCATTAGTCGGCTGAGGGCGGAACTCTTATTCAATTCGTAAGGGCAGATTATCCATATATTGCTTCATTACAATCAATTCTGCTTCTTTTCTATTTCGTCTGTCTGGTAGCCCAGATCATTTCTTACGACTCGTAACAGTTTCCAAAGGACCCACAAGAACCCCAATGACACTACTGATACAGTCCCAAATTCTATCCACTTAACTCCTGCCAGATCCATGACAGGAGCCCTGAGCTCCTCAATGAGCGGTTTCCCATGACTCACAGACTGCAGATGATAGAACATGGTTCTGGGACCAAATAAGCCGTCGTAGCCGAGGTTGACTCTATCGAAAGGATTCGTGTTCATTTTTGTGCCTTCATCTGTTGGACATGCCCAGAAGACGTTGGGCCAAGGGACGGAAAGCATCCTGTGTCCGCTAGGATTGTCGGGATCGGGAACGGGGGAAATTTGGAGCACTTCAGAAGGCCGAAGGTAGCGGAGATGGAGGGGGATCTCTGCGTGCCAGGGTTCTTTTGTCTGAGAGTCTTTTGCTGATAAGGGAGGAGCAAGCTCGAGGAGAAGGGCGGAGCCCCATTTCGATATTGCCCAGTCAGGAGCTTCGAGATCTGTCTCTCCAGAAAGAGAGCGAAGAGCACGAAGGTTCTTGGAAGCGAGGTAATTAGGGGAGGATAATTGGTACTGGTCCACAAAGAGATAGGAGGGGATGGTGAGATAGGAATGGAGTGCACATTCAGGAGATGGAGCAACTAGAGAGCCAGGGAGTGTGAGGCGCAGCGTCGGGTGAAGGCCTGTTGGCTGTGCGAAACTTGCGGAAAAATTGGCGTTGGTAATGTGGTGTCTGGATGGGAAAGAGAAGAGTGTTGGATCTGATATTCTTAGTAGGGATGTTCAAACGGTTAGTAGGCAATACGTACTCGGTTTCTTGTCTTCTCCCAATGCTGCTAAAAAGCCTCCAAGGGATATCTCCTCGGGCTGTGTAGGTTTTTCATTCGCAAGAACGCCAACCTCGACTTTGACCGCTCCCTGTCTGGTGTCGATTTCCTCATCCCAAATTTTAGACCTTGGACTCTCGTGCCAGAATGCGCCCAAAACCACAGACTGGGTTATGGTATCATAGTCGAAGTCAAGATAATTTGCGTGTTCTAGGCGTTCTGCCCTGGACTTGCATGATTTGTTGCCGGCGCATACCTTTTCCTGTATGTAAGCGACGAGATCCTGCAAGAATACGAGATTGCCATAAACTTGGTAGGTCGCAGAAGAAGCGAATCGCTCTGAGAGGACCGAAAGGCTAGTGAAAGCGTCGTCCGGTAAAGTACACCTTATGCTATCCCCAAACGTCTTCCTGAGAAGTGGGCACAATAAATCGCTAGTCACTGTGAGCTGGGTACTCTTCATTATCTATGGGATACATTACTGCCTTACATACGCAGGACGATCCTTTTGTGGAGTGAACAAGATATGCAATCCAGGAGAGACTGTCGATGCGAAAGGTGCCGTGGGAGGGTATGGATTCGCCGATGCCCAGCGTATATGTAGCTCGTGACACTGTTTCAAGACCCTCCATATCTGCCATCGTCAGTACAGATGGTCCGAGTGTAAGGTTACGGCAATGATACTTCCTGAGGAAGCTCGTACAAGCTTAATGTTATCCGGTCTTCTCGAGCGGCCTTTAAAGACCGCACCTGTAGGGAATCCTTCTGAAGCTCAAGCTGCTTCGGATTGAACGCGTCCTCAGAGCCATGGACGAAGGTTATCCTTTCCTTCATCTCTAAGGTCCCTTCGTAGGTGGGGGAGCACAATGTATGGTACCTGTTTACCCAATCACGTTGCACTAACTTTGTTCAGCCACGCCAATGATCGGCCGCTAGAAGCTCGGGAGCGGGATGACGCACCAGTGCCCGCTGACCAGACTTTCCGTTTCTGGTGGGCCACTCTTTACAAGGCATCAACTTCTGATGAAAAGAACACTTGTCCCTATTTTGAGCATGCCTCTGAGCATTCGATGGGCTAATATCAAAATCCCCTCGTGTTCAGTTTGGTTAACAGAACCATCTCTCTCACTCTTTTAAGTAACGTATTCTAAACATGCAACTAACCAACTACCTTGCATTTGCCATCCTCCTCACAACCACATCCTTCGCGCGCAAATCTCTCGAATCCGTCCTTCTTTCCAATGTCAAAACTCTAACCCTACGCAAAGATCTCAAAACAACTCACAACCGCGTCCCAGCTGCGCCCCAATTGAAGTGCGTCGGCGGCACTGCCAAAGGTCTTTACGATATCGATGTGCTGCGCTGCAAGAACTCAGGCTCTTCATATGGAGACGAAGATATTCAATGGACATGTGCGGCATCGCTGCCAAGCGAGTTCAAGTTGGGGGGCACGGACGTGATATGTGAAGGATTCAAGACCTCCGAAGACCCATATGTGCTGAAGGGGAGTTGTGGTGTCGAGTATCGACTTATGTTGACCGACGCGGGCGAAGAAAAGTACGGTAGGAAAGGCAAAGGACTTTTCGATGAGTACGATGACTATAAGGGGGGCGGTATCATCGCAGTTTTATTCTGGGTCATCTTCATTGCGGTAGTCTGTTGGATGATCTACGCCGCCTTTTTAAGAGACAATGGGCGACCAAGAGGAGGTGCCAATCGTCCTGGCTTTTTCGGCGGAGGAGGCGGTGGCGGCTGGGGAGGAGGCAACGATGATCCGCCACCCCCCTACGACTATCATCCGCCTCCTACAAAACCCAGAGCAGTACCCAGAGTAGCTCCAGCACAAGGCGGTTGGCGGCCGGGCTTTTGGAGCGGAGCCTTGGGTGGAGCGGCTGCGGGCTACATGGCTGGCAACAGAGGTCAGAATCAACAGCCGAGGAACTACGGGGCGAATGTTAATTATGGGGGTAATGGCGAGGGGAGCTCGCGTTGGGGTGGGGGTGGAGGTTCAAGGTCGAGTAGTGGTTCTGGCTCTAGTCCAAGTTATGGGTCGAGCAGGCATGAGAGTTCGGGTTTTGGAGGGACTTCGAGGCGATGAGGAATTGCCTCTGTATCCTGCTATCTTATGTAAAAGGCGTTCGGCTCGAAAAAAAGGGCAATCACCATTACCCTAGGGTATGGGATGTATTGTGTCCTGAATCACGGCAGCGTCACAGTGGATTCCGGCGTATGGTCGCTGTTGATATGATATCCACAGATCCTTTCTTGAAAATGTTGTTTATTGCAGCCATTGCAGCTGGTAGCTAGAATTTCTGACTATCCTGAATCATGGGAGACGACCTCTCGGATTTTCCATTGCTCGTTTTCGCATGCTCACATCACTTCATGACATTCCCAAACATCACTCATTAGGTTTGCCTGCCCTAAGTCTCTTGGGCCTAGGTGTCATGTCCCTGCTGCATCACCAAGTTCTGCTAGTACGTTCGCTTCACCTGAGGCTCTTGCCTTGTTTGCTCGTTTATCCCTCCGTTTGGAAGAGCTTTTCTCTCCCTTTTGCTTCTCCCCTTTCTTCCTCTTGCCCTTGCCCTTGCCCCTCCGGTTCTCTTTGGCAGAAGACTCTTCTCTCCCCGCCGCACGTTCTGCTGCGATCTGCTCTTCTCTCTCTTTCTTGGCTTCATCCATAGCCTGCTTTTCTGCAAGCGTCTCTTCTTCCAGCCTCTTTCGGTCCTCCTCCATTTCTTCCTCCAATACCTTAGGATCATCGAACTCGACTCCGGCCATCTTTTCTAACTCTGGCAAATCGACTGGTACCTGCTCACCTAATAGAGTGGCCTGGATCTTGTCTGGATGAAGTTTTTCTTCTCTTACGAATTTGAGCTTGATTTTGTGCCTCGTCCGACCTGGAAACATCTTGCTAATCATCTGAAAGTCCGTGCCGAACATTCGAAGGCCGTCGTAAAATCTCTCAGTCAAAAGCTCGTTCCAACCGCCAGATTTGTCATGCTTGAGCCAAGAACCAAAATTTATCTTGCGAGTGAGATCAGTCTCATCCACGGCCTCCATATTCTCAGCATCGCGCTGGGCAGCAGCCCCTGCGTGACGATCAATTTGCAAGGAGTCCTCGTCTATCTGAATTTGTCCATTGACGATGATAGTATTGGGTACATTGTTGGCGACGCTTTCCTCACGCTGCCTTTGACGCCCCAACCGCTCTAATCGTGCTTCACCTGTTTCAGAGGGTCCCGCTTGACTTTCAGGCCCAGCTTGACCCATGACTTCCTGCAGCTCCTTTTGTTTCTTGCGAACATACTCCTCTCGTTCGAATTCTGCAAGGTCTCTCTCTCGTGCTGATTTCCTGCCAATCCGATTGTCCCTGCAAAGCTCAGACATTGTCACTTTCGAAGGTGAGATGACCGCTGTATCAGCCCCTTCTGGAGTGACTTCCCGCTTACTCTTCCGCCCACGTTTCTTTCGATTTTTGGATGATCCTCGTATAGCATCTTCGACTACTTCTGCTGCAGCATCTTGAATGCTCTGATTTGGTTTCCTTTTTGTGGGTTTCCTCTTTGTTTTTGTGGCGGCGGAACCCTGATCATTTTGACCGCTTGATCCCGCAGATGGGCCTGCATGTACCTCAGAAGCCTGGCCATCGCCTCTATCAACGCCCTTCCCTTTCGTACTTTTCCTCGGCTTCTTCGATTTTGCGGATACGCTACGAGTTGCATCCGCGACGACCTCAGCGGCCGCGTCTTCGATTTGTCGCTTGCGTTTTGTCTGTGCAGACAATCGAGGCTGCTTTGTTTTTGTAGACCTTGCTAAAATGGAGCCTGTATCGGCCTCACCTGATGCTTCCAGCTCTGTTCCATCCAATTCTGTAGTTGGTATTGGGATGTTGGCGCTATTTTCTGGAGGGAAAAACTGCACGGCTTGACCCCTCTCCTTAGGTTTCTCTAACCTACGGCGTTTGGCAGCTGGCGCTTGCGCGTTCCCCGGCGAAGCCTCATGGCTTGAAGCGTTCAGGCCAGTGGATTCTTCATTATGACTTGAGGCTTGGCCCTCTCGCGAGGTCGATGGAGGTTGGGGGGAAGAGGTGAAATCAGAGTACACAAGATTGGGTCCGTTTGAAGCGGGAGAGGAGACGCCTAGTTCTAAGACCGAATGAGATTGGGGGGACTGGTCATGCTCCGTACGATCAGGCAATTGGCGTGACTCTGATGGTCGTTGTTGTGCAACCACGGGTGCTGCTAAGGTGTGCGACTGGGCCGGAGTAGTTCGAGACGGAATCGGTATTAACGTCGCCTTACTTGGCTGCGTTCTTGTTTCTGACACTGGCGTTTTTCGGGAAGGTTGCAAGATTGGTGTACTCCCGTCATCATACGTTGCTTTTGCGGGCGCGACGATGACTTGCGGTTGTGAGGGAGCTGCTGCAGGTAAGGATTTGGAGGGTATGGGTGAAGAAGTAATGTGTTCCGGCGCGGCGTGGGGTTGGGGAGTCTGCGAATGGATCTGCCTGTCAACGCTTGGTCTCGCAGAATCTTGCGTGGAAGCTGGGGCAGCTGGTCGTCGAGCTGGCGCCTTTGGAGCGAACTTCTTCCCTGACTTGTCTATTTCAAAGTAAGTCAAAGATGCAAACGCTAGTGTGGTTTACTCACTGATGACTGAACTCCCTAGCGCAGACATGATCCATAGGTAAAGAGCGTAATGCGACAAAGCTATTCCAAGCCCATCTGCGTGCAGCAAAATGACGATCCTCGGATGCGAATTGAGGTACTCCCAGCCACTAGCCTAATATAGGCTTAGCGGCTTAGAACGTCTGAGGAAAATTACACCACCTCGACACCCCTTTGTCTACGATCAACAATCACAGCCTCTCCGGACTTGCAGCAAAGCCTTGGTGTATTCCGCTCACATGCTTGTGCTTTACTGCTAAGACTATTACCGTTGACCTTCGGGTCTGTGGCACTAATGACCCTCGTCCAGGCCAGAGCCGTCTCCCTTTCTACATCTGATCTTGTCAAGATGGAAGAAAGGAAGAGGCCAGCCTCTCACGACCATGACAGCTCAGAACCTCCTCTGAAGCGGCAAGCCACTATAGTGAATGGCGCCTCCAAGGCTCATATCGATGCCGACATGCCATGGAAAGATGACCTCGAGGTGAGTAAGCCTTGCGGCTATGATACCCCTCTGTACTGCTTGGAGGGCATTTATGACCTCTCACTTGCGCATGGCATTCTTCAATATGACACTGACTGTCTGTTGCCATTGCAGCGGTTCCAAAAAGAAGCTATAGTTCGACAGATGCAAGAGTACAAGCGGGAGCGGAACAATCTGGAGGCTCAATTAAATATCATGAAAAAGAGCGCCATACACCATGATGAACACCTCTTGATGATCGATGCTTGTTTTAGCCAGGTGAGCGATGGCTTCCTACCAATATCAACAAGTATGATGAGCTGACAGCTATTCGCAGCTCATTGATGAAGTCAGACTCATGGTCGGTGATTTTGATAGCCACACAGATTTTTCGCCTTTTCCGTCAGCACTCCTAGCAGCCGACTCGACTGTTTTCCAGAAGCACTTGAACTCAAGGTCAGGTGATATATCTAGCGCGATATCTCAATTATTCAGACGAGCGACAACGGCTGAACCGGAAGTCGTCGAGCTTCAAGGGCGTATTGCCGAGCTTCTTGCGGCCGAGAAGGCTCACGTTGTTGAATTGGAGAAAAGCCGTCTAGAGAAAGATAAATTAGAACAGCGGTTGGAAGACGCATCATTGCGCTACATGCTGGCAGAGAAAAAGCTTGACCGATCAAAGAGCGCGACTGTAGCCAAACTCGAAAAGCAGGCTAATGCAGGTGGTCGTAGTGAGACGGGCAGCGGGCTAGGTGGCAGTAACCAAGACACAGCGAATGGACAGACAGACTCCAAGACCCATTCCGGAGAAGAACTGTTTGAAGCGGAGGAAGCGCGGAAAGAGGCCGTCGTTGAGTCTGCGAAGCGAAAGGAGCAGCTGGAGAGCCTGGAAGCAGAAAATGTAAAATTGACTACCGAAATAAGGACGTTCACCAATCGACTGTCTCATTTGACCGATGACGACTACAGCCGGACGGACCTTTTCAAGCATTTGAAATCTCAGCACGAAGATGTGATAAAAACCATCAACGATCTCGCGGCTACTAACGTCCAATTACGTGAACAAGCACAAAAGGAGCAGACGGAACGGACTTCATATCGTGTTAAACTTGAGAAAGAATCTCATGTGGCGCTGGTGGAAAAAGGAAATCAAATTGCGCAATTGGAATCTGATCTGGCTAGGGTAAGGAGTGGTCGGGATGAGCTGATAGCTGATCAGTCGATGCGGAAGAGTGCACAATCCCAAGAACGTGCAGTGATTGATCAGGTCAGGGAATTGGCAAACGCCAAAGAAGAGCGCATCAAGGCATTGGAATCCGAGATTACACGCCTCAAAGTTCAGAATGGTGAATCTGTGGGGCCTGCAAGCCCACCTTTAAGCTTGGATGGGCTTTCTCCTGTTGAACTTCAGAGTCGCTACTCGAATCTCGAAAAGCAGTATTCGCTTCTCACCAATGAGCTCAAGTCAATGGAGAGTGCTTTCAAAAAGACTTCTACAGTAGCACAACAGAAATTAACCAATGCCTCTGCCTTGGAAGAGAAGACCGTTCGATTAGGTGCGGAAAAGTCTAGGGCCGATCAGAAGTACTTCGCAGCAATGAAGGCGAAAGAGGCAAGAGAACAAGAAGTCCGGACTCTACGCGCTCAAAACTCGAAAAGCTCTGAAATGGTGTCCTCTCTCAAGGACTCAGAAGCCGCGAATCGTGCGTTGCAGATTAATCTGGAGAAGCAGGTTGCTGAATTCAAAGAATCGGTGGCCACGCTCGAGACCAAGTGCCGTACCTCACAGCAGCAGACAAGCGAGAAAACCATCTTGCTGGATGGCCTGAAAGCACAAGTAGAAGAACTCAAGAAGAATATCGAAACCAAGGACACCTCAGCCAGCGCCGCCTCCGCCGCCCATCGATCGGTCGAAGTTGAAATCGAAACACTCAAAGTCCGATTGGAAGAAACCAAGAAAAGCCTGGAATCGTGGAAAACGAAGGGATTGGGCAATCAAAGTGGCGAATACGAAATGCTACGAGTAAGTGTATCCAAAAGATTATGGCCAAGATAGGCTGTCGTACTAATTCTCCATAGATGATCGCCATCTGCACCGTATGCCACAAAAACTTCAAAAACACCGCCATCAAGACCTGCGGGCATGTCTTCTGCAACGAGTGTGTCGAAGACCGGATGTCCTCGCGATTCAGGAAATGTCCCAACTGCGGCAAGTCTTTTGGCAACAGTGACGCTATGCGTGTAACGCTTTGATTTGGCTTCAACCTTACCTCTCCGTGAGCTTGTATTATTACTCTTTACTCCACACGATCTTCTTCTTCTCCTTCTGGCTAGGCGGCTTTGCCGGTCACAGGATAGTTCGGGTGGACGAGGTGGAGGGTCCGATCGTGCTTCTTTGTACATAATATTGAGCTCTGACGAAGCGAGGTTGACCTGGCACGCTCGAGAATCGAGTAGGTCTCAAACGGCTTTGTAGCTTGAAATTCAGCCATGTCGTTTATACTCCACTTGTCTTAATGGCATGCATGCTCCAGCAAGAATTTTTTTACTGACCACTCTTCGTTAATACATTTTACACCTCTCATGCACCCTAAGCTCCAATGCAATGCAACATCAAGTGCCGAGAAACCAACCCAAGAGATCACTGACGCCCTCCATGCTGCCGCAGGTCCTCATTACTATATTTCTTGTGCTGGTCATCTTTCCTTCCCTTCACCCATCAAACTGTCCCCGCAATGCTCAACTCCCTAATCTCCCCCAGCACCTGCTCAACCCTACTATCCAAATGCCCCTGCGCATACTGTTCCCTCGTATCCGCATCCAAAAACTGCTGCACCTGCGCCATCCTCGAATACGCCTCCGCGCAAAACCGCAACTGAATCTTCACCAGCGCCTCGAAGCTAGGATCCAAATAGGGGACCCGTAGGTCGATGAGCTGGGGCAGTTCGGAGAAGAGTTGCTCGTTGAGGGCTTCGTAGGCGGTTTTGGCGAGGTCGGATTCTCGTTCTGCGCGGGGGAGTTTTGTGGGGTCTTTGTCGGGCTTTTCGACTAGCTTCTTCACTTTGGCGCGCGTGGCGTCGTAGTCGAGGAGTTTGTGGTTGCGTTTTTTTATGCCTGGGAGTTGGGATTAGATGGTTGAAAGGGGGGAGGGTAGATAGGGAGGGATGTAGGGGAGACTGACATTCATTGATGTCGGGGAAGTAGGCGCAGAAGCGTGAGATGGGTTCTAGGACTGTTTGTCTGTTGGAGAAATAGTTGTCAGCTAGACAGGAGCAGGTTTCCGTATGTGTGACCTACCTGAAGGGACCATCGAGTGCTTTGATGGTCTCCGCATCAAGATCCTCCACAGCTTGCTTGTAGCTCCTGCTGACTCCATCATTGGCACCTGCGTCTCCGTAGAAGGCGTCTATCGTTTCCGCTATTCGCATTTGTGATGCTGTCATGGCTATGTCCTTCTTGTCAGACCGAATATTCTTCCAATATAACATAGTCGTGCCGTGATGCCCACCTCGTAGCGAATCTAGATAGCCCTTTGCTTCCTTCTGTAACCTATTCGCCGCTGTTTCCATGGTGCGGTACCGCCTATTCGACACAGGCATAGATTAGTCTCAACGGTTCGAATCTATCTCCTTGCCGGTCTTCAATGGGGGCGCCGCACCTCTCTTCTACCTCATAATCCCTATCGTTGGTCTTTTCAACATGCCCTAGGAATCTTCAATGAATGCGGACCCTCGATGCGCTTGGCGCGACCCCATACCGGTCTTCATCATCACCTGGGTGGTTGCCCGGTTGGCAACCTTCTTGAACCCTACATTGCGTCAGTCTCTTAGAATTCGTGACATCAACCGCCTAGAATGATTCGAAAGGTTTGCCGTACCCGCCCATGACATGTTGCCGAATGTTCTTCTCAGAACGATAGGAATGCGGGTTGGCAATTGGGTTTATGATCCAGGCAAGCTCTAATAGCAGAAGACCAGATTGAGACAAAGCCTTGTGCGTAGTAGAATGGGAGTGGTACAGCTGACGACCAAGAGCACAGTCCACGAATGATGTCTTGGCATTATTTGTAGCCGTTTTGATAATCATGGGCCACTTAACCTCTTTAGGTGTAGTCCTTCACTACCTTAGGTGAACTTTCAAGCCATCTCAACCTCGGCAACGATATCAATTGGATACGAAATCAAAATAGAATGTAAATCCATGGAAATGACGGACTGCTCTGAGATCTATACCTGGAAGCTTCGTGCTTTTTGAGACTATGAATCGAAGACCCGTCACAGACTCCTATTCCAGGCCTACCGCTTTCAGCCACAGCACTTCTGCTCGTCTTAGGTTTCTTTGATTTGATGATTGAACTGTATGAAGACACCTGAAAAGAGTGACAAAGCTATCATAGAGCCACAGATGACAATCGAATCAAACGAAGGTGATATCCGTGACCTCCCCTAACATATTTCTCCCTTTCTCTATCACTTCCAGCTTCCTCTCAGGTTCTCATAAACCTCCTTTTTCGAGATGGACCAGGTCAATGCCCCTATCCACCAGAGCTGAATGTCATCCTTGAATCTCAAGTCAAAATGTCATCCCTTGCAGACACGAGACGCATTTCTCACCTTTAGTGGGGCTCGCACTTCTGTCCGCACGGCATACATTGCCCGTAGCACTGGGAAGGCAGCGTTGTCAGAATGTGCACTGTGAAATAAAGACGACATATGGATGTTGGCAGCCATGACTGACCTGGAACAGGCCAAAGTTGCACTGAGGGTCTGGGATTTCACTCTCTCTGCAGTCTCAACCTACGAACACCGAATCGGGATCCGCTGCAGGTGCAGTGGTGGCGAGGGCCGTGAAGAGGGCGGCTATGAGGACGAAGAAATGCATGGTGGTTTGTGTATGGGTTGAAGTCAAACTTCAAAGGGGTGAGAAGAGTTTGTTTGGCTGAGGGTGTTCTTCTTTTGTCTTTTCGCTTAGTGGTTTGTTGATATTTCAGGTCGAGGGAGGGAATGAGCACTTCTTTACGTTCGAAAACTCAGGGGTATCTCCCTTTCGGACATATCAGAATGCCCATAGACGACCTCTCCAAATTGCTGGAAGATTGGGGGCCTCTGCATCCAAGAAATTCTGTTTCCACCCGCAAGGGTAACCTTCATCGTAGTACCTCAGCATTGTTCGTCTCAGTCACTGGGATTGGGAACAAAATCGGAGACCAATATATTGATTGTGGTGCTGCATGCAAGTCCCCTTTCTCTGGTGATGAATCTCGCAACGTTTCCTCAAAATGTCTGAGAAGCTTGCTTGATATTGATGTGTGGAATGTCTGTAAGAGTACACATTTCAGCTCTCTATGGGAGCCAGTCCTGCTATTACACATGCCGATAGTAGTTGAAATCGAACGCAGCCAAGCGGATCTAGCTCTTCCGCAATTCTGCACGATAGATGGTCTGAGGAGAGTCGACTAAATAACGCCATTTTTGGGAGTATTCTTTGAGGGGAAAAGGTAGACCAAAGAATGAGGTATTATTTATAGCCGATAGAAAACTAGTATGTATGTACTTGAAAGTAAACAGGGTAGGAGACTAGAGGAGATTGTCTTACGTCGACCACATTTCTCTACCCACCTTTTAGATTGGAGATCTGCAGAGAGTATCTTTTGCCTCATGCATGTCGAAGAGCCCTGGATTAATGTGTGAAGATTTTGTAGAAAGGCGGGCTTTGGCAGTTTCCACAAGGCTTCGTGGATCTGCAATGCGCGCACGTGGTAACTTGCAGGATGCATCTTGAGAGGCGCAACCGAAGCCAGCCGCTTGGTTAAAGGAAACAGATTCACCGAGCATACACGAAAACTACTCTATCTCCCTTGCATTCGATAGAGGATACCAGAGGATACGTCATAATTAACGGAGGCCCACGTTGAATTACCGTCTCGTGAGGGCGCTGTATCTGCTGCACCCTTACGGGATAATTCAATCGTTTCGCCACAATGGCCGCTGTCGCTGGGCCGCAGAGGCGAAATCTCTGCGATGAATTAAATTTTGTGATGTTCATCGAGAGCTAGATGGAGATCTCCAGGACCTTTGCTGGATTAGCGGAGTTGCGGCATCCTTTGCCGTTGCATCTTAGAAGGCTCGCACATCCAAGTAAGGACGACAGCCATATGATACCTTCGGGACTTGACATGCTTCACGAGGCAAAGTCAGTCAGGGGTGTACATTCGACATCAAAACACTGCACTGATTGATGCTAACCGCTGATGACTCCTTTTGTGATCTGAGCATGCTGCAAGATAGTGCCTTTCAGTGGCTTTGGACTATTTCCTGGCTGGGCCATACATTTGATGACCACCGGCCGCCGCTTACCAATGTCTAGAGGCGTCCGAGAGA
>JAABUP010002254.1_pt1 | contig 38042 bp, 63 predicted proteins | sample 5559201 | NCBI WGS metagenome assembly JAABUP01 (sample SAMN10711887, study PRJNA513373) | rock metagenome | isolation source: Antarctica rocks | place: Antarctica | reverse complement strand
AGCGGTGGCCAGTGTTGTGCCAGTCCGCAGCAGTGGAGGGCCATTAGCTGTGTCGACATCAGACATTCTGATGCGTTGTAGAGGTGCTAGGTTGCAAGCGCTCGGGACCATGCATGATGGGCACGCAAGCCATGCATGCTTCATGCAGTGGATCACCTACTTTCCTGTTTGCGCAGTGTTGAGGCCCCTGAGGATCCTGAATGCATGGAATTGTTTGTGGTTGGTGCCGTTTAGGTTGCAGGTGTTGGGTCAGACGTCCAAGCGCATGCCAACTTTTTCACCATTTTTAGTCGAAATCAATGTAACAGGGACAGCCTGAAATGACCATCATAGCTTTGCACCCTTCCTATACACATCCGCGCATTACACCTAAACCTAGCCCCTCCAAGACTGCCTAAACACATGCACATGCCTGGCCAAAGAACTCCATATGCTGCACGCAGCAGCACATTGGCGACATGCAAGCCGCCAGACGCAGATAATCGGTTCAGCTAGCCCTGATGGCGCAGTGCGAGCACGGGGAACTGGCCCTGAGCCGATCAGCACGCTGGGTGGGCAGACAGCCCAACTGTCCTAGCACCGTCCTAGCTAAACACACACATCACCACTGCAACACCAGCCGCGCCTACCAGACCAGCACTTTTGCACTACACGGCACACCCCACCCATGACCCTCGCTACGCTCGGCCCCACGCATGCACACGCCGGCAGCAGCTCCCTGCCGAGCTTTCAGGGGCGGCACAGTTTTTGGCTCGCCTCACCAAAAGTCGTGGGTCGGCCCTCCAGTCAGTCTTAAGCGCAGAAAGGCCCTGCCCTCCCTGCCACTGCCCGAGCTACAGACTGAACTTGCAAATGCTGCGGCGCCGAGGTCGCCCGCGCGGCAAGCAGAGTCCTTTGCCGCTGCCTCGATGGCCTCAAGGCAACCCGCCAGGCCTACGGCACACCACAGCTCGGCTCACGCCCAGCGCACGCCCGGCCCGCAGGCAGCCACCTCTGTTCGCACATGCGCGGTGCTGCCGTAACGTGCTCCGTGCTACCGGAGAGCACCGCTCGCACTGCTGGAAGGACAGCCTGCGGTGCCGCTGCGGCGCGCTTTCACTGTTCAAGCAGCCGCACCCTACCGCAGGCTGCCCAGCCGCGCGCGCCGAGGCGCCCAGGTGTACATCAGGAGCCTGCAGACGGCGGACGCGCTGAGCTTCCGAGGCTTCATGTTCGCGGAGAGCATGGAGCGCGACTGGTACTCGCTCTTGGACGGCTACGTGTGCCAGCCGGACGTGCCGCAGGAGGCCTGGCCCGGCATAGCTCTCAGGTCCGCCGCAGGCTCCTGCGCGCCTGCCGCCTGCGGCTCAGCTGCGTTTACCTAGCGCCAAACACTTTCGGCAGAGTTACCTTGCTGGCTGAGGCGGCCGCCTCAGCCAGCGCCTGCGCCCCGTGCAGGGAGGTCAGCGGCGGGCGCGAGCACAGGCTGCGCGTGTACGCCGAGCTGATCTGGCCCCATGAGGCCGGCAAGCCGGCGGCCGGGACGGGCAACCGCAACCGCACGTGCATGCCGTACCCCTTCAAGGGCGAGGTGCCGCTGGGGGACGCGAACGTAGAGTTTGTCATCAGGCTGGACGGCTTCAAGAAGACCGCCAAGCTTGTGACAGGCGCGCCGACCCTGCCGCACCTCTCTGAGCGGCCTGTGCTGCGCGCGTCTCCGCCGGCGCGCCTGCCGTACACGCTTGCGAGCGGTCGCGCCGGCGTGCGCGCCTGCCGGGCTCGGTCTGCATGCGCGAGCGCTTGCATGGCTAGACCGCTCAGCAGACATGAGGGGGGACCTTCCGGGGAGCAAAGAAGGCGTGTGCGCGCGCGGCGCAGCACGGCGGCAGAAGCTGACGGCGCAGACGGCGCAGTACGGGGACACACGGCCGCAGACGGGGCAGCCCGCGGGCGGCGGGCCGGTCGCCGCGGCCGCCGTGATCCTGTACCCCTTCACGCCGGTCACCGACCCCGGCACGGCCGCGATGCTGCTGCTGCAGCACGTCAGCTACCACGTCCAGATGGGCTTTGCCAAGGTCGTGCAGTACACGCAGGCGCGCCCCTGCCTCCACCGAGGCACCCTCACCTGGGCAGCATGCAGGGCGGCGACAGGCGGGCGCGTTGCTCCAGTGCAGCTGCTTGTCCTCAGGGCTGCGCGCGGCGCGCAGATGAGCTTCCTGAGGGCCTTCCTGCGCGACGAGCGCCTGCGCGTCTTCATCCGCGCCGGGCAGCTGGAGCTGGTGCTGTGGGACCACCTGGGCGAGTGCGTGGGCCCGCCGCACATGCGCTGCTGGCAGCCCGTAGTGTACAGCCACGCCATCCTGGAGGCCTGGGGCTCCGGCCTGCACCTGCTCATCTCCGACATCGACGAGTACTTTGTGCTGCCCACGAACGACACGACTTTCGCGGCAATTTTTGAGGGCAACTGCATCAACGGCAAGCCGATGGCGCGCCCTGCGCCCGCCCAGCCCGCCTCGGCCAGGCCCGCCAGCGCCCCATGTGCTGCCACGCCCGTGCCGCTCGCTGGCATGCTTGCAGCGGAAGCATGCGGCCGCACTGAGGCCATGATGGCGCTGCACCAGTGCCTGCTACCTTTTGTCCCGTGCCGGCCCGCTGTGCATGGCACGGAGTCCGTCATAGGTTTGTGGACATGCATACCTCTGTCTGACTCGACCTGATGTTGTTGCCACTCAAAGTGCACTCCAGGAGGTGCACCAGAGGTGCGCCTGCAGGCGACACGTGGTGCATGTCATGAGGGACGCCACGCGTCGAGCGGCGTCCGAGGCGGAGGCCTGCTGATCCGGTACAGGTGCAGCTCTGAACATGTTGGCTTGCCAACTGTACGAAAACCACGTGTCGCGCCGCGCGCAGGTGAAGGTCGAGCGCTTTGACGTCTTCCTGACGCCCGAGGCGGAGGCCGCGCTGCCCGCGGGCGCGAGCGGCGAGCTGGCGCTGTGGCGGGCGGGGGCGCGCCCGCACCCGCTGACGCACTACGGCATCCGCTCTGTGGGGCCCATCAAGCTGGGCAAGGGCCTGATTGACCCGGAGCGCGTCGCCAGCTACGAGGCGCGCGCGGGTCCTGCTCAGCCGCTGGACAGTGCGCCGCGAGCGCTCCGGGGCAGGGTCGGCTGGCGCCCAACGTGGTGCTGCATGCGCCAGCCTGCCGCGCAGCGCACCGTGGGTGTGTCCGCCAAGCGCCTCCAGCGCGCGGCAAGCTGTTGTGAAGCCGGCACCCGGCCTGCGGGTCGGGCTACCCTGTGCACGCCTTGGAGGGTGCTGCCTGACGGCTGAGGCGCTGCCGCGCAGGTGCACAACGGCGTCGTCTTCACAGCAAACCCGGACAAGACCCTGTACTGGAAGGACCAGAAGGCGGCCCGCTGGACCATGAACCCGGCCTGCGGCCATATGGTGCACCTGAACAATCTTTTTGCAATGCGCTCGCACGCGAGTACCTACCCGTCCATGCGCGACACGTCGTACCACTGGGCAATAGACAGGTATGTGAGGACGCTTGTTTGAGCGCACCAGTTCTGCTGCACGCCTGACGCCCCCGGCAGCCGGGCAGCTGGCCGGGGTGTCAGGCGCCCAGCCCAAGCACATGAGGCTGCGCATGCAGCGAGGCCAAGCTTGATGTTTCTTGACTGGGTTCTATGCAGTCTGGCGCCCCATGGCTCTTGCCGCAGGCGTTGAACTGCTTTGCTGCCATCCGGCACCCCTGGTCCGCACCTCTGCGAGCCCGTGGAGCTGCGGTGTGCTTTCCAGCTTTCATCATGGAAGCCCGCCCTGCCGTTTGGGGTCATGTTGGGGTACCCAGTTCGCTTGGCTAGCCCTGTCATGCGGGGCATTTTTGTTTATGGGTCGGCCAGGGCAGCGCCCTGTGTTTCAGAGAAGCGCGCGAGCATGGAAGAGGACAGAGAAATAGTGCCTGGTCTGGAAAGCTGGGGTGTGTCGTGACATCTGCGGAGCGTCTGCGTGTGCACCATCACTGCAAGAGGTAGCAGTCAGAAGCTTGGTAGGCTGCCCCAACTTGAAGTATCCGTGCTGTGCAGCATGTTCTTTGCATGCCCGCATGACAGGACAATGAGTTGAGGTAGCATGGCGCAGCGGCTGCATGGCTTTATGACATATTGCACCCCGAGCACCAGCGCTCTACTGGCACGTGCAGGGACACTCCACAGCCAAACGCGCATGCAACCGCCGTCACGACAAGCATTTGCTAGGCAGGTGCCACTCTGGGCCCCGTGGTGGTAGTGGCTGTAGTCACTAGGCAGGCGGCGGGTGCGTTGCGGTGCAGGCTTGTGGCAGCAGGTGCCGTGCATGCCAGAGTAACCCCATGAGTCGCGAGCGTGCAGCCACATGCGCGACTTCGGCGCCGTTTGTGCCGCTTAGCTGTAGCTGGTGAAAAGAGGTGACAAAGAGGTGCACAGCCAGGCGTGGTCATGGTCATAGAGGGCGATGTGCACAGCATGGGCATGCGGCAGTGTTTCTTCCACGCGGGTGTGCATCTTCATGAGCCCAGACGCTCAACCCTTCGGCAGCCATCATCACACAACGGGTGAGGACAAAGCTCGGGAAACTCGACCACATACAAGAAAGAAATGGACGATGTCAACCAATGCAAGGGACACAACGGGAAAGGCAAAGCTCGGGAAACCTGACCAAAAAAAAGAAAAGCAATGGATGATGAAGAAAGAAAGCAATGGACGATATCAACCAAGCAAGGAAGAACTGACACAAGAACTCAAGAACTGACTGAAGAAACTCATCGCAATGCATTGACAGCGCCTTGCACTGGCAATTTTTGCAAGTGCAAGGACTGACCCTTGCGCGACAACGTCGTGTGACATGGACCCAGGCTCGGACCCCGACCAGACGCCAAGCATGAGGTCCACACTGTCACCTGAGCCACATTCATTGCTGAATGTTGCTGGATACCAACGCTTCCTTACTACACAGCAGGATAGGACGCTAAGTGCTCAGACTGGCCCCCGGGATAGGCGGGGGCGGCCAGGAGCACTCTGCCCTTGAAGTGTGCACTGCTTTTTATTCCAAAAGAAGGTATTGCTACCCGCCGCACTGGGGCCCATCATCACCGGGTCCATGACAGGGCCATAATTCCGCATCGGGTGCAGACTGAGACAGGCTGTGAAAAAAACCCTACACAACCGCCCTGTCACCAGGCACGCCCACATGCGGGCACGCACACACCGCCGGGCCCCCACGACCGAGACCTGGCTACCTGTCGGCCAAGGCATTGCCAATGGTGCTATGAAAGGCCTTCCGGTCCTGGTAGAACATGCCAATATGCAGGTCATTCCCAGGTGCGAAAAGGTTTGTCCCGACCGTCCACGTTCCGTTGTAGTGTGCGCTGTACGTGCTGAGCATCTGGTCGATGATGTAGCCCAGATACAGCGTGCTGCCGTTCGGCCCGGCTTCCACGCGCATGCTCTCGTGCAGGTCCGCCATGAGCGTGGCCGCCTTGCGCTTGGTGACCGCCAGCGCATGGGTGCACTTGTTGCTGCACCTCTCGAACCTGGTGTTGCCGAGCCACTGCGCCTCGGCCGCCCCACCCGCGCACCGGGTGAAGCAGCCGCCCAGGTACAGGAGCCCGTCTGCGCGCGCGAGGTCCATGCCATGCAGGACCGCTCGACGCGCGTCGGCGTGCGAGACGTTGTCGTGCAGCGCGATGTCGCCCTCGAACACGAAGGCAAAGTCGTCACCCGCCATGTCAGTGTCGTGCGCGATGTGGCGCGTCAAGCGCTCCCAGGCCACCGTCAGCGAGAACAGCCTCTGCGTGACAACGTTGTCGACGTCCGCATCCTTGTCGTAGTTGTGGCGCTTGCGAGCCTCCCTCGCCAGCTTGGCAGAGGGCTTTGGCGGAGTGACGTGCTCGGCTCTCAGGTGCAGTACCGCCGCCAGCACCTGCGCGCCCAAGGTGACACGGCCGCCTCTGCTTGTGTCCCCGCTGCTGGATAGGGGCTTGAACGGCGGCGCGCAAAAAGAAGCGGCTGTATAAGCTCGGGGCAGCCGCCAGAGTGTGCCTACCTCGCGTGCGTGCAGCCAGCGCTCCTCAACGACGCTCAGCACGTACGTCGGGGCTAAGGTCAGGCGGGAGTCACGCTCCACACCCGGGTCAGGGTCGACCCAAGCGTACGCGCGCCTGTTGCGAGGGCCGGCGAGCTTCACAGAGGTTACGCGCAACAGACGCTCACGGCCACAACCACTTTGTGTAGCGCAGCACGACACAGAGCAGGCGCAGCGCGTTTGCTGAGCGGCGACTGGCTGCCAGCACGAGCACTAGGCCGCAAGAGCGGTGTACAGAGGAGTGGCTGGGAATGCGCACTGTGTGCATAGCAGAGCGCAGACTGTCAGGACCAGTGCAGCGTGCCTCCTTCTGCAGCACATAGGTCCCAGCGTCAGCCGCACGGCTGCCCTCACGCAGGGAAGAGCTCGCAAGCACCAACAAGCACATGCGAGCGCAGTGGTTGAGGCTGTGCTACGGCCATATAGCAGCGCACAGCCTGGGGCAGGGCGCACCGCATTTCTGCTGTGGCAAACGCAAAGGCACCTCAAGCAGTCCCGGATGTCCTTTCACTCAAGAATGTTTTCGTGCGTCCTGCGCAGCACGTGCATAATACTATTCTAGACAGGCAGCTTAATATCCTAGAGTTGGTCTAACCATCCCGGTAACTGCAGCTGTCCAGAGATCTCTGGATAGACCGCGGCGCCAGCGCTAACCTGGGCTAGCCTCTAGCCTTTATAGTTAAAGGTCACCAGGGCTTGGGCTCGGACCCAACCAAATTGGGCCTGGCGGACGCGTGCAGGCAGCGCTTTCGCTTCACGCGAGCAGTCCCCACACACACACACACACACACACAGCGTCACTCGGGCAGCAGCGCAGTGCTGGCGCCGCCTGCGCGCTTTGGTTCGTCCTATAGTGCTACCTGCAGTGCGGCCGAGGCAGCAACCAGTGCGGCGGCGTACCTGCGCCTCGTGGCGTTGCAATAAACACCCCCTGAAGGCAATTGCTTGAACACTATGCTTGATCATCACGACTGCCAGTGGGTGAACTCCACTGTGAGGCTGTAAATTGCTATGCAATGTCAGCACAAGCAACGTGCAGCAGAGCATGCATTGTTTTGTCCCTGCACTCGAGACCATGGTGGACACCCGCAGACGGTGATTGGTTGTTATACCATGTGGTCCAAGAGCAGAGTTGCAGCTCAGCTTGGAAATGCTCCCGATAGTGGCTGCTGTGGCAACAACAGCAACAAGTAACCGCAGGTTGTGCAGAGAGGCTGGCTTTCCATGATTTGTAAATGAGAGGTATACCGTAGACCTTGCCGTAAACTTCTGCGGCAGACCCGACGGGGGGCCGCCAGGATGCAGGCATCCCGCAGGCGGTGAGCCGCCCGGCATGAGGTGCTTGTGGTCATAGGCGAGGCATCCCATGCACAGGTGCAGCACCATGGACCTCAAGCTCTACACGTACCCGGGCAACAAGAACGCCTTCAAGGCGCTGATTGCGGCGCAGTATGTGGGCGCGAAAATTGAGGTGCCTGCGTTCAACATGGGCACGGACAACAAGAGCCCAGAGTTCCTGAAGCTCAACCCGAACGGCAAGGCGAGCCCCGCCCTGCCTTCTTTATGCGCCGCACTCGCGAGCAAGGCGTGGCCTCGTGCATAGACAGGGAATGCTGTGCCTGCCACGGTCTGTGGCGGCAGTGACAGTGTATGGCGGTATCTCCCTGACGGCCCGTGCACACTTGTTTGCAGCTGTGCACCACCCGCGCGGCGCCCCGCTCGCCTCCTTCATAGGCCGCCTTGTTGCGCTGTGCTTGCACAAGGCCGCATCGGCTGCCTGGCCGCGAGGTGAGCTGGTGGCCAGTGCGACTCGCTCGTGATGCGCGTGCGCTCGCGCCGTAGGTGCCGACGCTGCAGACGCCGACCGGCGGCGTGTGGGAGAGCAACGCGATCGCGCGCTACGTCGCGCGGCTGGCCGACAAGGGGCTGTTCGGGGCGTCGCAGTATGAGGAGGCGCGCAGCCCCGAGCGCTCGCGCGTGCGCTGCGGCAGCCCTTTTTTCACCCGCGGCCGCACCAGGCTCTCCGGTCTTGCCCGCCTCGGCCGGCAGCCAGCCTGCTGCGCCCGGCCTGCACTGAGCGCGTGCGTCAGAGTACGAGTCAGTGCGGGGTGCAGCCCGGGCTGCTTGCGGCTGTCGGGTCTGGGTTGTGCACGTGGGTTCGTTGGGCTGAGCACAGCTCGTGGGCACGTTGAGGCTGTGCAGCACAGCGCGGCGCCAGGCATGCAGGCGCCGCTGTTGTGAGGCGCGGCGCGGCTGCGGGCAGGCGCTGGTGGAGCAGTGGATCGACTTCACCACCACGGAGCTGGACGCGCCGCTTCTGTCCTGGATCCTGCCCATCCTGGGCCACTGGCCCTACGACAAGAAGGTGCCCCCCGCGCCCGGTGAAATGTGAAGCAAGCAGCGCGGCGCTTCCGGTGGGGTGTTAGCAGGGAGCGCCGCGCTCAGGGCGTCGCGCGCACCAGCTCGGCAGCCCGGACGCCTGGTGTGGTCAGGATCCGGGCACCTTGCTTCGTGCGCCGCGCAGCCGCGTCTGGCAGCCCTGCGGGCTGCTGCGCGATGTGCGGCATGCAGGCACGGGACACACTGCGCTCGTTATACATGCAGGAGGCAGGAGGCACTGCAGCGTCGCGCCTGTTGCGCCCTCCTCCCTGTGGCCCCCCGCTCCAGCCGTGCCGCGCCCGCCGGCTTGGCCGACAGGCGCCGGCCGCCTGCGCGCGCAGAAGGAGGAGGGCGCGGTCGCGGCGGTGAAGAAGGGCCTGGCGCTGCTGGACCGCCACCTGGCGCGGCGCACGTACCTGGTCGGCCACGCCGCCACGCTCGCCGACATCGTCGGCGTGTGCAACCTGTACCACGGCTACACCAAGGCGCGGCCGGCGGCGCCGGGCTGCTGCGCGCGTCCGTGTGCGTCGGGGCTCGCCGCGGCCTGTGCTCAGTCTGCGTATGGGCGGCAGCAGGGCCGCCTTCCGCAGCAGACAACACTCTGAAGACTCCGTGCCAGCTGCTTATTGTCGGTGTACCTCACTGTGCGCCTCTCTTTCGCCAGCGCTTCGTTGCGCCTGGGGCCGCTGGGCCTGCAGCCACCACGTCGGCAGGGCGCACGTCAAACACCTCAGCGCTGGCGCCGCGCGGCAGGTTTTTGACGAGGCGCTCAGGAAGAGCGTGCCGCACGTGACGCGCTGGTGGCTCACGCTGGCGCACCAGCCGGCGTTCGCGGCGGTGCTGGGCGAGGTCAAGCTGTGCGAGCAGCCCATGGCGTTCACGGCGCCCAAGAAGGAGGCGGGCGCCAAGGCGGACGGCGCCGCTCGGGAACCCGCGCCCAAGAAGGAAAAGGCGCCCAAGAAGGAGCCCGCGCCCAAGGTGCGCCGGGCGGGGCGGGCGCCGGCGCGTGCGGCCCGACCCTCTGCCACTCGCCCTCCCGGGAGACTCAGTCTATTGCTAGAAAATGGCATGAGGCAAATGGGGTGAGGCGCCTGCTACCATGTCCGCCTTGCAGCGCAGTGCCTGTTGCACCAGCTTCAGCGCGCACCTGAGGCTGTAGACGGGATGACCTTGCTATCAGGCGAGGTCAGGGCCTGAGGTGAGTCAAACCTCTTAGCCCTGCAGCTCTTTGACAGCATGCCCACCACTTGCATGCACCTCTGTTCTGCGTTATGTAATGCTGTACGACCACGGCACGCCCTGCCAACAGCATGCGAGCCCGGCAGTGACTGGGGCGCGGCGGCGCGCCGCAGCCGGCGCCCGCGCCCGCGGCGGAGGACGACGACCCGGCCGAGCCCAAGCCGGAGCCCAAAGCCAAGAACCCGCTGGACGAGCTGCCCAAGAGCCCCATGGTGCTGGACTCGTGGAAGCGGCTCTACTCCAACACGCCGGGCGCCAAGTTCCGGGAGGTCGCGGTGCACGGCCTGTGGCAGGGCGCGGACGTCCCCAACTCGCCCACGCAGGAGGCGCGTGGCTGGAACGGCTGCATGCGTTGCGCTGTGCCCCATGCCGTGCCTGGGCACCAACGTGTGCTCGCTCGCTCTCCCGCCGCCCTGCACGCTCTCGACGGCTTTGGCCTGTTGGCAGGCCGCTCAAGCTCGGGGGCATTGCCCGACCACGCAGCAGGACAGTAGCGTGACTTTGGTCTGACACTGGCCTGCCCGCCGTGCTGTGCTTTGCATCTGCGGCATCGCCGCAGGCCGTGCAGCACTGCGAGGCTGTGCTTTGCCTGACGCGCATGCGCGCGCGCGCAGCACTTTGAGGGCTTTGACCCCGAGGGCTTCTCCATCTGGTTCTGCGACTACAAGTACCGCGAGGAGAACACCGTCAACTACATCGTCATGAACAAGGCGCGCCGGCCGCGCCGCCCCCGCCTGCGGCAGAAGCCTGGTGGCGCTTGCTGCTGCTTGGTGGGCTGGCGCTTGTCGCTGCATGCGTGTTCCATGTTCATGCATGCTCCCTGGTCCTGCTTTGCAGGCGCTCCCTGGCGGCGGTGGTCGCGTCTTGCGCCCGTGCCGCGCCAAGCGCGCTCAGCTGCGCGCGCGGCGGGCGCAGGTGGGCGGCTTCCTGCAGCGCATCGACTACGTGCGTAAGTACGCGTTCGGCGTTATGTGCATCCTGAAGGACGACAAGGGCCAGTTCCCCATTCGGTGCGCGCCAGGCCGCCCGCTAATGTCACACGAATGATGCGGTGGCTGCGTCGCAGAGTGTGCACAGACACACGGGCCGTCTGCTGGCATGTGGCGGCGCGGCACAGAGCAGGCGCCCGCTCCCTGCCATCAGCCGGTGCGCTGCGAAGCTGCGCCATCGACCGGCTGCGTCAGTGGACAGCGCTAGGCGGCAAGGCTGCGCCCTGCGCCTGTGAAGCGCCCGGCCGCCGGTCGAGCGGGAGGCGGGCGGGCCGCGAGCGCGCGCGCGCGCGCGCAGGGGCGTCTGGATCTTCCGGGGGCAGGGCATCCCGCCCATCATGCTGGACGAGTGCTACGACCTGGAGCTGTACAACTGGACCCGCGTCGACATCGCCGACCCAGTGCGGCCCCGGCGCCGCCGGCACCGCGCCCCTGCGATGCGCTGGCAGCCGTCGCGGCCGGCATCACTTGTTGATAGCCCGTTCTTGGCAATGGGCGAGTTGGCAGAGTGCCGTTGCTGAGCCGAAGTGCGCATCCGCTTGGTCGCTTGCGGCATGCCCAGCGTTCTGTGAGAGTGCGCCGTGCTCACCCGGGTGTGCGGCCGCGCGCGCAGGCGCAGAAGGCGCGCGTGGAGGACATGGTCGCGGAGGAGGCGACCATCGACGGCCTGGAACACATCGAGTGCAAGATCTTCAAGTAGCTGGCAGTAGCCAGTAGGAGGGCGTGCGTAATAGGTCAGGACTTTGCACTGCGGTTTGCTCCTGAGTAACACAGCATGGAAGAGCACGGCCGACCTCCAAAAGCTTCTGGATCACAGGCGCCATGCAGGAGAGACACGCATTGCGCCTCAGCACGGCAGCCTGCGGGCCATGGTACGTGCGTGCGCTGTGTTCCTTGGCACAGTGGCGCGTGCTGGGCAGGCACGCAGGCGCTTCGAGAGTCCAGGTCAGGCAGAGCGCCTGCCCCCAGGATGCTGGGGACAGCTGCGCGTCCCCTCGCGTGGCGCTTAGCTTCACATCTGGTCATGTTCTTGAGTGCAGACGAGAGCGGTCTTTACAGCGTCAGCACGCGCGCTTGCCAGTTGAGCCAGTGCTGCCTGAAGCAGAGTGTCATTGCAGCAGTGCAAGTGCTGGGTGGAGGCAGGCGCTGCCACCTCTGGAGCGCCTAGCCTCCGTGATGCTTCTCTCTGACAAGCCAGCCTCCGCTGGCAGACAGCGTCCTCTCAAACAAGTGAACGCTGCCTGGCGCGCCCCGCCTAAGGCAGGTCAACTCAGTCTGCCCGCGTGTCTGCTGGCGACTCGTCACGCAGTGCCTCACCAGCCACCCCACACCTATGTGCTGGGCACAGTGTGGCGTCATGCACCAGGTCTGCGCGGGTGCGCATGGCCGTTTCCCAGCTGGGCCGAATCGACGGGCGCGGCTGTCGTGCTGAGCGCGAGCGCGCCGCCGGCACCCTCGCCGCCTTTGAGAGGCTGCGCGGCCTCCGGTTCGGCCGCCGCAGCCGCCGCCGCCTTGGCCGTCACGCGCTTCGCGGTCATCTTCAGGTAGGAGAACCTGCGCCGCGCACGATAGCGGCCCGCTCGGCGCGAGCGGCGGGACGGGGCGCTCACGGGCTGGTCACAGCGGGTGCCGAGAGCAGGCACGTCCGCGCGGCGCGTCCAGGCACGTCTGCCGCCGCCGTGTGGCGCTGCAGCAATCCTGAGCACATCAGGCATACACCCTGACGTGGGCGCGCTGCGCGCGTCCAGCCGTGGGCCGCGGCGTGCAGGCCCTGGGCGGCGACCCGGCCTCACTCGCATCAATGGCATTGCGACTGCGGCGGCGGGGGGCCATGCGCGCCAGACGATGCCGCCCATGCCCAGCGCCACGCCGGCCAGCTTCTTGGGCGGCATCGCCTCGCTGAACAGCAGAAAGCCGCCGGCCAGGATGATCACCGTCTTCAGGTGGCCCACCTGCGCGCCGCGCGCGCGCGCCTGTGCGCACCGCTGGCCCTGCCAGCATTGAGCCACGCGCAGCCGTGCGCCCGAGCGAGGCGCACATCACTCGCTCGTCGCACCCGCCACCGCACGTCGCGCGGCGCATGCCAGCAGCATGCACCTGCGGGGAGCTGTCTGAACTGCTGACACATGGCGCCACTCGTTCGCGTGAGCAGCATATACGAAGCGCCTGCGCGGGGCGCCTGGATGCGCATGCGGCGGCGCGCGCGGTCGCAGCGACGTGGCACGCTTTGCTGCGCGCGCCGGCCGCCAGGGCCGCGCACCACGTTGAAGGTGACGGAGGAGGTGGCGCCGATGACCAGGAACGTGGACAGGCTCACCAGCAGGCCCAGCACCGCGGTGGTCAGGATCGCGCCAATTGCCAGCGGCGTGTACGCGTATGCAAGGACGGTGCCCTGCGCCGGGTCGTGCCGCGGCAGCCCCGGCAGCCCGACCGGCTCCATGCCCAGCACCAGCAGGGCGAGCAGGCCGGCCGCGTGCGGCGCGAACTGGTGCATGAGCTGCATGCTGCTCGCGCCCAGCTCCTTCTGCTTGGAGCCCGCCCAGATCTGGTATACTGCCGTGCAGACGATGGCCGCCAGCGCCACGGCCAGGCCCGCGACATTGGTGCGCACCTGCGCGCGCGCGCGCCCGCCCACTGGGCTCCCCCAGGGCGCTGGCACCAGCAGGGGCACGCGCGGGCGGCGGCGCCCACGTCAAGTTGGCTCCCGTCATGGCCTGTGCCGGCTCACCCAGCCACTGTGGCAGGTGCCTGGGCTGCGGCAGTGTGAGCAGGGCGTGCGCGCCACTGGTTCGCAGTCACCAGCGCGCCTGGTCGTCCGTGACCGTGGCCAGCATGACGCCCAAGCACAGCATCGCCACGGCCGCCAGCTCGTAGCGCGTGGGGTGCTTGGCGTAGAATGCGGCCTCGATGGCGATGATGGCGGGCGTGATCGCGATCTTGGCCAGCTGGTAGAAGCCGACCGGGTTGAGCTGCAGGCTCAGGTTCCACAGGACCACGTAGCCGACAAAGGCCGCCGCCAGCGGGAAGACCTGCGGCCTGCCTTTCCTCAGCGCTCGACGCCGGGCGCAGCGCACGCTCCGCGAGCGGGGCAGCGGCTGTGGCGGAGCGCATGCAGTTCGGTTGAGCATTGTTCAGGCCGAGGGCAAAAGCCGTAGGAGCCGAAGGGAGCGGGCTGCAGGGCGGGCCGTCTGCTAACCTGCAGCGCCTGCAGCTGCTTCACCTCGTACATGCCCGCCGCAGCGAATGCCCACATACCAAACATGGTGACCACGCTGTGGACGAACGTGAGCGCGTACACCTGCGACGCTCGGCCCTCAGGTGTGAGGAGGGCGGGGGCACCAGCACTGCCTGCCTGCCTGCCTTGTTGGAGCCCCGCGGACTGAAGGCTGGCGGCGCGTCGAGCAACGAGCCACAGCCTGTGAAGGGGAGGGTTCAGCTCCTGGCCCCCGGCGCACATAGTGGAACTCGAGGACGCTCAGGACGAGCTTGTTGGCAAAGACGATGCCGGTCCCTGACAGCAGGTTGAGCAGGACGTACGCCACAGCCCGCGCATGTTCGGGCCGGAGCTCCATGCAACGGGCACGGTGGAGAGGGGCGCTGCTCCGTGTGCAGGGAGCACTGTCAGGCACAAGGGCGCATATCAGCTGGTGCCTAAACACGCATGCGCAAGCACGGCCAAGTATCTCTGTACTCTTGCCGTGGCGCCCTGGAGACAAGTGTTGGTGCGTGATTTAGAGAGTGTATGTAAGTGCCCTGCGGCAGTGCTCTTGATGAGGTGACTAATTACCCACTTGTTTATACAAGTGGGCACCTGCGAAGCACCTTAGTTAAATTTGGCAGGCGATAATTGCCACTCGCGCGCAACATCCGCAGTCCGGCAATAATGCCGGCCCCGATGTGCCACGTAAATGCGCCTGCGTTGAGTATGTATGCACGCGGGCACGCTCGGCCGCGCACGACAGCCGCGGTGGCGCTGCTGGTGGCGCTGGCCGCACACGCATGCTGCGTCTCGATGGCCCACCCGAGCAAGGCGCTCACCGCAGCACAGACCGCGCTTTTTTCCTGCGGGCCCCAGGCGCGACTTCACAGCGGGGCTGAGGCATGCCGCAGGCCGGTGTGATAAAGGCCGCTCTATGTGCGCCCTAGGGCAGCAAGCGCGTATTGCCGGCGGCCACGCCTGCAGCATGTTGCCAGTGTAACCTCTGGAGAGCTCAGTCGGTAGATCAGCGGTTCACCAGGCTGTGAGCAGTATGGTGGGGTGGTGCAGCGCATAGCGCTGCGCTGCGCGGCCTGATCCAGCAGCTGCGCTAGCGCAGCGCCTCTGCATCGCGCTGTGTGGCGGCGCGGTGCGGCAGGAGGCTGGCAGGCTGGCGCACCGGACGGCCGAGGCGGAGCCGGACAGCGAGCCGGTCCGCGGCTTCCTGTATGTGTACGAGCTCCCCTGCGGAGCTCAGTGTGGACACCCAGGCGCTGCAGCCGCACTGGCACGACCAGCAGTTGACTGTGCGGCGCTCTCTCTGACACGGCCGCTCCCTGGATCCCTACGCGTTCTGTTATACTGCTCACAGCCGCCGCCTGCTCACCCACCTGCTCTCGGCGGCCGCGGCACGTACGCCAGTCGCAAACGCAGACCGCCCGCACGCGCGCGCGCGCAGACGATGTCAACCTGCACGAGCACTTCCTGCGCAGCGGCCTGCGCACGCGCGACCCGACGCGACCAGCCTCTTCTTCGTGCCGGTGTACCTGGGGCGCCTGTTCAACTGCTTCTGGGGCCGGCCGCACTGCGACGACAAGGACGCGCCGCCGCCGCCGACGTGCCGGCGCGAGCAGGCCCGGGGCGCGGCGGGGCTGCGCGCGTGTGCAGGTGCGCGTTGTGCTCGTGACGCGGCCTAGCGCATGCGTGCCTCGTGTCCTGCTCGAAATGCGCCTGGACGAAGGAGAGAGAGAGAGTCATGGAGCGCGACGCGCTTTGTACTTAACGCCGTGCCGCCAGGGCGCGGTGACTGTTGGCACTCTCGAGCGAGCGCTGGCTGCTGTGGCGGGGGCGACTGGAGCGGCTGCACACACGCGGCAGGTGGGGGACTTCTGGCACGACCTGTGGCTGGGCGCGGGGAGTGCCACGGGCGACGCCGTGCGCGCCGCCCTGGCGCACATGCGGCAGCTGCCGTACTAGGACCGCGTCAACGGCGCCGATCACTTTATGGTCTTCTCATTCGACCGAGGTGCCCGCCCTGCAGGGGAGCGGCGCCCCGGGGTCTGACCTGCATTCTGGGTGTCTCAGCAGGCATAGGGTCCAGGCCACCGGCACAGGCTGACAGCCGCACCTCGAACCGCACCCGGCGGTGCTGCTGCTCATGCCACAAGCGCTTCTGCTTGCATCACAAGCGCTTGTGTCTGCAAGCGCATCAGGTCTGTTCTGTTCATGCAGAGCGCTGCGAGATGGCTGCGAGCCTGAGCGCGGAGGAGCTGGGGGAGTCTTTCGCCATACAGTCGTACGGCAACCTGGCCGCCAGGCACGCCCTGCACCAGCGCGCCGACCTGGTTGGATGTGCGTTGATGAGGATAGCTGCGCTTGCACGCCAGCTGCAGACCTTCCCTTGCTGCTCGCATCTCTGTTCAGCGCGTGCGTGTGTATGGGGACGCGCTTTGGGGCAGGCTCCCCCCTGCTTCTGTAACCTCTTTCTCTGCTCTTTGCGGCGGCGCCGATGCAATGCTGCAGACAACTCGCAGAGCGCTTTAGCTTCCGGGCTTGCTGGCCGCAGATCGGTCCCCTCAACGGCGACGGGGGTTCGCGCAGACCCCGGCGCTGACGGGTCGGGCTGGCTGTGGGCGGGGCCCATAGGCTGGCACTGCGTGCGCCCCGCTGTCCACGGCGACACCTCAGCCTGCGCGCCTGCATGCTCGCGATGCCGGTAGGTGCCGGCGCGCACGTGCCTGGCGCAAGGCAGGGCCGAGTCGCTGCTTGTGTGGGTTGCTGATGCGCATCCACACCCATCGCCTCACCCACCCCCTTAAATACTAAAACCCTGCCTGGCGCGCCCGCAGGTGCGCCCGATCGCGGACGTCATCGTGCCCATGTACGCGCCGTACGCGCACGCGGACCTGGTCTCGCCCTCTGCCACGACGCGCAGCATCAGCGCGCTGCTGCGCTTCGAGACCACCACGGGCGGTGGCAAGTACCTCATCGCCAACCATGGTGCGCGAGCCCGGCCTGCGCGGCGCGCGCGACGCGCGCGCACCTCTGCTTCCCCGCGCACGCAGATGCTGCATCGACTAAATGCCGCACTGCCTCCAGAGCTGCAGCCTTGAGGCAGGCACGCGCTCTGCGAATGGGCTCTGCATGCGCCGGGTAGCGTGCGCTCCTGCAGGCAGGCGCTGGCTGCATGCAGCACCAGCCTCGCGCTGCGGGCCGGCGCACGGGAGCTCCAGCCCGTTCTGCGCTTCACGCACGGCGTCGTCCCGCAGGCCACCGCCTCCGGCACGAGCTGCTCGCGTCGTGGGTGGCCGCGCCGCTGGCGCGCTCGGAGGTGGGCGCATAGGCCCTGGCGCGCACCGAGGCCGACATGCGCGCCGCCGTCTTCTGCGTCTGCCCGCCTGGCGCGCCTGCTGCCTCGCCTTTGGCGGTGCCCACCCCACTGAGCTGAGCGTGCAGGGCCTGGCGCGCGCGGAGGCGGACGCGCGCGCCGCCCTGTCCTGCGTACTGGGCGCCTAGCGCGTTGCTGAGGGCTCAGACACTGCTCCTGTGCTGCACCTGCATCCCGCTCGCTTGCGTGGCGCTCTGCGCAACAGCTCCTCTCCGTCACAGATGAGGCGCCGCGAGCACCAAGAGCTGGGAGGCTCTTGCAGGAGCGCCGGTCGTAGACGCCGATGCCCAGCCCGCGCGCTGACTGGGCCTCATGCCATGCATGGGCGCCCATGAGACGTGCGAGGCCGGGGCCCCTAGCACGCCGTGCGGCAGCACCATGGGAGCCAGGAGGCGCGCGCCGGGGCGCGCAGGCAGCACACAGGACAGCACACGCATGTGTCGCGCTCTCGCGCTTGGCTGCATCCCGGTCACATTCTTCCGCGCGGCCGAGCTGCCGTTTGCGCGGCGCCTGGGCCTGGACTACATGCGCTTCACTGTCAACGTCCAGCCAGACGACTACCGCGGCGTGCAGGCGCGCGCACGCGCGCTGCGCGCGGCGCCAATGCGCAGGGCACGGGGGACGCCTGGGGAAGTGCTCTCCTTGTGCCTGCCGCAGCGTGTGAAGATAATATAAACACACACACCAAAGGCACGTGAGAGTGATCAGTCCGCATGCCAGCTGCTTGATCATGTGGCACGCCCCAGCCCAGAAGGATGGAGGCCTGTGGCAGCGTGGCAGAAGAGGAGAATGAGTCATGGCTCTGCGTCGCACAAAGCGTCACGCTGCATGCCTCCGCCGGAAGAGCGGGCGGCCCTCTGGTGCGCCAGGCGCGGCTGGCGGCGCTGTTGGAGACGCCCGATCGCGTCCGCGCGCTGCAGGAGGGCGTGCGGCGCTATCAGGTGCCCGCCCTTCTTCGTGTCTGCTGCAGTGGTCGGCGCGAGCCTGCGGGCTGACTGCATGAGCCCGAGCGAGGCTGCACACATGCATGCATCACGCGCATCTGCATCAGGGACCCATGGACGCTCGGCACAAGGATGGTGTTTGCACACGTCTGCTTTCTCTCTCTGCTGTGTGCTCCATCGTCCTCAGAGTGCAGCGCGCCCAGCAACAGCCGCGGCGTCGCGGCGGCCGGCGGCGACAGCGGCCGCGCGCGCCAGGCGCGCTTCCTGTGGGACCCAGCGCTGCGCGGCGGCATGCTTGACAGCATCGAGGCGGAGCTGGCGCTGCGGGCGGCTGCGCTGGCCTCGGGGACGCTGCCCTCGGCGGTGTGGGGCGGCGTGCCTGTGACTGTCCAGGCCGTGCGCCCTGGTGGGCTGCTACCCGTCTGTGTGCCCGGCGGGCTGCAACCGGCCTGTGTGCCGGAGCCGGTACACCTTGAGCTTTCCTGGTTTATATCCGTTCACATTTAGACTTGGGAGCTGACGTCTGTCATGGGGCGCCGCTGCTTCATGCGGGCGAGAGTGTGCAGCACATCCTGTTCCTGTAATCTCGGCCCATCAAGCCTGGATCTGACTTTGTCATGGGGCGCCATTTGCTTCAGGCTCATTAGGGTGTGCAGCACATCCTGTTTCTGTAATCTCCCAATCTCATCAAGCATTCAGCAGCCGAGTTTGTCATGGGGCGCCGTTGCTTATTGATCGCGAGAGTGTGCATCACATTCTCATTCTCTTTGGGAAAAGAAAAACTGTTTTTCATTTCCCATCAAGCACTTGGGAGCTGACGTCTGTCACGCGGCGCTCTTGCTTCATGCAGCCGGCATAGGCAGACCGCAGCCGTACTGTCTATGTTATACTGCATGGCGTGGTGTCATGACATGAAAAGGTTGGCTGGCACAGGAGCGATGTTACTATGGTGCTTTCAAAGAATTACCGCTCTGACTCTGCCTTATAATTATGCCGTTCAGACCTCTGAGTCCCGCATAACAAGCATGCTGCAGCTACCAGCCACCGCTGGGAGGTGCAGCATAATTTTCAAACAAGCCAGCAGGCAAGACTAAGTGAATGGGCTTACTCAGTGCTCTATCCTTCAGCACAAGGTATGCATGTGCAGCTGCAGAGCAACAGGCCGACGAAACGCAATAGTACACTAGATGCACCTCACACAAATGCACCTCACGCACGCCGCTGGACGACCTGAGTACGCATGAGGGCCAAGCGAGCCCCGCCGCCAGTGCGGGACTTGGGCTCAGGTGTTTGCACCCTAGCCACAATTTGCGGCCTCCGGCACCATGACAGACCCATAAGTCAAGCAGCTTATGGGTCTACATGCAAACGCCTGACACTGCCCGTGCCTGTCACAGGCATGGAGCATGGAAAGGTCGGCATGGCGGTTAGCAAGCAATGCAACATGCATACATGTCAGGTCCCGCAGGGTGATGAAGTGTCTGCCATGTATTCCCATGTCCTGACACCGTTAGCATGCAAAAGTGTGACCCCAGCTACACGACATTGCTTCATTGCTGTGCAATAAAGCAAATCGCTGCGCACACGGCTACATGCTCAGCTGCTAACGATGTGGCCTGCAGCCAGCAGTAGCGCCCGTGCCACATGCAACTCGAAACGCGAGTGCAGTGGCCAGAGGTGCTCACATGACATGGGCCAACCACATGTGGGCACACCTCTGGCACTGCACAGTGGCACACCGCGCCCAGTGCGGCCTGAGCAAGACGTTACGCGCAAATGTAATGGCTTTTACTTGATCACACTTCAGGGCAGTATATGACGCGGGCATAGCTTCTAGCAAGTGCAGCGGACCACTTCCCACCTGACTGCGCGTTCACTTCCCGACCCCAATTGTGGAGTGGAACCGGGACCTGTCCTGGAAGAACACACCAAGACAGTCCCCTATATCCGAGGGCGTGGTCATGCCATTTGCCGGCAGCCAGGCAAAATTCCCTTCATCCTGGCCAAAAGCTATGAGCATACGGTCAACGGAGTGCGCATAGGTGCCATCAAACTCCGGGTCGGTTGCCATCCTATGCTTCACGCTGGCGTGCAGGTCTGCTAGGAAGGTGGCTGCTCGTCGCTTGGTGAAGGCCAGCGCGTGCGAGCCCATCCCGCAACACCTCGAGAATTTAAAGTGCCCGTGCACCTGCGCGGAGCTCTCATCGCACCAGGCGCCACACAGGCCCAAGTACATCCAGCCGTCAGAGCGCGCCAGGTCGAAGCCGTGCAGGATAGTTGCGCGCGCGTCCGCAAGCGACAGGCGGTTGTGCAGGCTGACGTCGTCCTCGACCACCACGGCGAAATCGTCCGGTCCAAGGTCCGGGTGGTGCGCGAGCCGGTGCAGCGCGTGCTCAAACGCGTTGAGCAGCGAAAAGTACTTTTGTTGCACTGGGTCAGAGAGGTTCATGTGTTTGTTGTAGTTGTACGTCGCGAACATCTCCTTGGCCATGTGGACGGAGGGCTTGGGCGGCACCACGCGCTCCGCCGTGATGTGCAGTGAGGACAGCACGTGGCGCACATGCTGCCAGCGCTCCTCGACGCCGCTGATGACAAAGGCCGGCGTGGCTTTAAACTTGTCCACATCTGCCAGCCCGGCCTCATCAAGTAGTGCCTCGCGGCTGCCTGCGCAGCCGCGCGCGCTCAGCAAGCCCGCACAAGGCCTGTCGGGGGGCTACGGCTGTGTCAAGCTGCCTCACTTCTGCGGTGGTGCGCACCCAGGCAGAAGGCGGCGAGGTGAAGGGCCACGAGGCCAAGTAGAGGCAAAGCGACGCTCACGTGCCTGCGCGGTCACAGACCGGTGACCTTCAGTGGCAGCAGAGAGCGCCTGGTTAATTCTGCCGAGCGTGGCAGACCAGGCAATCGTGGTCAGGTGAGTGCTTTGCAGTTTCAACAGGCCAAGTCAAGATGATTATCCTAGCGACACTGCTTCTGCGGCAATGCACAGCAGCATGCGCACCGCATTGCAGTGAGCGTTTTTCCTACGCGCAGAAGCGATCGCGAGTTTTCCCGTGGCTGCATCCGTGAGAATATATTTAACTTGCTAGAGGGCTTGCTAGAGGTCTGCAAGCAATGACTAACAGGTGACTAACAGGCATGTTTCAACTAAAGTCCCGTTACTTGCCGCTCTCATATGAAAACGCCCATGCACTACTGACTTCAGAGACGCTAGACGTGCGCCAGGAAGGTGGTGAACGCTGCAAGTGTCTGGACAACCAGCCGTGCTCTTCAAGTGTCTGGATGGCCAAACCGTGCTGTCCTTGCAAGACAAGGGATCAGTAGCTGCCTCAATGAAGGACCTGAGGGAGACAATTTTTACATGCAGAGCTTGCGCCTTACAGACCGCATGCATATATATCAAAATGGCGCACAAGGGACAGGCGCCTTCACAGGTTTCAGCGTGGGTGCTATGCTGGCCACGCTCGGCACTCTGGAGCAGCCCGGCACCCAACCGCCACAGCCCGCAAGTTTAACAACAGCAGGTCCTTGCATGACGCTGCGTATCACGGTCTAAGTACACCCAGCCCCGCCGGCATGCATGAATGCAGCGTTTGCCATCCAGAATGCTGTTGGTGAAGAGTTGCAGACCTTGCTGCTCATGAAACAACTGTGCAAATCATGCGCGGGCAGCGCGAGTAGCCAAATGCTTTGTGATGCGCGTGAGCAAACGCTCAAATGGCGCGCGAGCAGCCAGGGGGCCGAACACTTGAAGCAGGCCCGCGCCCCCCCAAAAACCTGATCAACAGGTGCGCAAAAGAGAGAATACTGCCTGGAAAACCCCCGGTGCATGCCGCTGCGCGACCTCCGCAAGCAAGCACAATGTGTGAACCGGGTACCGTCCTGACTGACAGCGCATGGCCTTGAAACCTGCGAGAGCCCCAGGGGCTGACGGAGCAAGGCATCAACCGCAGCCTTTGCTCATGCAGAGCAGACAACCATGTATTCTGTCCGAACAATCCTGGTCGCAAGTGCTCAGGTAGCACCACAACGCTGGGTCAAGGCCTGGCGTTCCAGGTGCGACTCTGATCATGCAACTCTCTGCGCACTCGACAAGCAAGGCCAAAATGAAAAAGCAGCACCAACATGTACACCTATACACAAGCACCATCTCGGACGCGGCTGCGCGTCCAACTTGCAGGCCAGGCAAACACACGCCTGCACTGCTTTAAAAAGCCCACAAAAGTAGCACCCATCTGAAAGCAGGTGCACGTGTGACGGCGCAGGCCGGGCCACACATGCGGGCGCTGGATTCCCCACAGCTATGCTAAGTACTGACATGCGCCGCGCGAAATTTGTGCGCTGCTGTAACTTTGTGCGCTGCTGTCTACGAGCGGGTAAATCATGCATCAAAAGCGGACATCAGCTAGACTGTCAAGGGCGGCACAAGGTCACGCCTCTGTCGCATTGTTCGAGTTGTGGAAGACCATCACGTTGTTGCTCAGCCAGGACAGCTCGGTGTGCTCCCGCAGGCGCTGCGTGGTCTCCGCATCGTACGGGAAGCCGTGGCTCCCCAGAATGGAGATCACCTCCTCGTTGGACCTCAGACTCACGTGGCGGTGGCCGCCCTGCGACGCGGATGCATGCTCATGAGCCTCGCCTCGCGACAGGCGCCGCACAACGGGCAAGAGCACGCAGCTCGACGGCGTATGCTCGCCCGCTTGCCAATTGGCATCGGACCATCATTCCTCCTGGTGTCTGGCAGGTCTGGTCATGGCGGCTGCACACAATCACAATCACTTGGGCACGCATGCTCTCATGCGCGTGCACACCAGGCCATACAGCAAATATGGCGGCTGGCCACGAGGTAGCAGGTTGGACCCGATCTGTACGTACCAGGCGCGGGGCGCACAGCCACCATGCACACAGAGTCTGGCGTGCCGGGCACTGAGCTCACTGCCACCACGCGCGAGCCAGCAGGGTCGCCACACCTGGCCCGGCGACCCCCAGGAGAGGACCACGCCGGTGGCGGCATGCCTGAACAGGTTCTCCAGGTAGGTCTCCTGGTGCTCAACAGGGATGTGCTCCGCCACCTGCGCGCACGCCGGCAGTCAGCGCCCAGCCCGGCGCTCGGGTGCGCTGCACGGAGGCAGCGCACAGACGCTGGCCAGGCATGGCCTGGTGTTGAGCCGACGCTCACAGCCGACGCGCATGCTCCCGCGTGCACACCCGCAGGCTGTGCCGCGCTTTCACCACCACGCCGAGCCGGCGCAGGAGGCCCCCGCTGCGCACCTCCAGGCTCATCACCCAGTCGAACTTCTGGCCAAACCATTGCGGGGTGGTGAGGTCGGCAAAGTGGACGTTGCCGTTGCCCAGCTCCATGTTCTCCGCGCCGTCGTACCCGGTCCAGTCGACGCCCTGCACGCGGGCGCCGCCGGCGGTGCGTCACAGGCGAGCAGGCAGCCCACGTTGCACTGTAAATTGTTTACATGTCGCGCTGCCAGCGCGCAGGGCACAGCACTGCGGCAGGTGGCCCGTCGTGCGGCGGGGCGCCGCACCCGGGCCTTCAGGAAGACGCCGTAGTGTCCCACGCCCGCGCCCAGGTCCAGGACGCGCCCGTGGCCGAACAGGTCCACGAGCTGCGTGGCCAGGCCCTCGTCCAGGAAGTGGTTGCCGCCCACCTCGCGCGTCTCCGTCGTCAGGCAGGACCCGCCTGAAAGCAGCAGGCCGCCGGGCGCCCTCAGTGCGCGGTGCTTGGCAGGTGCTGCAAGGCGTGGAGGCTCGCAGGGCGGCACATGCAGATAAACCTGCGCCTGGCAGCACCGCTCACACAGCAGCCAGGCTGGCACCAGACAGGCTGGGTAGCCTCAGCGGATCGTGCCGGGTCACCACATGGGTGGGCACCACCAGCTGTTTGCTGCAAGATGGATCGCAGCAGTGAGGCTGTGGCGCCGGCGCCAGACGCCAAAAACGAGAAACATCCAGGCAGTTCTGCAGCGGGCCAACAGCCAAGCAGCGTGCACCTGTGGGCCCAAAGCCGGTGTGCTTGCAGGCCAGTAAGCCGTACTCGCGGCTGACCCTGTACAGGCGCATGCGCAGCGCCACCACCTCCGCCTGCAGGCAGGCTGGGTCGCGGCTGTTGCACTGCACATACAGCCCCGAGTCCAGGCGGTCCGCGGCGAGCCCCTTTCGGCTTCCAGCCTCCACAGCGGCAGCTGCCAGGGCCAGGACGGCCAACAGAAGGCCCCACACCGTTGGCTTTGCCATGGCGTGTCCCTCGCGTCCTGCCGGCCCCGGCACCGCCACGCCTCAGGCGACCGTGCGATGTTTTTCTGTGCGCTTGTAGTGCGCGGGCAGGACTCGGCGCTTGGGCTACCCACAGGCGCTGGGGTGTGTCACGGCCAGCTCGTGCGGCAGTGGGCCCGCACAGCTGGAGCGCTCCTCCTGGGGTCAAAGACGTGCGGGCCAAGTGTTAGCTTTTTAGAGACGCGCCCAAGCAAGGCCAACCCTTTGTTCCCGTTGCGCGTATGATGAGGAGTGCTAAAGTCAGCGGCACGTATCAGGATCTGGGTCGTGACTGTCAGCCATTTGAAGAGCTGGTGCCACCAAAGCAAGTGTGGTCGACTGGGCCGGTGACAGCCCGGACAGCATGCGTCATCGGACGCAGCTAAGGCGCAACTTCCGCTCAAGCACCAAGCCCAGGGTTGGGTGACAAAAGTCCGTTGCAGGCCTCCGGGGACCCAACCACAGTCTGGAGGACTGCATTTTTTGTACCGGCGCGCCAGCCAGGCGCCCGGGGCACAGGATTCTCACTGAGACGCAGCCCGCTCAGGCGCACCCCGCTGCCAGGGGAGCGGTATGGAGCCGATCTTCATCACCCTGTTCGCAGCGATAACAGCCCTGGCTACCGCGCTCGAGCTCACGCGGTCCAAGGACAGCGCAGCAGAGAAGTACAGCAAGGAGTTTGTACGCTTTAGGTGCAAATATTTGTTGGTGTACATGCTGATGATGGGTGCGCCCACAGGCCCGCGCCGCTATTTGCCTCGCTGCTGTGCCAGCACTGGAGCGAGCTTGGCTTGGGTCCAGCACTATGAGAAAGGGCACCGCGCCAGTCTTCGGCGGCGCCTCAGTGCTCCTATCCCAGAGCTCGCTTTGTGGTAGAGTCCAGGAGGCAGCTCAGCGCACCCTCGAAATGAGCTGCTGAAAATGCTAACCCCCTTGCCGCGCCCCTGGCGCCGCGCCCAGCGCTGCCCTGGCCGCGGCGCAGGGGCCGCAAGAAGGCGGCGCTGGCGTACGTGGCGTCCTACACCGTCGGCTGCTTCACCAAGCACTGGAACCTGTTCTGGGTGCTGTTCATGGGGCGCGTCTTCTGCGGCGTCGCCACCTCGCTGCTCTACTCGCGTTTGAGTCCTGGCTGTTGCGGAGCACTTCAAGGCGCGGCCCGCCGCGCCACACGCCCGGAGGCTGAGAGTATCGGGCGGCGCGCGCGCGCGACGGTATGCTGACTCGCAGACTCGCAGCCACGGACTTGCGCCACGCGAGCGCTGTCGCCTTGCAGACCGTGAGCGGGGTCTGCGCCATGCTCACAGAGCTGCTGCTGCTGCCTGAAGGCAGGGCGCCACCGTTCGGCCCCTGCTCACGCTGATCGTTCCCTGTGGCGGCCGTGCAGCGCGGCTACGACGGCGGCTGGCTGAGCAGCACGTTCGCCAAGGCGGTCTTCCTGGGCAACGGCCTGGTCGCCATCCTGGCCGGCCTGCTCGCGCACGCGCTGGTGGAGGTGGCCAGCCTGGGGCCGGTGGCGCCCTTCGACGCGGCCGCGGGCGTGCTGGCGGCGGGCGGCGCGCTCGTGGCGCTGACGTGGACCGAGAACTATGGCGGAACCTCCGAGCGCCGCTCCTTTGGCGCACAGCTGGTCAGCGCCGCGCAGCACATCGCAAAGGGTGCGCCTGCCGTGCCGGGCTGCCGGGCTCCTGCGCGACCGCGGCAAATGGGGCTGTCGCATGGCATGTACAGATCAACAAGACCGCTGGCCTGCTGTGTCGGAGGTATGTGAGTGTTGACAGAGTTTTTGCTGTAGCAGCCACAATGCGAGGACCCGGGTCTGCTGGCACTGCTTTGGCGCGTGACAAGGGAAGCGTGCCTTCAGCCTAGGGCATCATGCTGTGCCGCATGCCATTGTAGTGGGCTTGCTAGATAGGCGGGCACCGGTCATGGGTACTTGGAGCACCCGCATGTGCGGCCGCTGCGCATCCGCGGCGCCAGAGCGCGCCTGCCCCTGTGCTGCGCAGACGAGCGGCTTGCGCTGCTGGGCGCGATGCAGTCGCTGTTCGAGGGCAGCATGTACACGTTCATCTTCCTGTGGACGCCCGCGCTGAGCCCGCGCGGGGAGCGCCTGCCGCACGGCATGACGTCTGCCTGCTTCATGGTCGCCTCCGTGGCCAGCGCGCGCCCTGCTGCTCGCTGTTCTGGCTGCGCCTGGCACTGTTTGCTAGTCTGGCATGCTGCAGAGTTTGCTTGCGCGGCCGTCGCAACTCAAGTTGCTGGCCGGCTCAGCAGCATGTGTGCTTGAGCCTGAGCCTGCAGCACAGGCCGCTCGGGTCTGGTGTCGCAGTTGCCTGTGAGCGGCCGTGGCCTCTTATCCAGAACGTACCGATCGTGCGAGGAGGCTTGGCCAGCCGATACTTGCATGCGCAACCCCCCCCTGGGGATGGCGCATGGCCAGCCTGGTTTGAGCGGGCAACCCGCGCTGCGCTCAGGCTCGGCGCTGGCGGGCCGGCTGATGGCCGACCAGCAGCTGCGGATCGAGCGGTACATGCAGGCGGTCTTCGTCGTGGCTGCAGCCGCGCTGTTTGTCCGTGTCGTCTTCCACACCAGCACCGCGGCGCCGGCGATTTTTGAGCGCGACGCGACGCACCGTGCGCGCCCCGGCGGCGCTGCCCGCTCCTGTGTGACCACCCCCCTGGAAGGACCTGACGTTGAAGCCGACTCGGTCGGGGAGTGCAGGCATGCTCAGCGCGCCTCCAGGCACCCAATATCTTTTACGACAGCTTCTCATTCAAGCGTGGCGCAGCCACTGTCAGGTTTGCCTGCGCCTCAAACATACATGCCGGGAAGCACGGCCTGGCTCCCCGAGCGGGCCGCGATGGAGCCCACGGAGGCAAGGCTGCAGCCCGCCCACGCATGTCTGCGCGAGCGCGCCACAGCGCCGTCGCGCGCAGGGATCTCCCGGGAGGGCAAGCTTCAGCTGCTGGCCTTCTGCGCGGTCGAGGCCACCGTGGGGCTGTTCTGGCCGTCCATGATGCAGATGCGCAGCCAGCACCTGCCGGAGGAGGCGCGCTCCACCATCCTCAACTTCTCCCGCATCCCGCTCAACCTGTTCGTCTGCGCCGTGCTCTGCAATGCGCGCGCCCCTGCCCTTCCCGCGCACCCTGCCGGGCAACTGTGTGCATGCGAGGGCCGCCGGAGGCTGCAACCGACGCTGCGGGGCGGGCGCCCTGCTCTGACCGCGCCTGCTCAGCTGCCCCCCTGTGGGCCGCCAGGGAACGACGCACAGGCTGCTGCACCGCTCTGCGTCTCCTGGCGGCGGTCCTCAGCGCTTTGCGATGGCCGCACCTAAATGCGTTAGGCAGCAGACTCGGAGCGGTCCACACCCCGCAGCCCTGAGCTCTGCTGCGCGCGTGTCGCAGGTGTCCTCGCTGCCGCTGGCGGCCATGTTTGGCATGTGCGCGCTGTTCCTGCTGGTCTGCGCGGCGTGCCAGCGGCGGCTGGAGTACCTGGTGCACGCCGGCAAGAGCGACCCCGCCGCTCCGCATCTTTCCATCGCTGCGCTGCTCGCGGAGGCAGACGGCGCAAGCCCGCCGCCCCAGCCCAAGGCCAGCTGGGCGGAGGACGGCCTGCCGTGACCCCTGTCATTGGTATGATGCGGCGCTGATGCGGCGCGTGCGGGGCGCGCCGAGCTGCCCGGGCTGACCGCCATGGTGGCGCAATGATAAACGCGAGAGAGGCGCGGCCCGCCCAGCTTCCCTGAGCACGTTGGGTCTCAGCTCGCTCCTCCCATTCTTTTGCTCTTGCTGGCTGTGAGGTCACCGCGAGCTTGACTCTCACATTGCCTGGCAGGCCAGCGCTGATAGACATGGCCTGGCCTGCGATATTGCATGCGCATGCGCGCCTGCGCAGCGGGTATGATTTTGGCAGCACGTCTGGGTTGCCTGTGTACCTGCGCGTCCCGTCTTCCCATGCCTGTTGGCAGGACAGGACCTGCCTGACTGTGAACAGTTTAGCTTCCAGACCCCCGCGCTGGCACATGGGGCTGGCCTGTCCCGGATGCATGCTAGATTCTGTCAGGGCAAGGGCCGGTAGTGGCTGTTCGTGGCCATGCTTGAACACGTCCCCTGTACTGCCTTCCCTCCATTGCCCTGGGGTGTGTGCATGTGTCATTATCGTGCGCATTCATGCGCGCCATGGTGCTTATAGCCGCATTTGCGCACACGGGTGTTGCGCAGCGCACCCATCCGTCTGCCCCGCCGCGTGTCCTGACACCGGCGCTCGGCGTGGTTCACTGCCTGATATAGAGTCAGTGTTCATGCCACTGAACTGCACTTGTATGCCAAGTTGCCTGTGAGTTTGAGAGTTGCTTAATGACCCTCCTGGCGCCGTAGCTGAGCCCCCTCCTGCCATGTAATATATGCAGCCTGTGAAGACAAACCTACTTTTCCACAGGATGCTCGCCTGGTGCCCAGCCTGCAGCCTGGGCGCCCTGCTTGCGCTGTGCGTTGCTTGCGCCGTCGCTCATCTCAGGTGCATAACGCTGCTTGCGTGCTGGGCGTGCAGCCCTTGTTAGGCCGAGTCGCAGAGAGCCCACAGCTTTGTGCTGGGGAAGACAGCTACCTGCTGGGCTGGGTGACAGGGGCGCCTTAGCATACTGGTGAAAGACGAGAGGCAGTCGCAGTGCGCGCGGGGGGCTCGGGGCTGTCTGGGCAGCGAGGCATGGGTGCCAGGACAGCTGTGGTTCCGGTGATTAACAGACGGCTGCAGCAGCTTGCTCTTGTGCTTACAGCCTGTGCGCTGCCCTGGTTCACGTGCAGAGTGGACCTGGCTGCATATCAAGTCTGGCCATGGGCGACGCACGGCGCTTCAAGACAGAGTGCACCCACTCGTGCGCTGGGTGAAGAGACTGTCAGTCGAGTGGCGCTGCTGCCTGCGTTCTATTCCAGCCCGTGACTATTCATACCCCGAGTGTGCAGTACCACTCCAACCCGCTACTTTCCCGGGGAACATGGTTCACAAGCCCTGCGAACCCCGCGAAGTTAGTCATTCCGACCAAGGTCCCAGGGCAGGCTGCACCGCCACCATCGCCCAGACAACCTGGCGAGCTCTGGGCGGCCCCACCGGGGCCACACCTTGCGCTCGCAGCATGAACACAGCGCACAGCGTGTTTTGGGCGGCATTCCTAGCGTGCATGTCTTGGGTTGGCCACTGCGACACTGTGAGGAAGCCCGCATGCCTGCAGAGCGAGCACCACCAGGCAGCGCACGTTCACGACGCATGTGCAAACGCCTTCCACACGCCGCAAGTGGCTCTCCTGTTCCTGACAAGAGGGGACCTGGTGCACGAGCCCGTCTGGCGGCGGTGGTTTGAGGAGGTCCACGGCCTGCTCTACCGAGGCTGCAGACCCGGCGCGCTGGAGGCGCCGCCCGATGAGTGCCGCTACGACAGTCACAGGCAGAACGTATCGGGCGGCGGCGTCATCGCCTCGCAACACCTCTTCAATGTGTACGCGCCCGTGCGAGGCGGTGCTGCCAGGCGCGCTCAATTACGTTGACCTAATGCTGGCGCCGCTGTGCGCAGGTATGTGCACACTCACAGGGCCTTTGGGGGGTTCAACTATACGTCAATCTTTCACGGTGCGCCTGCGCAGGCCCCCTCGCAGGTCTGCGCAGGCGGCGTGCAAGGACACGCGCCGAACGCCAGCCGGTGAGCAGCGGGCCGGCTCCCCAACGTGCGGCCGCGCCGCAGGGTACAGCATCGGCTACCACACAAAGACGAGCTGGGCGATGTCCTCGGCGGCGATGTACGCGCTCGTGCACACCGCGCTGAACAACCCGAGCAACGCGTTCTTCGTGCTGCTGTCAGAGGCGTGCGTGCCGCTGTACCCGGCCGCCGTCTTCTACCTGGAGGTCGTCCACAGCCAGCGGAGCCGCATCAACGGTGCGCCAGGGCGGGCGCCCCTGCTCGCTCGCTTTTTCGTAGGGCGCCGCAGCTGACAGGGGCGCGCCGACGCGCAGGCGGGTGCGATGCGGGCGAGGACGTGCCGGAGTTCGGGACGCAGCAGGTGCCGCAGCGCAGGCTCGGGTGCGGCGCGCCGCCGCCCGGCAGCGAGCGCGGGGCGCCCGCGGGCCGCGCCGGCGCTGAGGCGCGCGCGCGCCGCAGGGAGGCCGCCGCCGAGCCGGACTGGGAGGTCTGGAAGACGGCGACCTGGTTCCTGCTGACGCGGCCGCACGCGCATCTGGTGGCCGCGTACCCGCACAAGTTCCTGCTGGGCATCGCGGACGAGTACTACATCTCCACGCTGCTGCGCACGCTGGGCCGGGCGGGCGAGACGACCTGCGACTGGGCCGGGCCCACGTACACCAACTGGACCGACCCGGTCGACCCCGACATGGACGGCCAGTCGCACCCGCGGACCTTCCACGCGCTGGACGGCGGCCTGCTGCAGCGCATGCGCCGGTCCAGCTCCTTCCGCGGCGTCGCGTGCGACTGGGCCGCGGGCGCGGCGGCCGTGGAGTGGCAGTTCTCCAGCCTGCTGGAGTGGACCGTGGACGCGTGGCCGCCCGACTACGCGGCCATGCCCGAGACCTGCCCGCTGCTCGCGCGCAAGTTTGCCGCCGACGCCACGCCGAGCGTCATCGCCGCGCTCTGGCCGGAGGCGCCGGCGCCGGACGCGTGCGCCCCGCCGCGCCTGCCTCGAGTTTGAGGCGTGTGTTGTAGACGAGGAGGTGGTGCTCACCCGGCGGGCCTGTGCGCGCAGGGACAGTGCGCGCGAGGGCAGGAGAAGGTGACGCGGCGGGCAGGCTCGCGAGGCCCAACGCTGCTCTCAAAGCATTCTAGCTAGGCTGCTCAGTGGTGCCGACAGCCACCACTGTGCAGCTGCGAGCACGGCCTGTTTACCAGTGCCGCGTGTGTGCGCGCTGCCCGCACGGCAGCAGGGAGAGAGCAACCAACGCGACAGCTGCCATGCGCGGCCGGCTTGGGTGACTTGCAGAAGGACATGCACCCTTCTAATTGCATTTTGACAGCTTTTCAAATTCCTGAAAACGCCTGTTTTGCCTTCATTCAATAAGGGTGCTCTGCTGAGCATAGCCGGGCAAGCTGCTGTGCATGTTCTCGATGTGTGCTGCATCGTGCTGGCCCACGCACGAGCGGGGCCCGAACAAGCTATGCTTGGCAGTGTGCCATGCTCTGCCACCTTGTGGGTCAGAATAAGTTAGTGTTCTAGCTGTGCAAAGCAGGCCCGCCGCGGGGCGGCCGCGCATGCATTAGGTGCGTAAGGTGGCCCCAGCTGTGGGGGAGAGGCCCTGGCGGCGCATTGCGTCAGAGGTCACGCGCATCGCGCGCTGCTGTACACTGGGATCCAGGTCGGGCGGGCCAGCACATACAGTGTATGCGTGCTCTGAGAACACTGCTGCACATGCCGAGCGTGCTGCACCCAACGCATGCCCTGCGAAAGAGTTGTAAGGAGGTGCAGCAGTCGCATCGGGAGCTTCATCCTCCAATTATTACCTTCTTTATGTCAATCAACAACATGCACAAGGAGACTTGCAGACGTAGCCGAGTGCCCGCATGCAGCAGCGCAGCTACTGAGGCTGTGACTTCCGTCATGCCGTTTCAGGGAGCTGTGCGAGCGTGCGGCACGCGGGAGAGGCTCGGCGCTGGTTTCTACCCCTCTGTACTCCACTCTCAAAAGCATACATGTATGCTAGAGAGTGCTAAGGCGCGTGTTAGCGTACATATATTCCACCCGAATGCCATTGGGTGCGCTCGAGGGCGGCGCGGGCGTGCCAGTCGCGCGCCAGCTGCGCCATGCAGCCGGGCGCCGAGCGCACGCTTCGGGCCACGGCGGCGCGCTCTTATGGCAGCCCTCTAGAGGGTGTGTTTGCTGGTGCGGCCACGCATGATGGTGCATGTGCAAGCAGTGGTGCTTGTACATCAGGACATGCACCGCATGCTGTGGTGTTTGTGGCACAGCATACAGGCATGCGCCAGGAGCGTGCCTGGTATGCAAGGTTTGAGCGAGTGGGCCGCCAGGACAGTGAGGCCAGACTGAATGTTGCTGTTGCGCGACGCTGCATGACTGCAGTAACAGGCTCAAGCACAGGGCGTCAGAATGCCAGCAATTCATGTTGCCGTATCGCGCAGCTGCATGGCTCTGTGCTTGTGCATTTGGGGCACACACTATAATAATAATGCACTTTTGCCTGTAACAAGCGCGCTGCAAGAGGTTGTCCTGCTTATCCTCCCAAGCATGCCATGTCCTCCAAAGCATACCTTTTTCAAGGCAAGAGGGCATGCTCAATCCCTTGGAGCTTCCAAGAGCACAGGCCAGATACTCCCAAAGTTGCGAAGCCAACAGCTCCTGGCCTGCTCGCCACAGGCCGGCCTTGCCTCTCCTGTGCTGCGCAGGCGGACCTTGGCATGGCGCTTCCTGGAGCTGATGTTCCTGACGCTGAAGAGGTGCGGCGAGTCTGAGATGCGATTGAGCAGCAGAGCTTTGTAGCTTGTTTGTTGTCAGGTGCTCCGGCCAAGGAGAGTCCACGCCTTTGTTCATTGCCAAGAAACGTGTTCCGAAGCCTCCGCCCTGACACATACGCTGTGCCTGCGCTGCGGCAGGCCGCTTGCCTTGCAACGCTCTCCGCCGACCTGCTGCGCGGCGTCTTCGCGCTGGTCTGGGCGTGCCGCCCAGCGTGGCCCGCCGCTCAGGAAGTGCGCCACGCTGTCAGCCTTTTCAGCGTGTGCCGCTGCGTGCGTGAGGTACTCAAGGCGCGGCCGCTGCCCCTGGTGCTCGACTTTACGGCCTCGCTGTTGAGCCAGAAGCAGCGGGCATGGCTGGCAGCGCCTGTGTGTGTGGGCTACATAGAGGGCGTCAGCTTTCATTCGGGCGAGAAGGGGCTGTGGCGTCGCCGCCAGGCATACGGGAGGACCTTTTACAGCAAGTTCCTCGACCAGCACGGCCGCTCCCTCCTGCGGCTGTCTGGCGTGCCGCTGCGGCTCTTGTCAAGTCTCAGCCCATGGATGCAGCCAGCCCTGGACCTGAGCGGCCTTGGCTTGACGCACCTGGGCGTGCTGTGCACCTGGGGTAGACTGCGCCTTGGTCCTGAGCGGCGCATTTTGCTTGGGCCGGGCTTCTGGCCGCAGAGCCTCGTCCAGCTCCGGCTGCTGGAGGTGAACGGTGCATGGAGCAACCTGCTGCCCCATATCGACTGGGGCACGGATCCTCGCTTCCGCCCGGACGTGCGCCTGCCCGCAGCTGCAGGACATCACGGTGACGGGGTGCGGTGAACATGAACATGTGGCGATGTACCTGGGCGACCTGCCCCTGCTGCGGCGAGTGGTGGCCTTTCCTGCCCTGACCGTGGATGGTGGAGGCGGGAGCGCACATGTGAATGCAAGCGTTTTCGAGCACGTCTGCAGCTTCAGCCTGCGAAGCTCCAGTGCTGGTGTACTTCACTCTGGCGAGAGTGATCCGCATGGGCTCCCACTGCAGAGCCTGCGCCTGCCCGCACTGCAATCCGCCATGATAGAGGTGCAGCATCTCATGGAGTTTAAGGAAAACCCGCACAACGACCACCTGGATCCCATCGAAGAGCATGGCCAGCCGCACCGCGCTGTGCTGCGCGCCCTGGTCGAGCGGCACTCTGATCGCTTTGCTTTTGAGACGCGCGAATGTGCAGACAGGCCGGGTTCCCTGCAGCGTCTGGCTTGGCGCAAGTGGCCCAGGCGGGGCTCGCGGGACTGGCAGGCCGCAGTGGACGCGCATGCGCAGGCCGTTGCATGGGCTGATGAGCCTCACATGTGAACAGGAGCTAGGGGGGTGGCACGCATGTCTGTAGGCGCAGCAGGCCTTGCATGCGGCGCACGCAAGGCGCTGCGGGCAGCGCTGGGCAGGCACGTTGCAGTGGAAGAGCAGTTGCTGTAATGCATGTTGCATGTGCATGGGGCAGCAGACGCTTGTCGACGTGCTGTGATGGCGGGCGCAGCAAGTGAAACAACAAGACATGATGTGATGGGCAGCTCAAGGCCTTGCGCGGTGCTAGTGGTGGGTGGAGCGCAGATGCAGAGTGTTATTGCTCGGGGCGTATGCGACTGTGGGGCTGTCAGGCACATATGGGATGGTGGCATGTTGCTAGCCAGGTACTGCTTTGATGAGTGTGCGAGGAGCAATAAGCAGCGTGTCCTGCATGAACCTGTGCATTGAGGCAGGGTGCACATCATGGGAGGGGGCGCGCGTCGCAGGGCAAGTCGCTGTGCTGCATGCATGCACGGGTGCGCAGTTGGCTTGTAACGATGGGGTCAGATTTTACGTACATGCGCACATTTGCATAGAGCAAGTTCTTGGGCGCATTGTTGCACCAACCGCCGTCTAGTGGCAACAGACCGCCAAATTGTGTTTTTGCCTGCGATCCTCTACACACGCGCTACCCTTGCGCTTGCACTTCTGCCCCACAAAAATGCACAAGCGTCTGTCCACAGTCCTGCTCGCACTCGGGCACGCTCAGGCCAGGCAAGCCACCAAAATGCCATTCTGTAGTGCATGCTTTGCAAGTGGACGCCCTGCAGGCAGCGCACTTCTCTAGCAAAGCCTCCAGGGGCTGCCATCCAGCACCAGCGCTTCAGGAGTCCCTCGCAGGCGCCAGTGCGGCGCAGGGCTGCGCGTGCCACCGCACCAGAACGAATCAGCGATGCAGAGAAAGTGGTCCTGACCTTGAGGCGCGCCGCACCCGCGCAAAGCAGCCACGCGCACAAAGCTGCTCGCCACGCAGGACAGCCACTGCGCTCTGGCGCGTCGGCACACACTGCGCGACTGCGGAACAGGCGGTGACCATCTCCATGCTGCTGCAGCGTGCACACAGCAGCGCGCGGGGCGCGCGACACAGGCGAGCGCCATGCGGCCGCACTCGTCGCATGCAGGCGCTGGCAGGCGCCCCTGTGGCCAGCGCGCCACGCCGCCTCATGTCAAGCGGCTCCAGGAACGCGCAGCGTCGCAGCCGGAGCACAGCTGCGTCCGCAGGCCCGCCTCCGACGCACTGTCCTCGGCCCCTGTGCGCGCACGGCGCGCTGCATGAGTCTGGGCTCCGGTGGCAGCTCCAGCGCGCGCCACAGGCGGCAGGACGGCGGAGCGCACCCGGTGCACCAGCAGCCTCCAGTGCAGCGCGGGCGTCCGCAGGCGCAGGCTCTCCAGGCTGGCCTGACAGCGAGCCTCGCCCCTGATGCGCAGCACGACCCCGGCCTTGACGCGCGCAGAGGCAGCCGCCAGGACGCCGACCAGGCGCCAGTGGGCTGCGCGGCGTGCAGCCGCGCCGCCGCCCTCGTCGCTCCGCGCTGCGGACCTGTGCAGGCAGCATGTGCGTCAGGCCTCGAGCATGCATGGCGGGCGCACATGGCGTCTAACCTGTGAGCTATGGCAGGGGATCCAGTGAGGACCGTGCCTGCTGCGCAGCATCCCCGCGCTGGAGGCGCCTGCTGTCCAGCACCGGCTGGAACACGCGCACATGCGGGGCTGCGGGCCGCCTTAGGCAAGCCCCCGAGCGTGGTGCAGCGGCGGGCAGCGCGCACGGCGCAATTTCACAACTCTGTATTGCGCAGTTTGCACAGCGGTGCGGCCTGCCGCGGCGCTCGCACAGCATTAGCGGTGGCCGCCTGCACTGCTCGCACGCGGGGGCGCCGCAGCGCGCGCACGCGCCTTTGGCAGGTTCTGCTCATTGGGGCGCGCCACACCACTCAGGCGAGCCCCACCATGGCCGCCCTCACCTCAAGCTCGGGCCCCGCATCCGCATCCGCGAGGTGCTGCGCCAGGCGCGCCGCTGCGCCCGGCGCGCCCACGCGCACGGGCGCCCCTCGCGCTCGGGCCCCGCGTCCGCATCCGCGAGGCGCTGCACCAGGCGCGCCGCTGCGCTCGGCGCGGCCACGCGCACGGGCGCCACGGCCAGCGCGCGCGGCGCGCTGACCAAGCTTGCGCTCGGCCCCAGCGCGGCCACGCCCTATGCCCTCCCCCTTCGCCCGCATCGTCCAGCTCCTGTACGGGCCACCATCGCCTGCGCGCGCGCGCTGGGCTGGCGGGGCGCATGCGCATACGGACTCGCCAGGCACTGCAGCCAGGCATGTCCGCGAAAGCGAATCTCGGTGGACGCCACCCCGCCTGGGGCCGCGCGCTTACGAGAGTTGCAGGCGCTGACACGGTCACAAGCGTAAGCGTGCCCCATCCATGGTAATCAGCGCAAACGCTCTCACATTACCCCAGCCTTCTCAATCACACCCTAAGGCTGACAAGCACTGACGCCCAGAGGCGTTCGCGCCGGGCGCGGCCAGCCGGCGCGGCGCCTCCACCGCAAAGGGCGCCAGGCCCGCGCACGCCGGCGCAATCGCCTCGCACTCGTCCACGCCATCATGCGCCCCGAGCGGGCCGCACCCGCGCGGCGCGGCCGCAGGGGCAGGCCATCGGCTCGAGCCCAACGCAGAGGCGCACACAGAACGGCCGGCCGCCGGCAGGCTGGACCGGGGACGCAGGGCGGCGCGCGCACCACTACGTTGGCGAGGGAGGCGGGCGCCTCGGTGCCGTCGCGCAGCTGAGGTGCGGGAGGTCCAGCGCGCGCACGCGCGCGGGCGGCAGGAGCGGCAGGGACAGCAGCTGTGCAGCCGCGTGCGGCTGCAGCGCTGCCTGCATCGCGCGCCCGCCACAGCAGCCGCTCTGCAGGCTGCTCCAGCCGGGCGGCTGCTGCCCTGCATTGGGTCTGTGCCTGTTGTGTGACAGCGGCCTGCTATGTCGCGCCCTCCTGCTTGCAGAGGCATGCAGGCCGGTCTGCATGATGGGGCGGCACTTTAGAAGGAAGATGATTGGCTTTGCATGCCAGTTCCAGCGCTGGCGCCCGCACCGCCTCTGACCTGCTGCGCTGCGGGCTTCAGCTGTCGGCTCGCGCGCAGCCCGCCCATGTAATACACATGCTGAGCATGCTGGCCTCATGCCCTGCGCGTGCCGGGTGCAGGAGCGCATCCAGGATGGCGCGAGGTGCTGCTCATGGCCGCATCGCTGCGCTGGTCGCGCTCCTGGCGCCCGGCGGCGCTCCAGCGAAACAAGAGGGGGCCGCGTGCGAGCTGGCGCGCCTGTGCGCTGCCGGCCCGCACCAGCCCAACCGCCAGAACCAGGACCGCGTCCGGGCAGCCGGGGGCGTCGCGGCGCTGGTGCAGCTGCTGGCGCTCGGCGGCTCTGACGTTGTGCTGCATGCGGCTCTCTGCACGCTGGACAGCCTGTGCTGGGACAATGGCCAAAATCAGGACAGCGTGAGGGAGTGCGGGGGCGCCGCGGCGCTGGTCGGGCTGCTGGCGCCCGGCGGCGCGCCCTATCTGCAGGCGCAGGCCGCAGGGGTGCTGCGCAACCTGTGCTGGGAAAACGACCAGAACATCAACAGCTTTGCACAGTGCGGCGGCGCTAGGGTATATAGGGTAGGGTATAGGGTATAGGTAGGGTATAGGGTAGGGTTAGGGTAGGGTAGGGTTAGGGTATAGGGTTAGGGTAGGTAGGGTTAGGGTATAGGTAGGGTATAGGTAGGGTATAGGGT
>JAABUP010002252.1_pt1 | contig 38054 bp, 50 predicted proteins | sample 5559201 | NCBI WGS metagenome assembly JAABUP01 (sample SAMN10711887, study PRJNA513373) | rock metagenome | isolation source: Antarctica rocks | place: Antarctica | reverse complement strand
CAGGTCTACTGGCATGCCATGTCTGAAATACACAGCTAGGTCAGTGAGCATCTGCCAAGGCCACGTGTTTCTCCGCAGAGCCATTATGGCATTAAGGTCAAGCTTGGCAAAGGTGGGCTCCAGCCTAAGAATCTGCCAGTCCCCTTGTGACAGTCCAGCAGCAGCGCTGGGGTCCTGAACAGACTCCAAGCTCATACGTTGCAAACTCGGCCATTGATCTTGAGCAAATGTGAGCATGTGCGACTGATCAGGAATCGTGATGTGCGTCACATACTGCTGAACAAGATCGCGCGTGCCTGTGTTGGTGGCCAGCAAAACTTTCAGAGTGTGACCGTGCTGCAGGAATTTGAAAATTCTTGGGGCTTGGTGAAGCACATCAGCCAAGCTTAAATCCGAGATGGCTGCCATTACAGACTGTCGAACTGCTGACTCCTCCGTTGCAGTCGCAAGCTGACCTGCTTGCGGCTGCTTTCTGACTCATCTTTTGCGTCTCCTAACTCAGTTGAGTCGAGGGCAGCTAAATCTGCTGAGCTAGCAGAAGTGCTAGAAAGTTAAGCAAACCGGACTTGGACTACGAATTCCTTTGAGATTTGAGCTCGAAGGAGATGGCTTTGTCCTTTCAATTCACGACTTTTGATACAAAGTTTTGATTTACTGCTATACAGGTTGGAGCGCCTTTTATCAATTGCCTGCATCTTGTGCAAAGCGATCGTTCATGGAAGCGCATGTGCTAGAATTTGCGACAAGTGTCTGTCAGTGGTACATGTCAACAGAACGCTCTTTTTGTTCAACAGCATTTGGCGATATTGAGCTGACAACTTATCCAGCCATGCACATGTGTCTTGCTCAGACGGGTGAACATTATCGGACAGGGTGGATACTGCGCACCCTGACATGCTAGAACTCGACTTTCAGCTCAAGCCCGTCACCTGTGGTTTCGGACTGTCCAAAGCCATACGTAACAGGAGGCTCACAGTCCACTGGTAGGGTGTTGCCAGCGTGTTAGGGCATGTCAGTAGCCACCCTGTCACAGCTTTGCTGTGCAATCGGCCCTGACTTGCCGCAAAGTTGTGCAGGTCTGGCGGAGCTTGGCAAACACCCCTGCAACAACAATATTTTGGTGAATATGTGACCCATACTGCTGAAAGCCATCCCATCTGTCACTGGGGATCATTTTGCTCATGCACGTCTTGTGCCTAATCTGGCCATGAAGTTTGCACCTTGTCGCTTTTTGCTGGCATGCTTGCATCCTTTTGAAAAGCAATAAGGATTCTTGGTCGTCGCAGCAACTCGACCGGAATCTCAGCAGGAGTACATGTGTACAGACAAGGTCTACTGCAAAGCTGAAATCTTGCCCATGTGATGCTGCCAATCAGCGCTATCAATGCTGGAGGTGGGTATAGATTGCTGCCGCACCCAACTGCTGATAGCAGGTGTACAGCCATCAGCTAAAATGACTGGGTCCTGCATAATGACGACTGCCAGAAGCCACGCGTGCTATGATGTTCCCAACCGCGCACTGCTTTACCTGCATGCATGTTCACTGCTTTGGCCACGCAACAACCCGATTTCCTGTTCACCATGCAAAACCAGAGGCAACATATTGCTCGTCTCATCGTCTTACAACTCCATCTAATACCTCAAAGTAGTCTGGGAATGTTTTCCTGCAGCACTTGGGGTCATTGATGGTGACAGGCACATCCCCACAAGCAGCCAATGAGAATGCCATTGCCATTCTATGGTCATCATAAGTATCTATCTCTGCAGTTTGTAGTTGTGACGGCGGTGTGATCACACAGAAGTCCCTTCCCTCTTCTACTTGAGCTCCTAGCTTCCTGAGTTCTGTGACGATGGCATACATACGTTCCGTCTCCTTTACCCTCCAGTTGTAGACATTGCGTATTGTGGTTGGGCCTTGCGCAAAGATAGCTGCCACTGCAAGGCTCATTGCAGCATCTGGGATGTCATTGCAGTCATGCTCTATGCCCTGCAACTGATTCCTAGGCGGCCCTGCAGACACACACACAATCATCTGTAATCAACTTGGCAGAAAACAGCACCCTGCACAAGCACAAGTCCAGCAGCATGCTAACATAGTGCATTTGTGCACAACTTGCTTTTGAGCTCGTGTGTTGTGCAGCCATTCTGCAGGTGCAGCTGAACTTCATGAACATGTTGTTTTCGTTTGCACAAGGTCAAGAGGTTGCCCTCATTTGGTGCCGTAAGACATCAGGGCAAATTTGCAACACAAAAGATGCCCAGCCACGCAGGGGCGCACCTGTGATTGTGATAGAGTAGGGGTGCCACTGTACTTGGGCACCCATCAGGCCCATCACCTCTGCAAACCTGACATCCCCTTGCAGACTGTCAGACCCACACCCCTCTACTGTCATGGTGCTGCCTGTCACGGTGGCCCCTGAAAGCAGTGTGTGTCATGTGAGCGCCACGCATGCAAGTAAACGGCACGGAGCACATGTGCACATGAAGAGAGGTTGGAGTAACACCAATGTTGAGACGACCTCAGGGGTATGTCTGAGGGATTTGAAATGAAGCAGAAGGGAAATTGATGTCACTTGGCTGCCATATGACCAGAAGCCCCTGAACGTTGACAGGCCAAACACCGCCAAGCAATGCACATAAAACATGGCTCTTCCTGTTGCACAAGATTGTAGCATGCCAATGACATGACCTGAGACATCAGCAAAGTGGTCACACATATTTGCTGTACCTGCCAAGAAGTAGGACGCCGAGGAGGCATCACCCTCTACATAGGCTTCCCCAGGAGACTTGTACTGCTGGCCAGAGGGGATGTGCATGTGCTGTAGCCCATCTAACTGTTCCACCTGGAAACACAACACCAAAAGGAGATGACCAGCTGTGCTTGCTTGAAGCTCATGCCCGAGTTTGAAAGTTGCCCAAACACTTCCAAAAGGTATGCATCCTGGAGACAAAGCAGCCAGATGTGCACCTTGTGCATCATATTTACAAGCAAGATTCATGCAAAAAAGGTAACTATAGAGACAACAGCTTAGGCAAGTGCCTAAAACAGCACACAATGGCTTGCACATCTTGTGTGGCAACTTGTGCACTGATGGCACAGCAGGAATCTTCTGTGAAGTGCACAGTCCCACGCCCTCCCTTCTGGGAAAAGATCGACCAGCTCAGAGGGCGTGTTGCACAAAGCACACTGTGTAACAAATTCGCAAGCTTGGAGCATGCTACTTCTGCCACAGTGAGATGGTATTGAGTACTCACAGCCTCAGTCCGAACTGATAGCTTCCAAGCAGCAACTACTGCAGACAGTGCCATACCTTGACACCAAAACGCTCCATGAGCTTGATGGTCATGGCCACGTATGGCTGTGAAACTAACTCATCGGTAATCTGGATGTGGACACCTTTGCTTCCAGTTGCAAGAGGCGCCGCCATCAGCAGTGCTGTTAAGTATTGGCTGCTCACCTTGCCGCTCAACTGCACCTACAAACAGCCAGCTAGCCAGTCAAGCACAGTCTATGCTGGCCAGCACAGCGCCAAAAACCCATTGAGGCCAGACTCAGTGGTCAAGCTGTCACTGCAAATCAAGGAAGCTTCTTTGCAACACTGCGCACTACTGACTTGTTACTTTGCGGTGAGACTGTTTGCAGCGCAATGAAGCTTGCAGCAAACTGCTTGCATGGGCTTTAGTGCTCACTGCAGCACTGAAATTGTGCCTTGACAGCCCTGATGCAAAGCACAGTATTGTGTCCCATGGCATGTGACACAATACATATGAAAACACACCAGGCTTGGTTGGCAGCAGCAATGTGTGAACCAGCACAGCTGGTCAAAACACTCCTTGCAACACTTGACATGAGCATTTGCAAATTCACAAGAGCCGATGCCCTCTCACGGGGTAGAGCCATAACGTTGGCAGGAATGTATAATCATGCCGGCAACCGTTGGGGTATGCCTTGTACACTACGCCAATCATGACTAAAGTAAATTTGCAAAACAAATGCATGTGCTGCTGTTTTGTTATCAAACCTTGTTGCATTTCTGGTGTCATGGGGATGTATTCACGCCTACATTCATTGGGACAACATTTGCGTCACACTGATGTGCTGTCAAAGACTAATACAACCAACAGAAAGATTTAAGAGTTTTTGCAGCAGCAACAGGTTTACTTGCCATCTTGCGTGGACAGGCGGACAGAGTCAGCCGTGCACAGAACATGCACATGTGACAGGTTGTGCAACATGATGTGACTGTCAAAATGTACATATAAAGTACACAGAAGTGCACATAATATAGAACAGGCAACAGGTTGTGCATCATGATGTGACTGTCAACATTTGTACGTGAAGTACATGCCACTTGTGCTGTGCTACCTTGCCACTGGGGAGGCCTTGTGCATGAACGTGGACAGGCGGGCAGCCAGTGCCAGCTGTGCATTGAGCATCAACTCCGAGCTGAGTCAGGCCATCGACCAGATCCTGAATGGGCCGCTCCCTCATCCTTGCAGACCCATCTAGGGTGATATGGCCCCTGCCTGCTGCTGCTACTGCTGCTGTCAACGGCCTGCAGTGAATGCTTGGACTGTTTCAGTGGTATGTTGGTATTAGCTAGGCAGCATCATCACAAGCTAAAAGCGGCTTGCTCTCCCTCTTTATGAAGTCAGCTCAAAGCATGAACCTGCAAAGTTCTGCAGTCATTACATTCACTGTCAAAAATGTTTCTCAAAGCCTGCGGCCAGAGTTCAGCTCCTGCAGAGTGGTTGATGCGGAGTCCAGATTAGCTGCTGCAGCTGATGGACTTCAGGGTGAATGGCAAGAATAACTGACATGCAGCTCAGTCACAATGTCTAACACTGACTTTACAAAGAGCTTGCATAGTCCCCATGCAGGTCGTCCACACAGTATAATTCAGTCCCAAGTCATTGTAGCAAAACTTGAGTAGAGAGTTCTCCCTGTGTTCTCACCGCATGGCAGTGCCAGCATTTCCCAGATAAAGCTTAGCATCTTCAACAGGAAATCTGCCTGCACATCCATGCACTGTGATTTTATCGTTTTGCCAGTCCTCTTCTAGCTTGATGCCAAGATCCTTCAGTGCCCCAACCATGAGCCTAATATCCTCACTGTCCTGTACAGGTCGTGAAGGTGACAAGCTGCTCAACCATTCTTTCTTACTGCTCTGAACATAGCAGTCGCTCACCAAAAGATTCTGCACCTCTGTGACGCCGGCAGACAACGCAGCTAACAACAATATACGATTAGAAAGCGACTTAGATCCAGGCAGCTTCACATGCCCCTCGATGCGCTTGATTGGCTGTAACACCAGCTGCTCGACAGCTGTATATGTCAGCAGAGTCTGTGAGACAAGCTCGCGTGCATTGAAACTCGAAGCGTTGCTGCTCTGAAGACGGGTTTACCTGTCGCTGCTGCACATGTGACTGATGCGGCCGTTTTATAAGATCTGCATGTGTTCTTGCGCGCATGACTTCGCGGCCATAACGTCACTTCCCGGCGCTGCTTCGTCACAGGATTGGTCAAACACCGTCTGTGTAAGGGTTTTCGTTGCAGTAGCACTTGCGTGGTGCTAGGACACGGCGCACATAGTTTATTATGAGCTGGTAAGACACCTCGCATTTTGCTTTGCTAGTGCAGCGCAGCGAAGTGTCGGAAATTCAGATTGGCTGCAGACATTCCGGCAGCAGCAATGCCTTGCTTCGCATCGCATTCCTCTTCATTCAGCTCTGCAACCTGTACAGCTCCTTGCTGCTTGCAATTGGCTTTACCGCGCTGAACAGGCACGTAAGACAGCCAGCTGGTGTGCCGCTGGTCCAAGGCTGATCAACGGTTGCGTTGTCCTTGCCGCATCCGTCGTACGCCAACTCTGCGTGATTGCGATCATAGTGACTATATTCTACAGTATCTGCTAGTGCTGCCTTGCAGAGAACACAGCAAGCATGGGTGAACGTAAGGTCTTAAACAAGTATTTTCCGCCGGATTTCGATCCGGCGAAGTTGCCTAAGGGCAAGAGGCCGAAGGACAATACTATGAAAGTACGTATGATGCTTCCCATGAGCATTAGGTGCTCCACTTGTGGCCACTACATGTACAAAGGAACCAAGTTCAACACAACGAAGGAGGACGTCGCCGGAGAAACATATCTAGGAATTCAGATATTCAGGCAAGGCTCCCAAGCTATGCATTATGCTCCAAGCAGCAGTGTCTTCTCAGAATGTATGCTGACTGCTGGTCTGTGCGTGCATAGGTTCTACTTGAGGTGCTCCACATGTGCAGCAGAGATCACCATGAAGACTGATCCAGAGAACACAGACTACACCATGGAGCATGGTGCAAGCAGGAACTATGAGCCTTGGAGAGAAAAGGCCAAAGAAACCAATGCTGCTCTAGCTGACAGGTGAGCTGGTTTGGCTGCTTGAATGACATGCTATGGTGCGCGTTCCACCTGTTGTCAATTCAATGTTTGCGGCTGACTGACGTCCGCTGATTATACTGTGATTGCTGCACTCCTTGCCGATTCTGGAACGTGCAGCTAAAAAGAAGGACTCACAGCAGCTTTGCAGCTGAATGTCACCTCTAGCAGTCCCTGTCTTTCTGCCTGTATAGGCTGCCGGCAATCTGCACCGACATCAAAGCCGTCTTGTCTTGGCCTACGTATAGCTTGATCACGTTTCAAGCATGAGAAACCCAATGAGAATAGCAGAGCAGAGCACATCAGAATAGTAATGGCCTCAGTGCAGGCTAGCAGGCAACATACTTGATGTTGTGTGTAGGGAAGAAGAGGAGAGAGGCAATGCAATGAAGCAGCTAGAAAACAGGACTCTGGACAGCAAGCGTGAGATGGATATTATGGCTGCCTTGGATGAAATGCAGTCCTTGAATGCACGGCATGCCAGAGTTGATACAGAAGCTGCTTTGGCGGCCCTAAAGCGCAGCGCAATGGAAGATGAAGCAGCAGGCCAGATTGACCTTGATGAAGAAGATGAAGCAGTTCTTCGACAAATGATTGAGCAGGTAAGCTTCAGAATCCTGCAGCTACCTTTTGTGTTTGCAGTGTGATTTGCTGCATACGCTTTGTATGGGGCAGCCTGCCTCTGCTTGTCTGAACTGTCTGTTGATGCTTGCAAAGCAATATTCTGATACCTGCTTGAGCATGCGCAAGTGCTAGAAGCTTGTTCCTATGATCGGCAATCTGAGCTGACCTTGACATTTGAGCTGGACCGGCATTTCACAAGCCTGTACATCTCTTTTGTTCGTATGCAAGAGCACGCATGCTGCTTAGCCAAGCAGCTAATGCAAATGGCATACATGGGAGCCAGGCTGCAATGTTATGTTGGTCTTCCGTGGTGACTGACAACTGACTGTGATTTTTCCTGTTTTGCAGCAAAGCAAGCAAGTGCGGCGCATCAGTGAAGATGATGCAGCAGCTGCATCACACACAGCACAAGCTGTCAGAGGTAGCCTTCCCTCGTCTTCAGCTGCAGCCAGCACAGACCGAGAGCCTACAGCTACGACAGAACCAGCAGCTGACAGCAGCTTCGGCAGTACGAAGGTCCCCATGCAGTCAAAGGCACCAAGTCTGGTTGCAAAGCCCAAGACTGCACCTGCTGTTACTGTCAAGCCCAAAGCACCTCCGCTTGTGGTGCGAGCAAAAAGGAAAGCAGATGATGCCGAACAGAATGATTTACAGCCGGACAAGAAGCAGCATCAAAATGGCACCAGCAGTGCAGATGCTGGTGCTGGTGGGCTTGCTGGCCTGGCAGCATATGGCAGTGACAGTGGCAGTGGCAATGCAAGTGATGCTTGACAGGATGGCTTGCTTTTCTCACATAGGAGTGTTGAGCCGCTTGACAGTTTCTCTGTCAGATTTTGTCCTGCCACCATGATGACTACTTGATTGACAATGTCATGACACCGAGGTTGCATTCAGCACATTCGTCTAGACAACGCTTGAGCCGTCCAACACAACAATACGCACAGAAGCTTCTTGCCTAGTCCCAGCTTGGATCAACAAATTTGGCTCTTGCGTAATACGGTATCAAGGGCACGAGAGCTAGGTTATAGCTTGCCGTGTCGAACAGTGCCTGATCTTAGTCATCGCCGTGCTGATAAGCATATCGATGTGTTGATGCCGATCAGGATGCCGATTCCATTTCTGCTACAACAGAGCGCAAAAGTACACACTGTCGAGCTTGCGGTTTGCACAATCTCGTGACTGTAGGCTGCTAAGAACTGTGGAACGCTCCCTGTTGCATGCGTGGGTCCATGTTCAACAAGGCTCCCACACAGGCCGGTCAGGATGGTCTGAACGGCTTCTCGGAGCAAGAGGACGATACGGCCTCTAATGACTCCCACGACAGACACAAGACAGGAAGTGTCCGGCCAAAGCCCTTTGGCCAAGACAGCATGCAGGAGGCCTTTGAGGCGAGCATCAGACCCAAGCTGGACGCCATTGACAAAGTCAGGCATCATCTCACAGGGGTTGACATTGAGCTACCTGCCATAGTGGTGGTTGGGGATCAAAGCTCTGGCAAGTCAAGCGTGCTGGAAAGCCTGTCGGGTATTGGCCTTCCCCGCGGTGGGAACCTGGTTACCCGTTGCCCACTGGAGCTGGTTCTTCGCCGTGGCCAGACAGAGTCCGCAGTGTTGTCATTCCCTGACCCAACCGACGGCTCGAAAGAGATCAGTAACGTCATCCAGCTTGCGGATATTCCGGATGCTGTGAATGCTGCCACCAGGCGCCTGGCGGGCGACAAATCGGGTGTGGTACCTGCACTCATCAGCCTGAAGGTCACCAAACCAGAAGCGCCGGATCTGACCCTCATCGACCTTCCTGGCATTGTGCGGAATCCCATTGATGGTCAGCCAAAAGACATTGAGCAGCAGATCCGAGATCTTATTCATCAGCACATTGAAGGTGGACATGGCTACTGAACTAGTTCCAACCAGTATTGCTTGCTTGCCTGCCTGCCTGCCTGCTTGTGGCTGACCTGGCTTGCTCTGTAGCTTGTCAGCAATTATGCTTATTCTTGACTTTGGTGCAATGCAGGAGAGTCAAAAGTCATTCTGTGTGTCTTGCCGGCAACTGCCGACTTTGCTACTCAGGAGGCCATCAAAATATCCAGGTAATTCTGTGTCCTGTTCCACATCAAGATGCCTGAAACCTGGTCATGCAAATCTTGATTGCTATAGAACCGCAAAGCCTCTGCATGCATTGCATGTTGACATCAATGATATCAAGCCATTTTGTTAACAGACATGCAGGTTTCACAACCTTCCCAATGAGACAACCTCAAACTACCTTTTGGGACTGACCAGCGTTGTCTAGCATGAGTCAACACAGCACATAACAATTGTCTGCCAGCAAAGCAGATTTTGTCCATATTCGGCAAAAGCCCAGACCGCAAGCTGGCCATGTGTCAGGGTGCGCATGTGCAGCAATGGGCAAAACTGCCCACATTGGCAGAATGCATGATGTTCTACTATGCTACCAAACGTTCAGCCAAAGTGTCTTGCAGGCATGTTGATCCCAGTGGCAAGCGTACAGTGGGAGTGGTGACAAAAGTTGATCTAGCTGAGCCTGGAATCAAGGATAGATTGGAGGCGACAGGGGCAGATCACCTGCGCCTTGAGCTGGGTTACGTTGCGGTATGGGACTTGAACTGGGCCCTGCCCTGCCCAGCCCTGCCCTGCCCTGCCCTGCCCTGCCCTGCCCTGCCCTGCCCTGCCCTGCCCTGCCGCTATCTGTAACTGCAAATGTCCACGTCTACTTCGCATTGCAGGTGCGTAGCCGTACAGGCCAAGAGCTGCAGGATGGCATTTCATCCTTGCAAGCTCGTGATAGAGAGGCTGAGCTGTTTAGGACCCACCCAGAGCTCAAGCATGTAGCACAAGAGTACAAGGGAGTGCCGGCCCTATCAAGGAAGCTTGTCCAGATCCAGGCAGAGCGCATACAAAGCCATTTGCCAGCACTCCAAAAGGAGGTGATAGTGCACAAAGGAACAACATGTTTCACTGCAAATATGCTGATGGGCTCGCTTACACAAGCACTTTCCAGCCTGTGTGATTAGATCAGGAGATATGGCTCACTGAGTGTATTGTGCACTCAGAGGTGAGCAGTCTGCCATTTGATCTAGCATGTGTCACACAATCACAACACATAACGTGAATATTGGCCCTTTTACAAGCGCATGTACCATTTCTCATTCCACTTCTGTCAATTGCAGGCTAAACGTTGCTGCCTGAAACAGCTCAGACTCCATAGCTCGTTAGGGTTGCATATAAATTGCTTGTTCTGCAGGTCAACAATAACTTGAGGGCTGCAGAAGGGCAAATGCATAAGATGCAAGGCGTCATCAGCACTGAGGGAGAAGCAGAAAAGTGCTTGTCTGGATTGTTAGAAAGGATGCATAGGCGTATGATAGGCTTGGTTCAGGCAGCTCCTGAAGTGGCTGACCACAGAGTATAGCACCCAGAGTACATGAGATGCTTGACAGCTACAAGTATGAGGTAAACAGCGCTTGCCACCTGCTGTGCTGCAAGCCAGCATAGCAGCAAACTGACCAAGCTGCAACATGACACGGGGCGCACCCACATTAAGTGTACAGCTAAAGACACAAGAGTCTGAAAGGCATCAAGGTGACTGTATTCTAGTCCAGCATGTCAACCCCACCACTGTGAATCAGCTGTGGAGCAGCTGACAGCAGCAAAGCTGACGATCTGATCAACATGGGCTCTGAGACTTCATCCTGTCTGTTACAGTTGTGGGAGGCAATTGGCGGCAAAAATATGTTCCGGTCCTATGGCTGCCATGACACGCTGAGAGAGCATAGTGTAGAAGTGAGGGGAGCCACTTTGGCCAACTTGGTGGGTGACCGCGTATTCAATGGCATCTTTGCAGAACGTAAGATTTCACAATCATTCCTCTTATGAGAGGCATGTTTGAGACGTGCTGTCGCACTTGCGCAAGACGTATACGTATTTTCCAGCAATTTGCATGATTCTCAATGCTTCAAAGCATTTGCTTTCATCATGAGCTGGAAAGCGTAAAAAACAACATTGTTGCTGTTGCTGTTGCTGTTGCTGCTGCTGTTGCTGCTGCTGCTGCTGCTGCTGCTGCTGCTGCTGCTGCTGCTGCTGCTGCTGCTGCTGTTGCTGTTGCTGTTATTGTTGTTGTTATTTGCTGCAGAGGTGTACAGTAACCTGAAACCCAGCACAGAGGACTTGGTGCAAAATATGCACAAGTACATGACAGATGTGCTGTGGAAGCTGACAGAGGACACCTTTGCAGCATTTCCTCGCTTGCAGACAGCAATCAAAGCTCTGGTGAGATCAGCTGAAGGCATATACATTGATCTGAACTGCGATATGCATTGTGTCTGGGTACTTGCATCACATTGAGCATGGTCTATGTAGCTCTTGCAGTACTTGACTGACTCCTGTCGTGTTTGGCACCCTATAGTAGTGTTAAGACAAGCCCAATCTCTTATGCAAACAGCTGTGGTTGAGTGCCTGATGCTTTGACAAAGCGTAGCACATCTGACGGCTTCATGCACTCTGTGCCTGTCCAGATTCAGGAGGAGCTTGACAACCTGGCACGGCAAGCTACTGCCAATGCTATGAATGTTATCAAAAGCGAGAAGTATGTCTTCACCAACAATGATGGTTACATGAAGCTGCTGAACAAGATGAAAGCATATGTGATGCGCAAGGAGGCTGGTCGCCGCACTGCTGCAGATGTGGCGGCAGATACTAAGGATGAACTAAATGATGCTCCATCCCATTGCTAGCACTGCAATGGTCTGAGTGCTGCATTTCCAAGCCTGTGGTATCAGTCACCACAGGGTTCCACTGAACATGTCAACATCATCCCATCACAGCATACTTACAGTAGCCACATATGCACTGCTTGCTATCCTATTTCTCCCTAAAGTACTGCAAGTGCATGCACAAAAGATGGTGCCGCCACCAAGACCAACAGACAACACTCATGCTTGCTGCTCAAGTTAGAGTAGAAAGCATCTGTGCAAGCATACACAGCCTTGTCTAGAGCAACATGCGCCAATGTACAGGACATACTAGAGTCAGCTTGCACATGGCCTGGTAGCAACTCAGGAAGCGCACATGACAGTCTTGGGCCCAAAAGCTGCTCCAAGTTCTGTGCAGGATCTGGCAAACCTGGATGTCCTGAAGGATGGCAGTGGCAACAATGAGCAAGCCCTAGTGGATCTGCAGTTGAGCCTGGCAGCCTATACACAAGTCGTCGTCACAAACTTATGTGACAGTATACCAAAGCTAGTGCGGGCGCAGTTGGTCGGCAAGGTACGCGCCTTATAGACAGGGGAAAAGCACAATCACAGAGAGTCTGCAGCTGTAAAACTCGTGCTCACCTGCATGACTATGGTTGCCACATGTTCTGTGTGTGTACGGACGTTGTTCAGCGTTGGTAGTCCACATTTGTAACTGTTGTGCATGCGTGAAGCTACATTGGTACTGTGAGCGCCATCTGCAAACTTGCAGCTGAAGATATTGCATGCTGCACATTTTGCAGGTTGCAAAGTCTCTGTCCAGCATCATCAGAGATGGCTTGAACTCTGAGTCAGACGTCAGCTTGATTGACTTCATGCATGATCCCCAGCGAGTTGCTGCATACAAGCAGCTGCAGGAGACTGTCGAGAACCTCCAGAAGGCTCATGCTACTCTTCACAAGCTGTGAGGTGCATCAAAAAGCACAGCAATGAATTCAACAAGAAGAGCAGTGTCTGTGATTGAAGTAGCTGATTGCACATGATTGCTTGTGGTTTGGCAGATGTACATATATGTACGTATATACGCATACTCATATCCATTTCCACATTGATGTCTGGTACTCTTGATCCTGTTGATTTCCTTGTTTACAACTGCAAGTTTTTGTTGAGACAATTGTGGACGGCATGAGCAGCCATGCCGTATGGCATGATGCATTGTATCATAGTACGCCAATATGGGCTTCAAAACAAAAGTGAATTTCCTGTCAGTATAAATATCAGTATGTGCATTATCAAAAGACAGCGCAGATTGCTCAGCACACCACCATTCATTCATTCTTTCTTTCACTCATTCATGTGTGATGGATCACTAAATAAATCACACATTACGCCAACACAACAAATAATCACAGTGCATTCATGGAGTAGTGCAATATACCTTCACTGTACATCTGATACACTCTAATACAAGTGCATGAGGGCATTAGGCAGATTTCAACTAGCCTGCCAAGATATAAGACCCCCTTCAAAGAAGACAAATCTTGGTTTTCTACCTCCAACTTTCATTCCTAGACTAGTCAGTCAACGCATTGCTACACTCACATGGCAATGCTGATAGGCCGTCAAATGGCAAATGCCAGTAGCACCTCACTTCAGTATCAAAGACAAATATCCATTAAGCACACATGCAAAAAGATAAGTGCATGGCTGCTTGACAATTGTTGTGCATATGGATTATCCCCGTTGCAGACCTTTCTGCTCTATGTACCGTTGAAACAGAGTTGCTAGCTTGTGTTGAAGGTGTACAGTGGCCTGCTGCTCATCCACAAAACCACCAGTTCCACTTTGCACATTGTTAGGCAACACCTGACCAGCCAAATACCGAGCTCTAATGTGAGTTGTGAGCATATGCTGCAGTGAGTCCTCACAGTCGTTACCACAATACCCCTCTGACAAAGAATTTTGAAGCCTGTGCAAGGCAGAAAAACCGTTGGCAAACTTCAGTGAAGGACTTTGACAGTGTCTGTATACATCTGTGGCATGGTGACAGCCTGGTCTACACATTGTAGCAAGAGTCAGTACCACCTGCATTACTGCATCAGCAGACATAATAATAGTAATATAAGTAATAATAATGTAATAAAAGACACGGGCTTGGTCGACAGGCAGACAGACTAGCGTGATGTGTGATGTGACAAGAGCAGCAGACACCTTTCGACGATAGTTGCGGGGTCATTGCCAAGATCCACCACCCCCCATTCACTGTCTTCAGGGCCTTTGGTCTGCTCCCCCCTCCACCCGGGGTCAAACAAGGTCACCTGGGGTCGATAGAACCCATACCCTGGAAAAGACAGACAGACATCAAGAAGCGGCAGCCAAAAGGCCAGCAGGTGGACAACAATAACAAAAGGCATGCACAAACAGCTGCAATGCCATATGCCCATCTATGCCCTATCATACATAATGCATCATGTGTCTGGCACGTTGGCATTGGAATGGAACACTGAATGTTTTGGCGTGCCGTAGTCTGACTTAATCACCACTGTGTATTGCATGTTGCAAACACAAGCAACTCATGAAAAACCATTTGAGCTATGTCACAGACTCACGCTTCCCACCAGCAAGCCATACAGCGCGCCACCAGTGACAACACAGTGCGCGTATGCACAAGAAGAAAAATAGTCTTCACCTGGATCTGTGGGCAAGAGAGCAGCTTCCTGAAAGACTGCGGCCATGAATTGGGCATCTGCACAGCATGCAATGTTTCAACAAAATGACATCAACACTACAAACATCGACTACTTCAGCAACAACCAAGTTTGATTGTCCACAACAGCTGGTGGTCCACTATTTGGAGCTAGTGCAAGCAGTGGATCAGCTGTGATGCATGTGTTGTGACACGTGGACACTCATATCGCCACAATAGAAGGCAGAAATCGCAAATTGCATGCATGTTTCTGTTGACTCTGCTGCCCATGACAGACCATTGCCGACGAGGAGCTTAGTTGCAGACATACCACATTGGCAATTACTAGATGCATATACAATGACATAGCACGCCACAAGTGGTGCATTGGATTTCAGCACAAGCGCTTTGTATGGGTATGTGGACATGCAATTCAAGTATTAGTGATGTTGCTGCGGCAACATATCTGTGACCAGAATTTTGAAGTTTGACGAGGTTGATGCTGAATGGTTCAGTAGGGTTGTCTGTGAAATGACAGCAAGGTGCACGACAGAATAGTACCTCCAGAAACGCCTCCATCCACATTGAATAGCTTCTCCATCTTTGCCCACTTGAGCTTTGGATGGCGAAACAGCCCAACGCTCAGAATTGCTCCAGCACCTGAAGCATCAACAAGCCATGAAACTGCAATCTGGCGCATCAAAACACTACTTGTGTCAAATACGCACGTGTCAACCGATAGGTAGCTGTGGCAGTCTGCTGATGCATGTTGGAATCGCGCTGCAGCAATGTTGGACATGATTTTCACAACAAATCTGAAAACACAGCCTGCTCGGGCATCCCATATGCAGATGATGATATGGTGTCTTAGCATGTGATGAGTAGCATGTGATGAGTAGCATGTGATGAGTAGCATGTGATGAGTAGCATGTGATGAGTAGCATGTGATGAGTAGCATGTGATGAGTAGCATGTGATGAGTAGCATTAGCACGTGATGAGTAGCATGTGATGAGTAGCATGTGATGCCCCATGATGGTGCGTCATATACTTGATTCACTGAACTGAATTCTTTGTCTGTTGGGTCCCAGTTGCCCCCCAGGACATTAAATATATCGAATCGAAATATACTAATACTGCTTGCCGTGAGCAAACACCATCTGTGAAGCTGCATGCACTCCAATACTTCACATCACTTCAGGTCAATAAGGACCTGAAGTGGAGTGAAGGAGGCAAAAACATGGCGTACCTCCATGCTCAAAGTACCACATGCCAGGGTAAGAAGCCTTCAGCCACTCACACTCTGTACCCCAGTAGCCAGGATTGTCAGCAGCCCGACATAGGGTTTCTAGGGTGCACGGACAACCCTGCAGCTTGAACAGTATTGTCAGCACCCTGACATAGGGTTTCTAGGGTGCACGGACAACCCTGCAGCTTGAACAGTATTGTCAGCAGCCCGACATAGGGTTTCTAGGGTGCACGGACAACCCTGCAGCTTGAACAGTATTGTCAGCACCCTGACATAGGGTTTCTAGGGTGCATGGACAACCCTGCAGCTTGAACAGGTCATGATTGCAAAGTGTGATAGCGTCATACAGTAATGCCACACTCACCAGGCCACATCTTGGCAACAGAAGCTTTGAAAATGCTGGGCTATCAGCCAAATGCAAACTTGTGGTTTGTGACGCTCACAGTACCAGTTATCAGGTAAAGAGGTGCTAGAATCAGGCTTTTCAGGCAGTGCTGTTTGCATGTCTGCTGCACGCATGAGCACCAGGATGTGCATCACTCGCGGGATCATGTCAATGGGATGAGATGATCACAGAATACCCTACATACCCTACATACATGAGATGATCATAAAACACCATACTACCCTACATACATGAGATGACCACAGGATCATTCACTTGTGATGACAAGCTGACCTCTGGGGCCTTGTAGGAGCCTTTGGGCACATGGCTGCTTGTCCCATTGGGGGCGTGAAGGGGGTCCTGGTAGCCGCAAGGCAGACAGCGAGGGGCAGACCGGTTGGGATGCATCTTCCTATGCGCTTCTACGGGCTGCCCATCTGCAAAATGGGAGGAAGTGCATGCTAGGGTTTCCAATGGGTTACCATCATCTTTACAGTGCTGGGGTGTATACTGGCTTGACGCCGCTGTGCTTGTGCTTAATGCATATGGACATGTTGGTGAAACAGGCAGACCATTTCAAAAATGGGTCTTGATGCCTGCCTTGCAACAGATAGGTGACGCTTGTCTTACTCAATTGAAAGCTTAGTATATGGCAAGCATCTAGTTAGCTTTTGCTCATGGGACGTGCAGCAGCAGGTGCCCACTTCAGTCCAAATGACTGTGGATGAGCAAGCATGACAACAAGCAATGCAACCATACTCTCATGCCCAAGATGGCACAATCTTATGCATTGCAAGACGATTCTCCACAAACTGTTTTGGTAATGAAGTGATCCGTGAGAAACCCGGGCTTGCTGTTGTGACCTGCCAGATGACTCTCACCAAATTGGTCTGGGAACCACAAGTGATCTGTGAGGAAATAGGGCATGTTGTGATCCAGCTCTTCTAGCATGTCTAGGGCATTGTCGACAAAGAAGACTGTGTCATCATCACCGTATAACATCCATTTGAAGTTGTCGTACCCACGAAGATGAGCAGCCAAAAATGGCGTAACTCCTGCCCTGTTGACATGTGCAACAAAGTTTGATTCTCACGCAAGTCAACCAAAGCAATTAGAGTACAATGTATGCAGAAGGGCATGCCTTGGTCTTATTTGTCTGTTTGAAAAATCCTCGTACAGGTTGAGTTGTTTTACAAATCCTCATACAGGTTGCATTGCGACATGGTCACTCACACTGCTCAACTGCAAGTGACATGCTCCACAATAACCGCTTTTGCAAGATCACACTGTATTAGCAATGTGGACCACAATAGCCCAGAGCGCTACAAGGCCAATACAATGGAAATACAACAGGGAAAAACAATGAATCAGAGTGCTGACCTGACGTCACCAGCCTTCTTGCAAGCTGAAGCATCTCGCCATTCGCCATACCTCTCCAATGGTTCACCTTCGCTTGCAGCCTGGGACATAGATATTGAATCAGTCATCATGCACCATAAATCAATCAATAGAAGTTTCTATGAAGCCAGCATTATCTTCTGATTGATTCCAGACTATATTGTGCATGGGCCACAACCTCAGCTGTGGGTGTTCAGCAAAAAATTCCTAGCAGCAGGCTCACAGGGCAACAGTGCGTTTTGAACCAGACAGCACATGACATCAGAGATGTTGAGCTTCAGTGTGTTGGCTGTCACAGCATTGTCTGTTGGAAGAATAAATTGAACAGTCTGCTAACCCCCCTGCTGGCGCAGCACTTTGTCGGCTGTAACACACGTGTTTTTCGTAATTCAGCTTGTATTATTACAGATTGAGACTGATAAGTGTGGACTCTAGACATCATGTGTCGCATGCAAGCTTGGATTACAGCTTGACAGATGTCCAGCCTCCAAAGAGGGCACTCATTGGATAGCTTTTGACAAGCGTTTCAAGTACAGTCAATGTCAAACGTGGGTTGTAGCAGAACAGTTATGGCAGAACAAGCTGGGAATGGCTCACAAGTGCGCAACCATTGAACAAAAACATGTGCATTCAGTGTAAGACAAAGGAATCAGACTTTCCTGCTGGTAAGAGCTGACAATTCAGAGCATACCTGTCTAGTTAATGCTACTGCATCTGACCCAGTCTCAGTGATGATGAAGGTTGGCACATTCCTGCGCCACACCCTGCTGCCATAAACAAGGGGCAGCCTGCAGCCCGCAACATTCTTACATTCAAGAAATTCTTCATTTTGATTTGTTTGAAACCCTTGTTTGTGTCATCAAGCTTGCTGGCAACCAACTGTACTGCATGCTGCGTCACTATTACCTCGTTCATGAAAGCAAATGCACTGCAACCAGCCAGTCCTTTTGCTCAGATCACTGCTGCATATGGGTTGCTGATGCTTTTTGAGCAGCTACAACGATGCTGTTGTGCATCCATTGCCGGGATGTACAATATGCACAAACCTGTCAGAAGTGGAAGGAATTGCAACCAACAGATCTTTGCGAGTCAGCTGAGTTCTTTTCTCCCCATAAAAGCGCCTAACTCTTTTGCTTCTGTTGACTAAACGGGGTATCCTGCAGGTACAGTACTAACCGGGATAGCCTTGCGACTTACTGTGAGCCAGTACAATCGCACGTGAACATAACATAGCAGTGCAAGCATGCGGCTTAGAACAGCACAGCAGCCTCGCTTAGGTGACAGAGAAATAAGCTTGCCTCGAAGTGGCTGTATGTAGGTCTTACCGCGTGTGATTCGCTTCTTGGGGGTTTTGCTGTCTACTCAGGCTTTTAATTTGACCGTTTCTGCATAACACGGATGACGCTGTCGGTGCGGCGTGCCCCGAACGGCGTACGTGCTTCAGTGGATTATTCGGCCTTACCTGACCTGACCCTCGCTAGCCCCGGTGGAAGCCTGCGCTGCCCAGCCAGACGCTGGTAACTTGACCACGGCGAGGAAAAGCAGCAGCAATGCTATGCTTAGTGCAGTCTGCATGTTCGGCGTCGGGTGCCGCGTTCACGCTCTTTAAGCTCTATGTCGTTTTATCTTCTGCAGATGCGCTGGCGGGTGCGTTGACTAAGGGCAAATTGCTAATGGAGCATCAATTTCTGCTTGACTCAATGTCTTCAGCAGTTGGCACAAGTGCACGCATTAGGGAGAAGATTGTCATCACTAAGGCCCTTTCTGGCTTTGTGAGTAAGGCAACTCAACGGCGAAATCTGCCTCAAAGGAGGTATAAGTGTGGATTGAGCCTCCGTTCATGACTTCCGTTTGCCGTTTATGGATGCACTAATCCGTTAATTGAAGCTGCCTCCGTTCAGGTGTGGAAAGGGCCTTAGGCAAAGACATGTGCCCATTATCAGATCAAGCATTTCTTGCACAATTTGACTGCTTCTGCTGCTTCAGCAAATAGGCTCCGGAGGGATCCCTTGGGCATGCGTGCATATGTTGCCTTAGAGGCAAGCTAAGGGTAAGCTTAGTACTACGGGGCAGGAGCTCAGGTCTCATGCCAGTTGTCTTGAACTTGCCGGTGTGAGAGTGAATGTAACAGGGTGGATAGCACTTAAACACCCCGGCATTAGACTTTTAGCTCCTGACCTGTAACACTTGAGTGCACTCTTGAACTCAGCATCAGTGCTTTTCAAAGCTTGTAACCGGCTGTCAACCCTGCACTGCCAATCAGAAGCACAGCCAGCCACACTGCAACATAGGGACTTCACTACACTATCAGGTGGTGTACAAGCGATAGCTCCGCTATAAGTCTTGCCTAGGAATGACTCATGACCCACAGGACTGCGCTTCACATCTGTAGTTTATGTCTGAACGGCTGTTAGCAGACTTGTACATCAACACTGCACTCTTGAAGTACTCAAGGTGTTCAGTAGTGCAAGTCCACGTGTCTGCATGGCTATCCTATGATACACAAGTTTAATCCAGGTTTCACATTACGCTGATATGTACTACATTTGTGTTGCCTGATAAACAGCAGCCGTCCGTTAGTATGGGAGACTAGCGTGCATGTGACAATACAATCCACATCTATGCAGACAGTGTTCTGAGACTCATGAGCTCATCACATCTGGACACAAAATGTCAATACACGCTGCGGGCATCAAACAGGTAAATGTACATAAGACGTGAGCCAAGTGGGGGGTCATGGAACACCCAACCAATGGCACCGTATGTAGCAAAAGGGTACGGCCGTTGTCGTCATGGGTTGCAGAGCCCATATAACGCATCCCAGACGTTACAACTAATCCCCCCTCAGAGCACACTCGTCCTCGAGCGTTCACAACGTTCACAACGAACTCAACTCAACTGGAGAATGTTTGATTGGGAGAAATACTCTTTCAATGCGCAGCGGAAAATCGGGACCGAACGGGCGACCTAGAATTTCTCAGGTACGGAGCGCTAACCGGCAAGGTTAAAGCGACCAGCTTCAGAATCCGAAACCAATTGTAGTAAAAGGTACAGCCGTTGTCGTCACGGGAATTGCAGAGCCCTCCCAGACGTTACACCGTACAGTGAGGTGCTAACTGAAACCTGTAATTTGCAAGATTGTCAGTCAGCGCTTTTCACATGGGGCATGTCCAGTGTGGTTCGGCGTATCTTACGCTCATTGCCTGCAAAAAGGCCACACACACATGATGAGACCAGAGTTTCCTTTCAAAGACTCCAGTAGCAACTCTGGGAACATTCATTGTGGTCCCAATAATCAGAAGAGTGTGCAATGAAAGCTTGTCTGATGTATTGGCAGACTGCTTTTGCCCCTGTAACACAAACAAGTATATCATGCATTGTTCAACACACAGCTGTTGTGCAGGTGCAAATAAGGCCTGCCTTGCTTTGCTAACTGAACGCAAAGGATTAGAAATGGGTGATGACAAATGCGCACATGCAGCTTAGGCCATAAGATGCATTTGCAGAGTCAATAGCCTGACATTGGTCTGCTTGCAGGTGTTCATGGGCATGGTCAACTTGTGAAATATGTTGCACACCTGCTGCCAACCCACAGCAGCAGGAGCAGCACTTACTGCACTGTCACACTCTATAGAGCTAGCTAAGAAGCCTCCAGGCTTACTGATAGTCATTTGAAGATTGCCTTCAAGTATCCATTGGGGCTTCAGCAACTCTTGCTGCATTGCAAGTACCTGCACAAAGTGTGCATTATGCTGCCAACACTGGGGCAAGTCTGAGTCAGACAATAGTTGACCTTCCATGAGCTCAAGCACCTGGGGCAAATGCGCAAGATCCAGCAAGATCCAACTGTGGGCTGCACAGCTTGAGGGTTGTTTGCAAGAAATGCGGTCACTGGCACGTCACCATGCTGCGCAAGTTATGCAATTCTCCATAGGTCATCCCCGCCCTGGCTGATCAACTTGACCGTGGCTTATGCTGCATGGGACCGTCCCCTAGGACAATGTAGGGCATAGTCATGGGCGCTGCCCAATTGTTGACACAGGGCTTCTGCAATTGTAGCAACCTTCATAACAGGCACGACATCACTATCATGAGGCGTGGACTGCCCAATAGACCGCAAGCAAATAACTACAAAGCCAGAAAAGTTCTGGGCACCATGTGGATGCACGTGGATGCACATGGATGCCTGTCACAACATAGCAGTGGGTGTATTGTACACGACCCCACAAATGTGCCTAAGGCACCTGTCATAGATGGCTTGCAAAGCAGTCCATGCCTGTTTCACTGCGTGGGAGGGGCTGTGCATGCTCCACAGTTCACAACCCCAATGCAGAGACAGTATCAGGATGCTTTCCAACAGGAGGAGTTTGAGGTCAACAGTGTTCAACAAGTTGTCAAACTGCAGCTGAGAATGCCTTTGCTGCACGACAGCCCAAGAGCCTTTTGCCTTTGCCTTCGGAGGGGTGATCAGGTGGGATATGTCGCCTGATGCGTGAAAGTGCAAACCCAGTCTGCGTCACCCAAGGAAGGTTTTCCTTAGGTATGAATCCGAAGACAGCTTCTCAAACTTGCACTAGCGAGCAAGCTTGATGAAGTGAAGGTATCAGTGTAAGTGCACATCAATTGACAAAACATGTAGGCATGAAATGAATTGCCATGCATCTCGCAGTAAGTCCTTCCAAGCTGCTATGCTGAGTGCTGAAAGCTGCTTTACAATCAAAGCGTCTGAGTCTGGGTCCTAGTCAAGCCGCGGAAACGCTGCAGGTCACGAGTCCAAGGAGAAAGCATGTAGATCCACAAGAGGACGGTCCAATGTATATACCTGAAACACCAGAGAGACAAAGAGGTCTTGTATAGGGCCTCAGATCAGTCGAAGCATCTTGCAGGCACATACAGGAGCCGACTCCAGGCACAAAGCAAACAATAACTCGTGACCGGCTGCTTCTGTAACACCATTCACATCGACTGGGTATCTGTCTCCTTGTTATGATAGTGTAAAAGCCGCTCACCAAGGCCAAAATTCGTAACGCAAAGGGCACCCAGGGACAGCCCTGGGCATTACTGAGTAATAGCTACAAACATTATGAACATGGAACATGGCTTACGGTACCGGTGTGCTTGGTGTGCTTGGTGTCAGCAGTGCAACACAACATGTAATGCGGATGACATAGTTAGTATGCATGCAAGACAGAGAAGGTGCATGCAGTCATAGTAACAGCTCAAGAGAGACACTGCCATGTAAGCACAGAGGAGGCAGAGAGGTATGCATCACCAGCTAATTGCTGGTTGATGACACCTTCACCTCAAGAAGTTATGATTGGCGCCAGTTTGCGTGACCCAAGACACTACCAGTTTGTTTTCGCCTTAGGTAATCGCCTAGATGCCGCAGCTCAGTCGGCACCAACCGCCGTCAGATGACTACACTTAGGTGACATGATGGGTAATAGCGGAATCCATCGGAACACCCCATCAAAAGACTATCAAGCCGTGACCAAGCGCACAAAAGACTACGTTTCTCAGGCGCAGGCAGGTCAAGTATGGGCTCGTCAACATTGGTCAATCGCGGCGCAAAGACTCCTGTCACGCCTTTGTCTCTCACTCACTCAGACTTGTTCACACGGTACTTGTGGGTCGGGTTGACTCTCGGATTCGAGTATCACCTCCAGTCGACTCGTCTTGAACATGCTTTGCAACTTCTACTGGACCGGTACCCCAGCGTTGCAGGAAGGTATGTAGACCCTCAGCTCCCATGCGAAGCCATGCATGTGTGTGCGTCTTTATTGGCAAGGCCGTCTGCGTAACTTACGTAGCTCAGTGTTCGTCGTAGCTATGCATGTTCGCTTGTACACATTGTGCCGAAATCATCAATACGTCGCCAACCGTGTACGGCAGGCGGTGAGTTTGCACAAACTGATCAGTTTTGGTGCGCGTTGCCAGAGTCTGCCTGGATGCCGAAGGAAAGTGCTGTATAGGCAGAGGCGACGGGGTGTCCCTCACGGTAGCGGAGAATCAAAGCCTGGGCCTGGCAGATGTGCCCGCCACTTTTGTTCAAGCCCAAATACCCGGCCAGCTGCCCAACAATTTGTTGTTACCGGACTTTCTGGAGCAGATACAGCCGCACCAGATTCTTGCAGGAGAAGAGCCAGTCATGAAGCTACGGCTCACGCAGCTTTCAGATGGCTGTGTACTTGGCATCTCTGTCTCCCATATGTTGGCAGGTATAGTACTCCACTTTTGCAGTGCAGTGCAATGCAGTACTAGTGCGTTTACACCTTGTTGCTGCAAACAGAGGCACTGCACGTGTGTGTTGGCAGGTAAGCCAATTGTGCACCAGCTTTGGTGCGGGCCAGCAGCACTTATTGCTGTTTGCACCAGCTTGCTACACTCTGCCAATCATCTGCTGTGGTGCAAGACGTACAGGTGCAAATAAGTCCAAGGACTTTTGGGCAGGCAGCTGCAAAGCTTTGCCTATGCTTGAGCATGCCCAGTCTGTAATACAGCTGACTTGTCGCATACATCCTCGTCACGTGATCTTCTTGCCAGGATGTCTGCATGTAAGCAATTTGTTGATTTGCATAAATACCATACAACATCATGATGTGGTTGAATGGTTTTGTCATTTGTCTGCTTGCAAACAAAGTTGCTATCACTGGTGCAATTGTCCTCTATAACAGTCATGACTAGACAGCAGCAGTCATGTACGACGTCATTTGCAAGCTTCTGCTTATTGTATATGTCTGACAGCTGAACTGTGTGGACATGTATAGATGGTGAAGCCTTGGGACAGGTGCTGCGAGACCTTGCTCTTGCATACAATGGAGAGCCAATTTCTGCAAGAGAAGAGACCAGGCTCAAAATGCAGCACATCATCAGCCGAGCAGCTGGTCTACAGTCCTCAACAGCCGTGCCTTCAGGTCGAGATCTCTAGACTATCTCAGTATCTGCATTTCATCAATTAATGACCCTTATCAAGCCCTCATCCTGTTTCACATCTACCTTTTTGCATGTGCAGCAACACATGCTCCGTCCCTTCATGACTGCGCATACTTATACATGATATGCCCTGAGCAATGCAGCTCCAAGCTGGCATTACACACCTTTGCATGTCAAGGCCTCACTCAGCTGTCTGCCTTGCAAGTAGTACTTGTGTAACAACCCGGCCCTTGCTTTTGTGGCTGATTCCCCACCAGCTGCAGCAGCCCCAGCTCCTCAGGGAAGCTGTTGCCCCACCTGCTGCAGCAGACCCAGCTCACCAACGTACCCTTGTTTTTGTCCCTTTGATGCCGACAGGGATTGTCCGTGCCTATCATACAGCATTGTCTGCAGAGGATGCAATCAAAGCCACGATCCCTTGCCTGGAGAAGCCACCCCCCTCATTTGAGGCTTGTGTCCAGCTTGGGGCATACGAGTTCCTTGGCCGGTCAGCATCAGAGCAAGCTGGTACCTCTCACTGTGCACAGGTGCTGCATATACCAGGTACTCTCACAACCGCCTTAAAAGTTGCAAGCTGTGCAGTAATAGGGTGCAGGGATTGTCACCTTGACAATTGCTGAGCCCATATATGCATCCCAGGCTGTAACTGAAGCAACTCATGGTGATGCAGAATGCAGACTCATCTGCACGTGTTTGTCTGAGCAGATGATCTCTTGAGTGCACAGGTCTGAGCAGGTGTTGCACGAAGCCAAGAACAATTGATGCATGCTGCCAAGTGAGATGGATTGCACCTGCTGTTGCGTGATGTTCAAATGGTGTGTGGCATGCAGGGAGATGCCTGGAACGGCTGCAGTCGCAGATGATGCAAAGTGATGCTGTCAAGCAATCTGCTGTTGGACCCATTTCAAAGAATGACATTACCTGTGCCTTGCTATGGATGATCAAGTAAGGCACCGCGACATGCCTTGCAGCCCAGATGACCATTGCAATGGTGTTTAATCAACAGTTGCCTTACACTGGTCACGCATCAGCCGCACAATCTGCAAACTGCTTTGCCCACAGTTTGCAAGTGCGCTAGGAGCCCTAAACATGCCATGCCTTGCTTTTCAAGACACACAGAAGACACACAACTGCATGCATGTTCTTGCCCTCTAGGGCTTTGCCTCTAGGTCCAGCATTTCCAATAGCCAACTGCAAACATACAAGCGTAGCCAACTGCAAACATACAAGCGTAGCCAACTGCAAAGAACATATTTCATGTTGCTGTGCAGTGAGGCAGGTGGTGGCTGTGACCTGACAGGCGGCCTTCAGAAGAGTTTGAGCAATACTGTGGGACTGAGGAGCAATGGATGCAGTGGGATTGAACCTATGCCCTACTTTGGCAATGCTTTGGCACTGACAACAGTCCAGCCAGACGCTCTCATCTACCCCAAGAGCGCTTCCAACACTCACAGCCTGACTGACACTCTGACTGCTGCTGCTTCTGCTGTGCGCCAGGCCGTGCAAACCTTCCGGGATGATGCCGAGCAGCTTGCCAATGCTGGGTATGCTATGGTTGCACCACTGACAGACTTGAAGCCCTGGCAACAGTTCAGCGCCTCCCCGGAGATGAATCCGTTCAGACAGTACAGTACCAATGTTTCCAGCTGGAGGAATATGTTCAACAAGGTGGACTTTGGGGAGGGGCATCCTGCCCTGGGTTTTGGTTTTCCGGGGCCAATTCAGTCCAAAACCTGTGTTGTAACAGAAGGGCATGGGAAGGATGGTGTGCTGTGTGCACTCTGCTTCCCTGAGGCTGACTTTGAAAGGCTGCAGGCCAGCCAAGTTCTGCACTGTCTTGCACCAGAAGCCAGCTTTATACAGAAGCGCAATAGCTTGCCATAGGCATCACCTGAGTTTCCAGCAGATTTGTGAAGAATTTGTACATTCCCAAAAACATTTTTTTTTGGTTTGTTTCCTGTGTATTCATGGCTGTATCCACCATGGTGAACTACTCTGTGCCTATTCAGCCAAAGCTGGCTCCCAGAAGGGGTCCCTCAGATTTGTGTCAGCGATCTGGGCCACATGTGTGTACTCACACATGTGCTATTACTCCAGACGCCTGTTGATGTGTTGTGTCCTTATCACAAATCATGTAACTGAATGACTTGAGTGCTCTGATGCAGCTGTGAGACACATGCGCAGTGGGCACCTGCTACCCATGCATGTACACGATCACCAGCCTTTTGCCACATAGCTGATAGGCTCAGTGCACGCTGGGCGCACAGTCGCTATACTTGAGAACTGTACAGATAACCATGGGTGGGACACATGTGCTTCAGGTTGGCATGAGGGCACAACGTTGTCAATATGCCTAGACATGGCTGACCATGTATACATATATACATCTACGTACTACACGCAAACGCCATCATTACTCATCTTTTCTACTAATCTATAGTAATCTACTGCTTAAATATTTCAGGGCTTTGATACAGACACATGCTGAAACACATGCAGCTGTGCTTGGACTATTCACATGCCGTCAGAGATTTGTTAGAGCCAAATGCTGGTGTGTTTAAATCAGATTTGTTATCCACGAGCATCCATGGCCCAGTCTGCTTAGTGACTTAAGAAAGTGTCATCCGGGGACACCTGCCCTTCTGCGCAATCTGCCATAGGTCTGACATGTTGCACACATCCCAGTCACGTGACCTTCTTGCTAGGATATCTGTATGCAAGCAAGTTGTTGACTTGCACAAGTACACTGTACAACATCGTGAAGTGATCAAACGGTGCTGTCTTCGTAGCATGCTGTTCTTGCTGAGTATACATCATAGCTGCAATCAGTGCAAAGCCTGCACAATGGCTGCATGACCTTGAGTGGTGGTCATGGCGGTCGTCCGGCCCTGCAAACAGGCATCAGGAGTGTGAAGCTGAAACTTTTGCCAATAAACCAGAGGGTTCCTGTGTACACAAGCTATTTTGTGAACTGACCTTGCACATGTTAGTGCACCTCATCGAGCAGCTAACATGCTTAGCTGGGGGCTGACACAAAACAACTTACATGAATGGCATACCACTGTTCAGCATGACGATATTGAGTTCATTGCATAGCAGCAATTGTGCACATCAAGCAGCCTCTAAACTCAAGAGAGTCGCTTGTGACCATTTATCACTGGCTGAAACAATGTGGAGTCACTGTCGAGCATGCCCAGCAAGGCATGTGATAGGTAGTTCAGTGCTGCTACAGCGCTGGTGGTATCATGAAAGGGTAATTGTGTATTATGCAGGGTAGGCAATGAAGTTGTTCAAGCTCATATTTGCACCCTCACCTCATTGTCCTCTGCATCTCTGCTAGCTCCAACAGACACAAGGTAGCGCACAACGTCCAACTTGCCAGCCCATGCTGCATGCATAAGTGCTGTACTGCCCTAATGCAGCAAACACAGGGGTTGTGGCTGATCCCAGTGCTACACGGTGTGGTGTATGCCATCTATACTTGCCTCCAGGGCAACACTTGCAATGTGGCATGCTGTTAGGAAGACAAGCTTTCTTTTTGACAACAAGGAGTGGGCACCATGCACTCACTAAAAGTAGTCTGACCCTATCAAGCACCACCACACAGACAGAATACAAACAGCTTAGCACACGCTTCAAGCGTTTCACCGTCTCGCATCTTGCATTGACATCTGCCTGGCCATCAACCAGAAGCTGGACAATGTCTGCCCGTCCTTGGCTGGCAGCAAACATGATTGCTGTCCACCCCTAGAAAAGAAAAGAAAAGAAAAGAAAAGAAAAGAAAAGAAAAGAAAAGAAAAGAAAAGAAAAGAAAAGAAAAGAAAATACTACACCTTTCGGCGTCAATTTAATGAGAAGCCAAGTATTATACCGGGCTGCCCAGGTTGTCCGCCCCTACATAGCCAGCTGTCGTCAGCCAGTACCAATAGCTGTGCTTACCTTGCAGCTATCATGGTTACTTTTGGCTAAAACAACACTGACTCGCAAGCTTGAGTTGCGACTGTCAAGTCAATCATGCAGCTTCAACACAAGGCTTTTCCATGAAGACTGAGGCTGTGTCACGGAGAACTATACAGGCGATGTATGCATACGACCCTAAAAACTCAGCAATGCCCAAGGCATATACTGACAAAAACAATATGCTTGTGATGCAGCTAAAATGCTCCTGACATGAGTGCAAGCACCCCCACTCTTTACACACAGCTTTTTTGGACGTCACCTTGCTACAGCAAGGTTTTGATTTACAGCACGCAGCGTGAAGCAGCAGAAACGTGCTCAGTATGAACACCCAAAGTCAAAAAGATTGATACCCTTTGGCCTCTGAACTCTGGACTGGCTCCAGCAGCCAGGAAGGCTCTCACATCTTGCAACTGACCGTGCTGAGCAGCTTGATTCAATGCTTCATTGCGCTGTAGACAGCCCTAAACAGGTAAACAGTCATGCGATTCACACCTACAGCCGCTGAACACTGCAGTTGAACAGACACTGCAAGACTGAAACAATTTGGCTGGAATGCTGCACATGCTATTATGGTGCAAATCAGGCGGTGCAAGCAAAGACTTTGAGCACTTATGTTACTTTGCATGACAGTCACGTCTGGCATCAGCCCTGTGAATATCCCAAACACTGCAGGTCTTTGTATGAATGGCATATACACTGCATATATTAGCCTAAATGGCATGTACACTGCATACATTTGCCTGTAAAATTGCGCTTTAGATTTCCCCACGGCGTGACAAGGGTGCAGACGAGGACCAGCATTTCAGCAATACAGTTTTACCTCTCCCTGCATGGACTGAAATGACCAAACATCGCGCCAACGGATTTCAAGCTTCACTGGGTGATCACTTGTCCCCTCTGGTAGCTCTTGAAGCCAGAGCGGCAACCAAACATACCTGCAAGATAACTGAGTGCTCGAAATGCATGCACAATTGTAATGCTATGATCATGGTAGGGCAATGTCTGCAAACTTGTGCAGCAGATTGTGAGAAAACCCAGTGTATTTGGTTGACCAGTACATATACAGATCATGGGGTTGTTAAGGCAGATGTGAGTCATCAGACATCCTAGCTTGGAAGCACCGGTGATGCATGATACCTCTGACTGGCATGTTGGCAGATAGCACATCACCACATCAACAAAGCTAGAAAATGGCCCAGAGGACCAACCTTGAAGCATGTATTTCTGTGTTGTTCTCACCAATCTTCGTTTGGTCCCACCGTCCGTCTACGAAGAAAGAGACACAGGAAATCAATCATCCCAGACAAACTGCAGTACCTGAGCAAGTTGTGCAGCTAGTCCCTGACCTGTGCTCGCCATACCAGTAAGATTCACCTTCAAAACGCAGAATACCCCCACCATGAGCCTAAACGCACAAAGGTTGGCCACAACGTGCCGTCGGAACAGCTAACAGCACGGTTTGACACGTTACTCCCTTGAGCAGGACAAGGAAACAGGTTAAAGCAGAGTCACTAACAGGCTTGCACAGCATGTGGTGTGTTGGGTGCATGGGGCGCCGCATGTTTCGCGACGCGCTCACGTACCAGCATCTATGCGCATTTGTACCTGGATGCTGTTGCCAGCGGTGTCCTGCCAGTCCTCTCCCGGGTGCAAGTTCACTGCATGAAAAACAGGACAACGTGTAATCCGGGTCAAGGTCTTCGACGCACGCCCGGATGAACACAATGCATTTCACTGAACACTGTGAACGGGACACGGCAAAGATCATGTGACGACGGTACGGGTTACAGAGCGGCAACACAGTTTCATTGGCAGCTACCGTTCATATCGGCAACAGTCCCACAGCACAGATGGTCGTATGTTGCGCGCCTGCTGCTAGGCGATCGTGTAGCGGCTGTTCTTATGCCTGCTAGTAGCTGCACAGGAAACACAGGAATCTAACAAGTATTTATAAAATCAAAGACACAACGACCGACGACGAGCGACGACGGTTTGAGTCATACGTGCAGCGCTTGCTGCAACCGCCTTTCTTGCACCTTTACCTTTGTTAGTTTCAGCTACTGCTACTGCCACAGCTGAGCATGGCAGTACTGTCTGGCCAGACGCAGTGGTAGTGCGACAGCTGAGTGCAAGTCGTAGCGTCGGATCCGCTCGTGCACGCTCAGCGACCCTACACTTCAGCAACAGCGCTTTGCTGGCCTGGGCTTCAGCTTTGTGTTTTGAGCAAATTCTTCCTGCCACTGACGCGGCCGCCAGCTTAACTTCCAGACTGCGTACAGTCAAAGGCACCCAGCCGAGTCAAACCAGTATAGAGTATGTGCAAGGCTCGTTTTTGACGTCGCTTCTCCTGGAAGCAAGCTTTTTGTGCTGTCGTCGTATGTGCCTCGGTAGCACATCCCGTGTTGGCCTTAAGTGTTGCACTGCTGCAGACATTCAAGCCGACGGACAGCTGTCGGGTTCGGCTTCGAGACTGGTGCAAACCATGCCGCCGGGGCTTCGTTCGCGTGCTCTGTGGACGTTTTCACTAACACTCCTGATTAGCATGGTCAAAGGTCTGCAGCTCAGCAGTAGGTTTAACTCGGATGCGCCTCAAGATCTGTTCAGCCAGATAGCAAAAGACCTGAGTCCGTACAGAAAGCGGGGCATCAGCGACTCCATGACCAATGGGGTGTATTGTGGCATCAGAGATCCCGGCTTCCGGGTTCAGATAAAAGACCAAGAAGTTTATATAGTAGGAGAAGTAGAAGGTTTCCAGAGCAGGAACAGAAACATTAAGCTGGCCCTAGTTGATGTGGCAGCTGAATATGCAGACTTACCAGATGTTGATTTTGTTGTTGGCACTTATGACTGGACAGCCACAGAAGTACAACCAGCTCTTGGATTTGAAGAAGGCGGTCCAGTCCTTTCCCAGGTGTGCAAAGCATCATGCACACACCTGAGCATGTATGCATGTCACACTTAAGCTTGCAGCCGTGATCTGTTGCATGCAAGAGGTCTGCTGCTACTGGAGCATGCTTCTTCCTTCTGGCTGCTGTTTGTCATTTGTTGCTGCACATATCCACAAAAGAGTTCACCCATCATGTCCCATTGTTGGGGCTGCACTGCAATGGGTTGCCCCATGTCGCTTTGATGGATCAGCTGCAGCGCAAGCGGCAGCGTCTTTAGTCCGTCACCTGGCAGGAAACTTGATGTAGGACTTCAGGATGTGCAGCATGCTTGAATGTAATATTTAGCAGCACCTTTTGGTCTCAACACACAATATGTCAATGCCAAGCAGTACCTTTGCACACGTACTGTTTCTGTGAGGAAGCAAGCCCACAATCTCTGCCTGTCTGTCTTGTTCTCACTCATAGCTTTGGACAGCAACTGGACAGAGCGCATCGGACTCTGTTAGCTTGCATTGCATGCTCAGAACAATGATTGGTTCCAGGCAAGAAGGCTGAACATACAAATGCCATTTTGTACCCAGATCACACCTTCACTGACTGGCAGGAAGCAGACACTACCAGCTGGAGGCGTGAGCAGTACATGATGCACAGGTCAGTCTTGCCTCTGCCATGCTGCTGTATAAGTTATGCTGTATCAGTCGTGCTGCATCTGTGCCCTTGCATTGCTGCCTGTGGTGCAATTGTAGTTTGCTGGCTCCCCCTGCGTCATACTGAGCCTTAGCATACTTCTGCACATGCTATGTCATGGTGGCAGTTTTGCACTCCAGCAGCTGCATCAGTCATGACTGTACACCTCACAATATCATCAGGTGCTGACGCTATGTGTCCATCGTGGAGCCAGATATGTCTCTCCTCTGCCCTGCGGCTGCTCCAATGAGTCATGCCTGCTGGGCCTGCCAGGCAGCTTGCGTCATATGCCCACGTGGGCATCTGCAACAACGCCACCATGTTGTAGGCTGTTGCACATCTTTGGGTGTCACAAGTTAGGCTGTTACATGTTTGAGGGGGCCCGCCCACAGAAGGGCATGGTGCTGTTGCAGCTGAGCTTGCTGTGTGTGTGACACAGATCAGCTATGCATCATCCTTGGTTGGCAAGAGATGCCAGCCTGCTGTTTCGTGGAAGCAACCTCACAGGTATGGGTCTGCCCCAGCATGCATTATATTTGCCAGGGTCAACAACTAGGGCATAGGGTTGAAGATAGGATGTTTCTTTTTTGAATCAGATGACAAGCATCAGCTTTACACAGGCAGACTGTATTCTGTGGCAGTATGCTCAAGCTCTCTCATAGTCAATTTAGCTGAAGGTGGTGTCACAAAGACACACCAAGCTGACTTGGAAAAGATACTAGCAAAGTTTCAAAAAGCTCCACCCGTTCTTGATTTATTATTCAAAAGACTCAGATCTGAGCAGGTGTGGAATGCATGCAGGGAACAGGCACATTGCCTTTGGCTTTGAGACAAATGCTGACATAGATATCAGAGTATGGGACTGGGTTCAAGAGCCAGCCCATGAACACTTCATTGGTCTAACACAACATTGCAAAAGCAAGTACCTTCTCAATTGGCCTGGGAACAGTTACTCAGCTCGCCTCAAGTACCTGCTGCTCTGTGGCTCGGTTGTGGTGCACAGTGACAACGGCTGGTACGAGTTTTACTACCCCATGCTGCAGCATGGCGAGCATTACATGAGGATCAGGGCGCTGAACTCGACAGCTGATCTCCACAATGATTTGACTACTCTGGTTCAGAAGCTAAACAGAAGCCAGAGGCACAGCAGGCGCATAGCAAACGCTGGGCAGCGTTTTGCTAGCGTGATTTTGTCTGATGACAATGTTAGGGAGTACTGGTATAGATTGATGAAGCAATACGCAGCATTGCAAACACATGAGATCAGACTTCATCCTGATGCTGTTCCACTTGGAGCGAGTGTATCTAACCCCAGATACATCACATATGATCAGCGGACTGGTTGCCGATCAGCATCAGGATCCGGCCATCGTACTGTGTACGGCTTACCCACAGGGCCTGGTGCAGCAGCTGCTGTGGTAGCCACCATAGAAGCTGACTCGGCTGTCATGATAAATCCTGCTGAGCCTGACAGCATGACCCATGATGCTCAGTCGCACTCTGATGCTCAAGCTGATGACGCAGAGTTAGAGTCACAAGTGTCTTGGGACAGGAATGCAGACAGTATACTTGAAGTCAGGTCAGATCAAATTGATCCACAAATAAGTGAGGAGACTGTAGGTGAAATGCTGGCAGAGCCAGGCACTAATGGTCGACATGAAGAGTCTTCTGAGCCAAATGCCATTGATGAGTCTGAGTCTGCTATTGAGTCTGGCCCAATTAGTTGGTAATGTGCTCATGCTGTTGAGTCTGGCCCAATAACTTGGTAATGTGCTGATGCTCTTTATGGCAGGATCTGGCTGCTTGTCTGATTCATTGCAGTTGCAATAAAGTGTGTTAGCTGTGTGCAGTGTCGCCACAAGTTTTGCTACCTCACATCACAGCTGTGTGTTAATTGATGTGCACCAACTCCATGATACTTAACAATCTGATTGTGCAGTGCGCACTGCTCCAGTTCTTGCTACTATTTTTGATTTTTCTGGTTGATGAATATGAAGTAATTTGAAGATGGTGCTGATGTCAACTTTCTGAATAATGAGTGTTGACACTCTGAGGCGTGATGCAGGCTAGACCACCTACATGACTTGACCGAGTGTGATTCGCAATGTTCAAACAAATTTGCAGTTTTAAATCAATCAAGTAGCCACTAGGATCTTCTTTTATTTACTCAACACAGTTTGGTCACCCACTTCTTGCTCTCATAACCTGTCACTTGCATCTGCTGAATTTGTGTACCGTTGCGGACTTGTACAGCGTTTTGTCCTTTCCTTTTGAAGCAAAAGCGACCCTTTGCATTAAGTTGAAGTACGATATTTAAATACAAGTAGTTGCGCTTATCGTCACCGTGATGGTGCCTCTGCAGTGCATCAGCCATTGCGCTAAATCACAATAGATCTACCATTAAATATGCTTGTCCCAAACGGACAAGTCCTACACAGTTCGGAAAAAGTGCACAGCTTTGTTGAGCAGTCGTCATGCACATCTTGGGCAACAGTACCAAGCTGTGTCCCTTCAATCTGTTTGCTACAAATTACTCTCACAGGTATACACACACCACAAACAATCACATGGCTACTCTCACAACACTAATGTTGCTTTGCATCTGTCCAGAACTAGCTACATGCTGTGCCTTTGGCCTCATAACGTTGCTCTTCAAGAACGGTTCCCTAATGCTGCGCTTCTGCAGTTGGTTCCGTCGCTGGCCTGATGAGCCATGACTGAGCCCTTGTGAAGAAGAGGATGCAGTGGGCAGGGCAGACCAAGGGCTACCCCGGCCAAACAGCCATCTGCCCCCAGAAGAGCCCCTGTCAGTTGCTGCTGTATACCTGCAGCACCAGCCATGGTTATAGCTCACGGCAACAAGACAAAGCACGTTGCATGCAGCACTTACAAACACAAACGGACAAATGAGGGCTCTTCAGGCTGCGTGCAGATCAATGTTATGCAACATGACATTGCAGAAGCAGTCACAGACCCACATACTGCTGCCTCATGCAGTGCAGTTTCAAACCCACAGGTTGTGCCCATATGCAGATCTGCAGTCCATCACGTACAAAGAAGGCTGGACCACTTCTGGCTGCATGCTCACATGCTGGTACATGCATAATCCACAAATGAGTCAGATAAGCTCAACCACCTGGTAAGACAGCGATCAAGCAGCGACGACAAGCACTTATACTGTGCATTTAATTCTCTGATATGGTGGTGGGTCACAGAACATGTGCTTGCCTGGCATGGCAATGCTATGCACAACTTGTATGAGTTTTGACCCTGTTTTGTATAAACATTTGCTACTTTTACAACCCTACGCCATTAACTGGGCTAGGTCTGGGTGCAGGGTCTATTCCGATCAGATCAGTGTTTAGAGTTGTTGCTGTAGTATGGCCCGCATCCAATCAGAGTGTGTGCAATGCATGGACACTCGGATTGGTGCCTTCCAGCATCAAGCCAACAACTTTGCGCTTTTTGTAATCATGTCTGCCGACACAAAATAAAGGACGGAGGCAAATATGGTTACAAATTGCTTCAAGCTGTTGGCTTGATGCTGGAAGGCACTAGAGTGTCCTGCAAGCTCAATGTGTTGCACACACTCTGGTTGGATGCAGACCACACCCGGGCAAGAAGTTTCAACACTGATCTGATCAGGGTGAACCCTGCACCCAGACCTAGCCCCCCTCACACCCCTCCCCTGTTCTCAACTTTTGCTCTTGCATTCACAAAGCTGTGTGTGCAGAGTGGAATGACCTCTGTGTTCGACAGGAGCGCTCACCTAGCAAGGCAGTAGTCCCCAACTTCCTGATGTAGTGCCTTGACTGCCTCTTGGAGCTGGCCGTAGAAGCCCAGGCCTTGGGCCACGTCATCCCTCACTTGGTTATAGTCCCTCAACAGTGTCCCAAACTGCTCCTCAACTGCCTGCGTGTGCAAAACACAATGCTCTTGGTCATTCGTTCGTTCAATCAGCCAAGCATTCATTCCTACTGCCATGAAAGGTGTGTCTTTCCACAAGGGTCAGGAACGTACAGCCCTGAACGTATAGCCCCTCCCGGTACGAGGGCACTCCGCCACAAAGCTGTAATGACAATACCGAGCATGGATGCCTAGGACTGGCAAGTTCATATTGCGGTCGACTGTGGTGCATCAGCAACTCTGAACACCAGCATTGATCATCAAAACAAGCATGTCGACCGGTGAAGTGTGAAAACTTCTGGTTGAACAAGCTGTTGCTGCTTTGCCACAGGCAGCAAGCAGCAGGGGGTGTTCACCAGCAAAAAACAGGCGTTGCAGTGCGGATTGTCTTTAGATTCTTGAATGATGGCTTTCTGCCCAGGTCACTGAGGGCAGCAATGACAACAGGATGTGGCTTGGGGGTTGTTATTGACAGGACCAGAAGTTTGACAGGAGGACCCGGGTTTTGCCACGAAAACAAGGGTTTTGCCATGAAAAACAGGGTTTTGACAGGACCTGAAAGGGCGACAAGGATTTTGACATGAGAAACACGAGAACAAGGGTTTTGTTAGCAGGATCAGGGTTTACCTGCTGGGAAGAGGCATTCTGGTGCAGGATGTCCCCAAAGGCTTGCATGTTGGCATCAATGCCATGCATCACCTCCGCCTGCTTCCTCAAGTTGCTCTCCACCGCCACATTGATGTCGTCATACCTGTAAGCGTCATGCACTGGCATGCTTCAGACAGCACTGACTTGCTTCAGACAGCACTGGCTTGCTTCAGACAGCACTGGCTTGCTTCAGACAGCAATGGCTTGCTTCAGACAGCACTGGCTTGCTTCAGACTGCTGATAGGCTTGTAGGGTTCAGGTAGAAAGCTCAAACCCTAAATCCTGACCCAAGATTTCGCAGTTGACAGTTCACCCTCACTGTACTTGCCAGGCTTGAATTTGTGAAGCATGTGGTGTCAGCCCAAAACAAATCTCAAAAACTATATACTTGATGTTTCTGGTATGCAAGTTTTCTGGTGAGATGTGGCAGTGGAGTGTGAGATGACTGAGCGTATCAGCGTACCGCTTCAAGCCCTCCCTGAAGGCCTGGTTGGGGTTGACCCCGGGGGGCACACGCCCCTTCAGGACGTCATCATTGTCCCACTCCCACCGGAAGGCCTTCTCAAGATTGGAACGCTCCTCACTCAGTTCGTCCAAGCTGTGAAGAGCACCTGCACTTCATCACAAGCTTACTTAGAGCATGTATGTTGCCTGCTTGCAAAGTTGAAAATATCCCTACCAGAATGCCCCCTTGAGACTTGAGGTCTCCTCACTATATTAACATCCGGTGCAAAAAGCACCTGCAAATGTGTATATGGCAGTCCTATTGTTTGTCAACCTTGGCATGTCAACCTTGGCATGCGCTGAGGGTATAAAAATAACACGAAATCTCATCTGTATGGCATGGTTTGCAGGCCAATGCAGAACCTAACATGACATTTCAGTTGCAGCTGAATTTGATGAGCGAGTACAGACAGTAAACATTTCCAGTCTTTTCTCTCTGTCCTTTTGTGGGAATGGCTGAAGACAGATCATTGCAAGATCAGCTTGCATAAAATTGGCAATTTGGTGAGGTGGCTTGTATGCATGTGAGGTACTCACCTCTGATAGTTGCCACAAAAGCTGATGCAGGCGACATGCGTGAATCCCCAACAGCTGCATTGAAGTCCAGGGCTTCAAACTTATTCTGGTTGCGGGCAATCTTGCGGTCCACCTTCTCATCCTGCCTTATGGCGTCAGACAGATTCTGTCTGCAGCAGCAAGAAGCGGTGGTGAGGGCAATCTGTAAGAAGTTGTCAGCATCACTTGGTATGTGTTGCAAGGATTATGAGGGTCGCAGTTTGTCTGAGATTGTGAAGCACAAAGAGGTTGTGTCTGCAGCTGCGAGCTGCAGCTCAGAAACTGGTCGGCATCACTTGGCGAATCGAGCTGGTCTGCATTGCCAGGATCACAAATAGTCTTTGGTGATGAAGCACAAAGAGGTGCTGTCTGCAGAAGCAAGAAGCAGCTGTGTCAACCTGTGTGATATAATACTGGTGGGAAATTGGGTGCTCCACATTCCTCAGCATGAGCCATCTCATAGGCTGAGACTGGACGTCTGGCTCTGGCAGCTGCTAGAATGCGGT
>JAABUP010002251.1_pt1 | contig 38057 bp, 43 predicted proteins | sample 5559201 | NCBI WGS metagenome assembly JAABUP01 (sample SAMN10711887, study PRJNA513373) | rock metagenome | isolation source: Antarctica rocks | place: Antarctica | reverse complement strand
CTCTCTGTCTGCACCACATCACCCAAGCTGGGCATTGACATGACATGGCCCAACGGCGGTATGTGCTGTGACAGTGTCTGCAGTCTACTTTGTTGACAATGAAGAAGGGTTGCGCTGTGAATTGGTGTCTCCCAGTGTGGAAGCATTTCATTTGGGGACCAGTGGCTCCCCAAATCAGCACCTGAGCCATTTGAGACACTGTCTCTGCAATGAAAGGGTGTATGCGACCTTACCGGCTAATTGCATCAGCACACAAGATACTGATGGTCACGCTGACTTGTTTGCAGACGGCATGCAGTGGTTTATCTCTGCTTGATAGGTATTGAGCTAAGTCTGACTTGACCTTATCTTTTGTGAATGCTGTAGTGCACGTCGAGTTTCCAGCACAGCCTACCAAAGGAGCTGCGCGGCTTCTACACAGTCACAGAAGACTTGAGAGCGTTCCGCTCAGAAAGGCCTGGTCTGTTGAGCAGTGCACGACGGTAAAATCTTGCAAGATCAACATACTGACAATACGCCTCTGTGTATCGCCAAAGCAGCCATGTATGCTCGTCGGCTTGACATGAGCTGTAAAGGCGCTTCGATTTCTCGAGACACATACAGGTTTTGGGGCCGTATCGCGCCCAAGCTGAACGCTTGTCTGTAGCTAGGGTGAAAGTGCTTTTCCCGCGTCCCATACCTGGACAAGTCAAGTGCATGTATGCAATTCATATACGTCAATCATCCACGCCATTATGTCCACCTCTTGCCCATGATCACCAAACATCTCTGCCCACTGTCTGCCTGCCCATTGCCTCTAATGACTAAATCCCTCTGCCCACTGTCTGCCTGCACATTTTATCATCACCAAACCCCTCTGCCCACTGTCTGCCTGCCCACTGCCTACACTCACTAAATCCCTCTGCCCACTGTCTGCCTGCCCACTGCTTATCATCACTAAATCCCTCTGCCCACTGTCTGCCTGCCCATTGCCTACAATCACTAACTCCCTCTGCCCACTGTCTGCTTGCCCACTGCTTGTAATCACTAAAACCCCTCTGCCCGCCTGCCCATTGCCTATGATGTTTGCATGCCTGTTGCACAGGATGAGCCCATGTGTATGTCTTTGTGGGTTGGACGCGCATGCTTTGTTCTTGGTAAACAAGACTATCAAGCGGCGTCAACACATCTGCTGCATGCGGCATGTCTGTGTGTGTGCCTAACACAGCTTTTGCACGCTGTACAAGACTGGTTGCTTTGGTTCTGCGGCCTGAATGCAGTTTTCTGTTGCTGTTCTATCCAGTGCCATGTACCACCTTCCCACTTTGGCTTTTCAACACAGATCGTCTTGGCCGCCATCCAATATCATAGGTAACATGCTGTACAACAGTGACAGCGTTGCACTACGCAGTCAGCAGCATGAAGCTGCTTGGACAGCCTGAACTCTGTCATGCACTATGTTGTGCTTGCAGTGAATAGGCAGCAGACCAAGCCACATCTCACCTGACTCTGTATGTTGCATTGTGTAGACTCATGCGTGATCACAGCATTGCTTGCAACCGTGAGCACATCACATGACCTTGTGCGGCGCATTGTTTGCAGGTCCAGAAGGCATGTATGGCAACATCAGAAGCATCTTTGCAAGCATCACGAGACTATAGCTGAGCGGTACTGGCAAATGCTGGATGGCGCTCTGTTGGATGATTGCAGTGTTGAACCCACTGCAACAGCTTGTAGCAAACGACTTACGCTTGCAGCAGCAGCTGGAAGCACATTGCATTTAGTTGACGTGCACTTTGCAAGCTGATGTGGAGACCACAATTGCTTGCAGAGCTCAGACTGCTGCAGGCTTCGCACAACCTATTGACAGCAGGGACCGTGGGGTCCCTGTTCCTTTTGTATCAAGCTACCCGGGATCCCAAGTATGAAAAGAGGGGATGGCGCATCCTCAGAGAAGTGTAGCAAGTTCAGGTCTAGCGGCTATACCATCTTGGGCAGCGTGTTGTTGGTAAGCACAAGCAAGCAACGACTGCTCCTGTGTGTCAAGCATTTTGTTTGAAGCTTTTTACACACTGTTATTCTGTGCTCGTACACAAATGGCCTGTGTGCTTAGCTAGACTTGCCATGACCCAAGAACTTGTTGCTAAAGCTGAAGACAAAATTTGCCAAGTGTTTTGTTTCCCTTTGGTGTATTGTTTGAAGCTCTGCGACATCATCATGGACAGTTCTGCGTGCATCGAGGCATGGTAGCTGATGCTGCAGGCCTAGCACCACTGCACAGAGACAAGATGGAGTCCTTCTAGAGTGGAGAGGCAATGAAGCATCCCTTCTTGCTGACAGACATGAGCACAATCCCAGACTTTCCTTTGGTTGAGCTGGTCTGTATTGGAAGCTCATGCGCTGCCAGTGCAAGGCTCTTCAGCTGAAGAAGCTGTCAGGCATCGGTACCTTAGCTCAGCCGAGATGACTCACAAGACTGAGCAGGTACTGAAATGCCAGTACCCGGCCGGCTGCATGACTAAACGTAAGTTGTGAGCTTCATAGTACTCTGCCCATTGTCTGTTTTTGGCACAGGACAGTTAGTAGCAGTGCATGTCTCCATCATGGCATCTTGACAATTGCACTGACCAAGTCGATGCCGCAGTATGTTACAGCCGCTGTTGAGTTGAGACCGCTACCTTGATGAAGGTCACTTGTGCATGGGTTTGCATGCTTGGGCATGTTCACGCAATTGCTTTGCTTTGCCGCATGAGCGCGTCTGGTATTTTTTTGCAGGAGTGGCAGAAGCAGGATGCTCAGTGTTTTGCAGAAAATACAGCAAGCACAGTGCCAGGATACTACATAGGCTAGCAGCAGTGTTCCAATGTCCTGCACAGCCTGTCTCTAATATCTGCTCTCACAGCACAACTCCTGCTGTTGCATTGTGGCTTGTCGCCCTGTTTACCACCTACTTACCACCTGTGTATACAACAGTAATCAAAAGTCTGCTTTCGACCATGCGTGTTATATGGCTGCCTTTCTGTGTAACCACACAAGCCAAGAGCACACTGCTTTGCTTGAAAAGCTATATACTAGAAAAGAAAGCTGGCCTGCTTAAATTTACAAACAGCCAAGCCAAAGACAGCCATAGGCCTGGCTGCCTATGGCTTGGCTGTTGATCTAGGTCAACGCTCAGTCTTGGTCAAAGCTTTGCAGCTTCACGCATATAACGGCCTAGCAGGCCTACCTGACCGCACCGCCAGTTAGATTATGCTGTCGTTGCGAGTTGTTCTGAGCAAGGATTGCATTTGCGCACGGACTGTAGACGACACCACAGAATGATGTGAGCCCCAGTAAGACGGCATTGGGAAGCGTCATATCAGCTGTAGCGACACAGACAGACCACTTGTCTTTGACCTAGTCACAATAAAGCGCAGCAGCACAGCCGCACTGCCTTTGCGTGTCTGCCACCTCGAGAACAGCACAGATCTGATCAAAGACCTTAAACGCTCTGAGCAGGCGGTCCTGACGCCGCAGCGATATGGGAGCAGCGATATCTCATACCGTCCGTCAGGGCAGGTACGCCCCGATGGTCTTTTGAACAAGAAGATCAGCACATCAAGCATAGCAAGCTTGTACTGCTGCAATCACCTGCAAATTTCAGATTTTGCTTTGGTGCTTTCAGACAATCCTCACAGGTGCAACAGTGCGCCAGGCTGCTGACCAGCAATGGTCAAGGGCCGCCAGAAACAAGGCAGTGTATGCTTGCAAATATGCCTATGACTGCCTGTTTGCAGCAGCAGTCAACCTTTTGCACAGGTGTGTCACCTTGCTCGCCCGCTTAAGTCCTCAACAGCTTCAACATCTGATCTTGCATGCTGGTTGAGCTTGAGGCGCACATGTCAATCTGCAGAGGCAGCCTTTGATGTCAGCAACAGCAATGGCAGCTGGCAACAGCCACCAAAAGCGCAGCCCAAAGAGGTTGGGCCCATCATCAGCATGCTTGCAAAAGAGCTGCAAGCACAGTGGCAAGAAGAGCGCAACATGCACCTTGGCAACTGTGTCATCAGGCCTCACAGCCACCACAAGGTGTGGTGGTCATGTGATCAGTGTCCAGACAGCCTTCCCCATGTCTGGGAGGCCAGTGTGAATGACAGGTCAAAAGGATCAGGCTGTCCTTACTGCACAGGAAGAAAAGTATGCCAGCATAACACATTGGTCAGAAAGGCACCACAGGTCGCACAGTTGTGGAATGCCAAGAAGAACCATCCTCTGTCTTCTGACCAAGTGACTGTCTCCAGCGGTATAAGAGCGCATTGGAAATGCAGTGTTTGCTTGCATGAGTGGCAAGCTCCAGTGGCACTGAAGACACGCAGCAACACTGGGTGCCCCAAATGTGCGAAGGCAACTGGCAACATGAGAGCAGACGGCACTAGGCAGAAGCAGCCTACTTTTGCTAAAGCAAAGCATGCCTTGCTGGAGCAATGGGATCATGACAGAAACAGAGAAAATGGAAATTTTCCTGGCAATACAACATTAGGAAGCAACAAGCTCATTTGGTGGTGTTGCCATGCATGTCCAAAGGGCCAGATGCACAGCTGGCAGGCTGCCCCGTACCATCGAAACTCTGGCAAAGCTGCAACAGGGTGCCCTTTTCGCGCCGGGTGTAAAGTTTGCGAGTGCAACTCTTTGGAAACTGTTTGTCCTGATATCGCTGCTGACTTTGACGTTCAAAAGAACGGTGTCAGTCCTACTGAAGTTACAAGTTCGACACGTACAAAGTACAGCTGGCTGTCAGATGAGCCTGGAGCCAAGAAGCGGTCTGTGACTTGTCGCACTCGCGAGTATCGGCGTGCAAAGAGGAAGTCATCACAGCTGCTTGACGCAAACGAGTCATAGCACAGAGTGGTGTTTTGTACTTGCATTTTTTGTCCTTCATTGTACTTGCCAGCGGCCTGTTGCTAATACATGACTGCGCTAGTGAGGATGCTACACCACAAGTGGGCAAACCTTTTATCTACATGCAAAAGACCCTCTTTGCTATCAGTAACCTTTACTCTTTGCGTCGGCCATTGTTTCAGCCGTGCTCAGTCATAATGCATCTTTGCATTGGCTCTTGTTCATCCCTGCTCAATTATACTACACCTTTGTGAAGCAAGGCCACATATTATGTAGTGCTAGGCTGCATATATGACAGCATGTGTGATTCCTGATGTAAGGGCAGCTTATGGGGAAGTTGCCAATGCAATGGTGGTGTCGGTGAGGGTTTGTCTGTTCAGCATGGCTGAGTCTTCAGTCTGGTTTTCACACAGGGTCACGCTGAGCCTTGTCTTTGAAAATGGACTGCTGCCATGAACTTCTTCTTGATCATAACGTCATGACAGGTGATGCCTTGCTGTTGTTCTTTCAGTTGCTTTGAATTGCCTCATTTGTTTACTTGATTGGATCCACAGCTCATGCTGTGTCTGCATCATTGATCTGTGTTGCCTTTGTTGGCTGCCTGATTCCTCAGCTGTGGATCACACCAGCCATGTCAATACACAACAGCTGATGCGTACAGTGCTGCTGCTTCAAGCATACTGCAGAAAGTGCTGTGTACATGGGGATGCTTGCATGAAGGCAGACAATGCAGCACAAAGGCAGACATTCAAAATTCTTGTTGCTGCCCACAGCACTGCAGCATGACTTTGTGTTTGCCGCTCTGCATCTCAATGCACACCTCATCCATGCAGGCAGCGCAGAACGGCAGTGAAGGCTGTCGGTTTGCAGTTGCTGCCCAGCAAGGCTGGACCTGACTCAGGGGCTATATTGTTGAGAGTGGACGCCATGACAGGTGAAATGGACCATCTGGTGATGCCAGTGTCAGCTATCACGCTCAGCTGTACACATGTGCGGGCCACTTGTTCGAGCTGACATGTCCCTTCTCTTTCTGCGTCGGACCAACGGGCCATGACCCACGGTATAGCTTGTTGACACAAGCTGGACCTTGGCGTGACACAGCCCAAGTTATGCAGCATAGTTCAGATGTGCTAAAGCGTTGCATGCTGTGCATGTGGACTCGTGCAGGCCTGCTGGTCTTCCACATTGCAGACAGCCCGTCATTTACAGCTATGACTGCAAATGAAGGCAGGCAGTGCATACAGAGCTTTGAACACATGCGTCACACATTCTAGCACCATTGCACCCTGTACAGCTGCACGTTTGTGAATGGGATTGTTTTGTTACATGGCCACAATGTACGGCCTTGTAGGACTCTCCAGCTCCTTGAGAGTAGCATGCACAGACGTTGCTTGGTGACATTGACATGTTGGTGCATGATGCCTTCAGTCTATGCTTGTGATGGCCTGCGCCTCAGCTTTGCCTTCTCAGCTTCACTGTGCTTGACCTGAGCAAGGGCAAGAGGCCAATAGCCCTCAGTCTTGTTGTCTACTGCAAAGACTGACACATTTTGTTGCGGCCAGACACACTGAAGGCCCCGTTTTGATGCATCAAGTTTAGAAATTAAAGAAAAGACTACACCTTTCGGCTTCAATTTAATGAGAAGCCAAGTATTATACTGGGCTGCCCAGGGTGCATCAAGTTTATGGTGATCCTGGGCTTGAAGTGGAGATGGTATATATTGCGGGGTCAGCACAGTTATGACTGAGGTAAGCACTGACACTTGTCTGTATGTCTTTTGCATCCCTATGGTTGTATTATGTCCTGTTGGCTGTGCTTGATCGGGCTGCTATTGTTGCCACACATGAAATGATGAAGTATCACTTGGCTGAACTGTGCCTGCCTGCCTGCCTGCCTGCCTGCCTGCCTGCCTGCCTGCTTGCCTGTCTGTTTGCCTGCCTGCCTGCCTGCCGGCCTGCCTGCCTGCCTAGCTGCATGCATGCTTGCCTGCCTGCCTGCCTGCCTGCCTGCCTGCCTGTCTGTCTGTCTGTCTGTCTGTCTGTCTGTCTGTGTGCGCTGTGTTAGGTGTTGCTGCTGATGCTGCAGGTGTCATTCCTACACAGACACAGTCCTTTTGGACAGGAGAGGCAGCAAGCCCTGCTGGGCACCAATGCAATTGCTCTGTAGGTAACCACTTCTGCCATGGCTGTCAGGCTTCAATATATTGAGTTCGAGTTGTGCTGACTTGTTTTTGACACAAGACATCGACTCCTGCCAGATACTTCGCTTATGACATTCTCCACAGACTCGATATTTGCTGTAAAAGCCACAAAACAAGTGCTAGGCTGCAATGAACGCCTTGATCAGCAGCATGTATGCGCGCATTGCATAGCTGGGGACCCACTGGCTTGTTCACACAGTCACTACGCTTTGCCAACCAGAGAGCTAGTGAGTGGCCGGAGTGTCAAAGACAGAATTCCTTGGTGATACTTGATCTCGTCTGTACAGCCTAGGCAGGCCTTGGACCCCTCCTAGATGATGTTCAATGGTAATATTGATGATGATGATGATGATGATGATGAGCCAGAGACAAGCTGCTGTGTTGTTGTGCAGGAATGGCAGAAGCTTTATGCTGAGTGAGTCGTAATTGAGTCTTGAGCAAGCCAGTCTGGGCAAAACTATCAAACACCTGCAGGCTAGCAGAAGTCCTAGACATTATATGAATCCCAGTTAGAGACTCTATCCACACATGTGTGTGGGTTGATACAGAGAGAAATAGAAAGATGCGCAGTCTTATCCCGGGACCTAGCTGCAGATAGAATATCGTTCTGATCTGCAGCCAAGCTCACTTAGTAAGCCCGATATTGCAGATGTCCTGCAAGCTTGTCATGAAACTTAAGCTATGTCTTGTTGTACGCCACTTATCGATGCTGACATGATCAACAGATCATACGCAAAAACAAGATAGGAAACGATGTCCTCATTCCCAACATGTGCATGTCACCTTTGTTTGCCATCTGCAGCATGACCTTTCCTGGTCATCAAGGGCACAGACTGGATGACGTTGGTAAGCGTTAGCTGGCGTCATACGAAGATGATGGGGTCAAAGCATGCTACAGTTTTCCAGGCTGCCTGTGGTATCAGTAGCTGCGTGAGCGACTCCGGAAAGCATTGCAACTTACTCGCCGCATGCGTTTTGCTCTCACGCTTCGACCATATCAGGCAGCGAATCCTCGGTGCTTGGGTCAGACCATGTTAGGATCGAGTGGTGTAGGAGCGACGCTGTCTCTCAAAGCCCACCATAACAGGTGCGTCACGAAACCTTTTGCAGCATAAATTTGCAGGTTGCACATTCATGCGGACTGGATGGCAGACCACGACTGCTGCCCTTTCAACCGATCTCATCTCTGGCAGTGGCCTGCTTTCAGGCGAACCTCGCTAATGCGTAACCGCGTCAGGCGGCTGACCAGAAACACACAAGAAGTTCAAAAAAAGTGCTCAGTCTAAACACGGAAGAATGCATGCGACCTTCTGTTCGTCCTGGACAGGTGTGTTACCTGCTTTAGCACGCCAGCTGAGCCTGCACACTTCGGCTCAGCCACGTCAAATGCTCAAGTGTCTGCTGTTGAATGCTGGCTACGGTCCACACATGCAATGCTGTGTTGCAGGGCATGCTTATGGCATCAGTGACAGCACTGATAGTAAATCACAGCAGCAAAGCCAGCAGCCTGACGAGATTGGGCCCAACATTAGCTTGCTTCCACAAGAGCTGCAGGGACAGTGGCATGAACAGCTCAACGGGCACCTTGGTAGCATTGTGATCAAGCCTTACAGCAATCGCAAGGTCTGGTGGTCATGTGATCAGTGTCCAGACAACCTTCCTCATGTCTGGGCGGCCACTGTTAACAGTAGGTCGTATGGGAGGGGCTGTCCTTTTTGCTCAGGCACAGCCATTTGCCAGCACAACACACTTGCCAGAAAGGCGCCAAAGGTTGCGCTGTTATGGAATGCCAAGAAGAACCATCCTCTGTCTCCAGACCAAGTGACTGTCTCCAGCGGTATAAGAGCGCATTGGAAATGCAGTGATTGCTTGCATGAGTGGCAAGCTCCTGTGGTGCTGAAGGCACGCAGCAACAGTGGGTGCCCCAAGTGTGCAAAGGCAAATGGCAATATGAGAGCAGACGGCACCAGGCAGAAGCAGCCTACTTTTGCCAAAGCAAAGCATGCCTTGCTGGAACAATGGGATCATGACAGAAACAGAGAAAATGGAAATTTTCCTGGCAATACAACATTACAGAGCCACAAGCTCATTTGGTGGCATTGTCATGCATGTCCAAAGAGCAAGGAGCACAGCTGGCAGGCTCGTGCAGGCAGTCGAACTTCTGGCAAACTTTCATCAGGGTGCCCTTTTTGTGCTGGGCAAAAGGTTTGTGTATGTAACTCTTTGGAAACTGTTTGTCCTGATATTGCTGCTGACTTTGACGTTGAAAAGAATGGTGTCAATCCTGCTGAAGTGACAAGTTCAACAAGCACAAAGTATAGCTGGCTGTCAGATGAGCCTGGCGCTGAAAAGCGATCTGTGAATCAGCGCACACATCACACAAGGATGCGCATCAAGACAATTGCTAGACGCACCTGATTCATAGAGTAGTCAGCAATGCGTGTGTGTATGTGTACACATGTGATGACAGTTGGGTCACTTGTGAGACTATCAATCAGCTCGTCTCTGGATGCGGGTCAAGACAGTTGCTAGATGCACCTGCTCTATACGCACATATAGCAATCAGCAATGTTTCCTGTGTGTTCAACTCTAGGAGCGCTGGTCAGAGTTGCAATTGGCTTGTCTTTGGATATTTATGACCCAATAGTTGAAACAGAAGAACATGTTATGAAGGCTTGTGATGCTCTGCTGTGAACCCTTCTATTGCTTTGGGTTGGCTTCAACTACACTGTGAAAGCTCATCTTATGACTTGTTCTGATGGTCTGTCCTGCGTGTGATGTCTGCCTGATCCGTCTGCTACAATACAATTGCTCACCAGGCGAGCGTTGCTCTGCACGCCTGGTGTCCCTCTGCTGTGGTCTTTCAGGCCAAGTCAAAGCATGTTTGGTACCAGGTATATAATTGTGCATAGCCATGTCCACGTGTATGTCTTGGTACAAAAGCTAACACCCGCAGCGCCTCTGCTTCAAAGACAGTTGACGGTGTTGTTTATACACCACAAGGGTGCATGAAAATAAGACGACTGTAGCAAGGGATCTAGCAATCCCACTGCTGCTCATGGCATTGCACCGATGATACCACGCTGCGACGCTGTCATAGGTGCATCCTGGCCAGAGACAGGATGGAGTCCGTCTGGTCAGGAGAGACGCTAAAGTATGTCTGGGAAGGTGCACAAACCCTGCAGGTGCTTGTGACCAATGAGACTCAGTGCTCAAGTCTGTACCTCATCTACCACCAATCTGTAGCAGAGGCTAGATAGTTACAAAGATAATGGCTTGGTGCTGTAAGGCACACAAGACCAAAGCGAGCGTGAGGATAAGATCCTTAGCATCCGTTGCTCTGGCCTTGTATAGCCGCATCCCAGCAGGAATCATAATAAGCATGACAATGACGTATTACGCCACAGCTATGTCATACCCTACGCACACTGCTACATCCCCCCCCCACTTAAATTCAACTTACCAAAGTTGAACAGCATTAAGTGAGCATGGAGTGACTGCAACAATAACAACACAAGCCACCCTGCCGGCATTGGGATGCAACTAGCATTGTGAGGCTGCATAGCCCACAGCTAAGACTGCAAAATACATCAGTACTCAGTGCTTCTTCATTCATTGGTTTCATTCATTGAAATTGCTCATGTGTGGTTCATATGGCAGGCAGTCATGCTTCAGCCATGCGCAAGGGCTAACCCCAAAAGCATGCACAAGTAAAAGCACCAAAATTGACATCAGTGCTGATCCGATAGACGTGCTGATCGTCTGACTGGTTGACCTCCAACAGCCTTTGTGTGCTGCTTGCGTGAAGGTGAGCAGCTGCATTGCTTAGCAGGTTCTTCTGCTGCTGAGCAGGTGCTGAAGAAGTTGCATGTGCAGATGGCGCAGAAGTGTCCACATAGTGTGGATCCTCAGTGGTAGCTTTACCAGGCCGTGGTGCAGGTCTGACCAGAGACTGCATCCTGTCCCAGTATTCCTCGGTCGGTAACCACTTCAGTAGGAAGACCATGCTTGGCAAAGATCTCGCGCAGGAAGAGATGGGCAAACTCCTTTGAACCTATGTCATTCCAGCACGGCGCAAAATGCACCATCTTGCTCAGCCGATCTACAAATACCAAAATCGCTGTGTGTCCTGCTTTGGTCTTTGGCAACTCAGTTATACAGTCCATAGACACACTTTGCCAGCGAAATTCAGGCATAGGCAGAGGCTGCAGCAAGCCAGCAGGCTTCTCATTGGTGGACTTGTTCCTTTGACAGAAATCGCATGTAGACACAAAGTGACTAACAACTCTGTCAAGCATAGGCCACCAATAAGCTTGCATAACCAGACGCTTAGTCCTGTCACGCCCCAAGTGACCAGAATACGGGGTGTCATGGTGCAGTGACAAGCATTGCTTACGCAAGTCACTAGCATCAGGCACAATGATCAGCTCACCTTTTCTCCAGTACCCACCGACAAAGGTCAGGTCTTTTGTGTTAGCTTCATCAGCAAACCAAGGGTCTGCTGCATAGCCATTGCGTACACACTGGAGAAAATGAGCAGAAACATTGAGACTGTCATAGATGTCCATGTTAGCTTCAAAATTACTATCAGAGTCCGTTGCTTGCAAAGCATGCAACTCATGACTGCAGCAATTGCAGCGTGCATGAAGTTGCAGAGCATGCAATGCAGGATTGCGACTGATAGGATCAGCAACATTATGCACACCCTTGCGGTACTCCCATGCAAAATGGAAGCGAGACAAGAACTCCTGCCACTGGACTTGCCTGCTTGACAGTTGCACAGCGGGCTTACTATCTAGATAGGTGTTTGGCTTGTGGTCTGTCACAACAGTGACTCCACCTTCAGCACCTTCCAGGTAGCACCGCCACTGCCGCAAAGCCATGATGACTGCTAGAAGCTCCTGCTCTCCCACTGGGTACCGGCGCTCAGCATCGCTTAGCTTGTAGGTGTGAAAGGCTATTGGCCGCTGGTTCTGCATCAACACAGCACCTAAGCCAATGCCACTTGCATCAACAACTACCTCGCAAGGTGCAGCAGGGTCAGGAAGGGCTAAAACAGGAGCATTAGTCAAACACCACTGCAATTGGGTGAAAGCCTTCTGCTGTTTCTCCCCCCACACAAACTGGACCCTCTGGCTAGTCAGGGCGACAAGAGGTGAAGTCAGCTTTGCATAACCCTGTATGAAGCGCTTGAAATAATTGCCAAGGCCAAGGAATGAGCGCACTTCAGAAACATTCCTAGGGCGAGGCCAGTCAGCAATTGTAGCAATTTTCTTGGGATCAACATGAACCCCATCAGGCAGAGACAACATGACCTAGGAAATGGACAGATTGCTGGAAAAAGGAGCACTTTGACATCTTGGCATACAACTGTAGCAGCTTCAACACCTGCCTAAGGTGCTGCGCACGCTGCTTTTCATCCTTGCTGAACACAGGAATATCATCCAAATAAACCAACACAAACTCCAAATGCCCAAAAATCCTGTTCATCTCACGCTGGAAAGCAGCAGGGGCATTGCTAAGACCAAAAGCACCAGAAACTCAAACAACCCCTGTGGCGTCCTAAATGCTGTTTTAGGCACGTCCTCTTCCGCAATACGTATTTGATGATAGCCAGACTGCAGGTCAAGTGAGCTAAACACAGATGCACCTGTCAGCCTGTCTAGCAAGTCATCAATACGTGGAAGGGGATACTTATCTTTTTGGGTTTGCTGGTCGAGAGCACGGTAGTCCACACACATGCGCAGACTACCATCAGGCTTGGAGACAAAGATGACGGGACTGGAGTAGGCACTCCTGCTAGGCTGAATAAGCTTCTTAGCCAGCAGAACTTCCACCTGTCGCTTCACTTCTGCAGTCTCCTTTGGCGACAACCTGTACATAGGCTTAGACACAGGCTGAGCACCATCAGTGTTGATTGCATGAGCAATACCACGGTCCGGGGGCAACCCAGGCGGCATCTCTGCAAATGCGCTAGCAAATTCCTGCACAATAACTTTGGCTTTTGCAGGAACAGCTTCATCAACACAGGCAGCAGATACGCCAGAAGGCAGCTCGCCCTCCTCAGCAGGCTCGCCGACTACAGACATGTTAACAAGGAATGCACGGTTGCCTTTCTCCTTGACCATAACATTGAGCTGCATGCGCGTCAACAGAGCAGGGCATTTTTGCGACAAGGGTTTCAGTGCAGGGGCATTAGGGTTGCACTTCAGCTTGCAGCGCTTCCCCCCTGCATGAAACATGACACACTTGTCAGCATAAGAAATCACAGCATTGTGATGAAGCAGCCAGCATTGGCCAAGCACAGCATGCATTTCCTTACTAGGTAAGTCAATCACATACAGCTTCACCTCTTCAGAAAGAGATTGTATGCGGATGCGCTCAACTACATAGCCTTTGATGGGCGCATCTTCTGTGCCAGCAGCAAGGACACGTCCACTGCATTTGTGGATTTTCAATCCTTTGGCAACAGCAAATGCAGCATCAATGTAGTTGTGCGTAGCACCACCGTCAATAAGTGTCTTTGCTGAATGATCAGCCACATAACCAGGAAAGGTCATCAGCAAAGGCTGCTCCTCATGAGGCAAAGTGTTGAGGCGCATTGGTGCAGCAGGAGGATCGTACCATACCTCAATGTCCCAGGGCATAGGGCCAAGCTGCCGCCTAAGGCCGTTGCCCACCTGAGGAGCAGAGAAGAGGATGGATCCCTTGGCATATGACCTGAGCAGCTGCATACCATCCAAAAGCTTGCGCCACTTCCCCTGCCAGGAAGGCACTACAACACAGGCAGAAGTTGAGAAAGGAGCAGCAGCTTTGCATTTAAGGTAGTGCTTAATGAACAGATCAAGCTTAGCAAAAGGTGCATTTAACCAGACATGACGCCCAGCAATATCGCATTGCAGAAATGAATTTGTAGGAGAACTAAAATCAGCACAGTGAGCATTTACACCACGATCGTCACAACAAGCGCCATAAGTGAACTGTCTGCCTGTCAGGTGCTGGAGATTCACTTACTCTTCCTGAACAAACATTCTATCACTGCTGTCACGCACATCGTTCAGACTCAAGGCATAGCAATTTGCACTGTGCACATGTTGCATTCTGCAGCAGGATAGACGCCCTCTCTCTAAGCCTGCTTCTTGAAATTTGGGTTTGGCTTAGCAGAGTTGATGCTAGCATGGGGCGCTGCATTGCGCAGATTAGGGCAGACAAGCTTGTTGTCCTTTTTGTAGGTGTGGCCTGCCAGACCACAGCAGGGGCATTTGCCAGCAGCACGCCTGGCATCCCACTCCTCCTTGGGGATGATATCCCCAGCCTCATGGGAGACCTTGCGCAGCTTGGCAGCAGGTGCTTCCTCCCTGACTGTAGAAGGAGTGGTCCTTCCTGCTTTAGCAAAACCACGTGGCTGCCAATTGCCACAGTTTGCTTGACGTGCATTTGCATTGCGCCGAGGCCGATCGGCAGAAGCATCGGACTGAAAAGTACCGGCCTGCTGATCGCGCTGGTCGACCTGCACAGCAGCCTGCTTGTTGTACTCCGCCTTAGCATAGACCTGACTGACGTCCTGATACCACCCGTCTGGCGCATTGTCCTGCACATAAGCTCGCACTGCAGGTTTGAGCTTTGTCAAGACGTCAGAGATAGCACTGCCACCAGGGTAGAACCACCAGGTACCAGCATGTCAGTGCATGACTGTGCATGCAGGCAGTGCAAAAAGGCAAAGAAGGGGGTCAGTCTGCTGCTGCAGCCTGTCTCTCTATTCAGACTAACGCCCTCAAGATTGATCAGGAAATAACCTTTAGGAGTCAGCCATGCTGTACTGCAGTTATGCAGTGCTGCCTCATGAAAGCTTGTGCAAGTCTGTAAAGCTTCCAGAGGAATAGGTTGACCAGAGTCAATCATTGCTGTAAGTATCTATGACTCCGATCCTGATTTTTGACCGATGTTGGCTATTCAGCCAATATTACCTGTTTGCTGCAGGTGCTGGATGATGTGGTTGCCATGCACCATTTTTCCACACTTGAGAGCAAGAAGATGAAGAAGGCGCAAAAGAACATTCACCCTGGTGCTGATGATTTTGTGGCATATCCTCACAACCCCGGAAAAGGTCTTCTCCAAGGGCTGATCCTCCATGTGGGTCATTATCTCCATCAGATGGAGCTATGTGGCAGCAGTGGTGTACCCTTTTGCCCCTGTGGGAGGCCCGGGGGCTGCTGGCAAATGTGCTAGGCCATGTGCTGACAAGCCCATCCCTGGGATCCCACACCACTGCAAGTGATCTGGAGCCTGAGCCAGACATATGTGAGGAGCTCACAAAACCTGAGAAAGAGGTGATGCAGCAAGGGATGAGAGCAGAGCAGGGTGACAACGCTCATGGACATGTCAGCTTACCAATAGCTGGGCTCGGTGCCTTAGCTATGACATGAATTGACCACAGGGTTGCTGTTGACCCTAGGACTTACCTCAAGGTCGGTCTCAGGGTCGTATTGCAAGGCTCAAGTCATGAGCCAGGTGGACATCCGCATTTGTTCCTTGATGTTGCGGTATGCGCGCATTACTATGTAGTAATTGACTGACTGTCTTGCACTTAAGTGCAAGCTTGGCAATCAGGCAAGGTAGTAAAAGACTCCACATGATTGTGCCATACTGAGCTATGTACTTACCGAGCTGTGTATCAGGTCGAGCTGTGTATGTGAGTACACATCATGCCTCACTAGGAGACAAGCATCCCATTTTGTTTTATGCAGTTGATGTACATAGGCAGTAGGATACAGGTATGTGCAGCTGATGTGCATAGGCATGAGTTGTGCATTTGCGCTACCTGCAGCTATTTACAAAAAGCATTTGGAGCACATTTAGCTTGAACCACAGGCCACTCAAGAGTGAACATGTAGTTCCATGCACGTTTGCGTAATGACACCTGTCTGTTGCTGCGTTTGCAACAAGTTTTTAACAGTAGCAAAGATTAGCACATCACCTGCGTCACACAGTGTGTATAGGTTACACAAATACCTTTCCAGCTGAATATGTTCTTTGAACTGTACAGTTATCTGCTCTTGTACTAATGAATGCATTTGCATTACTTTGGATCAAACAGGCAATGGTTTTTTTGCTGGAGGTTGCAGTGGGCAAGCTGATTTGTGTATCCAATGAATATTTTGCTTTGTACAAAACAATGTTGTTTGTGGAATACCATTGGCTGCCAAATGGCATCGCAACAATTTCATGCAAAGCTTTAGATGCATTAGACCTGCAGAGTGGCTCCTGCGCGATTTGAACATCAGGGCGGATTCAGTTTAACACTATGTCATGTGCTCAGCATGCAGCTGTGAAATGGCACCGGCAGATGCCACGGCCACGCCCAAGTTGCAAATGTTGGCCTACTTTGCCCTTTACGGAATTTAGGGTTTGCAGTCCTACTGGGACCAGAAGTTGGTTGAATCAGATTATTCACGGGACACTGTTGGTGGTGGCAAATGCTGTGGTCGCTTTTCACATATGCAAAGTAATGCAGAGTGAGTAGCATGTGGCTTCTTACTCTTGCCGATGACTCATAGCCAGTCATAGCACACGCATAAAGGAAGTCAAGCAGCGAAGCTGAGCCTTCATCCATTGCGCAACGTCCACGCGGCAATGCGTGGGTGAATATGCGGACCAATGCGCACAGATCAAGCAGAGACCCAAGCAGAGATACCTTACTCTGACGCAAGCCTGCTTAGCTGCTCACACTCGCCCTAGCGGACGTAGGCTGTCTTTGATGCTGTGAAAACAGCAGCAGCGCTATGAAGTACACCGTTATGCTTACTGGCCTACGCTATAATTGGGCTGTCAAATCGTCTGCATTACTCATGGCTTAGCCTGCAAAGCATAGTGGCCTGTTGTACTATACACAGGTGTTGAAGCGCAGCTATCAGGCCCTCAGAGACAGTGCCAAATCTCATTGCGTTTTCTTGACAGCCGAAGCTAGCCCCAGCCAGACTTGGCAGCAGTGGGCTTACCAAAACGCGTTCTTCTTTGATTCCTTCCAAAATGGCTCAAGCACAGCTCGATGCGTTGCCAGCAGAAGAACGCGATTACATGAGTGTGGCCAGCGGTAGCTTTAGAGTCAAGGTATGCCAGAGCTACACTTAGCAAATTTTGCTACGCGGCCACATGTTGTCTTTGACAGTGTGTCTGCTTGCAAAGTGATTTGTAGCCAGCAGAAAGCTGTCACTTCAGGTTCGTCGTCAGGTACCAGAGTGGCTGTACTTTGTGGTCACGAACAAATCTTGGCATGCCGATCCACGGCATCAGGGCGAGCGATGCTCTTTAAGTATTTATCTGAACGATGCGCACACTGGCAGACGGGTGCATGCTGAGCTGGACAGAGCTCGTCATACCAGGGACCTCATTGTACAAATGAACCAGGTTGGACACGCACCTGTGCATCAAGCTTTGGTCAAGCACATTTCACCTTTTGACTTCTCAATATGCTTTCTGTTCAAGGGATGTTGTCGCCAGTGCATCGTGACAACTTGCAGAGCTCAGCTTGTACCATGCTGGCAGAAACTCATTCCGTACCCTAGCATTAAAACTCATGTTTGCTATCTTGCACTACCGTATTGTGTACTGTGTTACAGAGTTTGCACCACGCATTTGGTGTATGTATTACAGAAATCACCATGTACTATCATGAAGTTAGTCTGGTCTAATGAACGTGGACCCTGTTCCTTATGCAGGCACTGGGCAAAGTACACAAAGTATCTATGCAGCTATTTCGAATCCTTGTTCATCTGGACATCCAGCAGCCGCGCCCAGGGCAGGGCAACCCTGAAGGTGTCTTCTGGCAGTTGCATCGAGCCTTCCAGGCTGCCAATGCTGACCCAGACTGCGACATGGTGGCTTGGGCGCAGAGCTACCACACTCATCAGTTGACTCATCCTCAGGAGCAGCATCCACCTGTTGTGGTGCATCTCAGCGACCAGATTCTGCAGTGGACTCAGCAATGGCCTCTTGTACAGAATCAAGCGCAAGCCATGCAGCCTGCACAGCTTGCGTTCAATCAGCAAGGGCATGTTGTACAGCAAGCCATGCAGCCTGCACAGCCTGCATTCAACCAACAAGCGCCTCCTGCTCAGCATCAGGCACAGGCCATGCAACTTGCGCAACCTCCCTTCAACCAGCAAGGGCATCCTGTACAGGAGCAGGGGCAAGCCATGCAGCCTGTACAGCCTGCGTTCAACCAACAGGGCTATGTTGTACAGCAGGAGGGGCATCTCATGCAGCGTGCACAGCCTGCATTGAACCAACAAGGCCCTGTCGCGGCCCAGCATGAGGTGCTTGCCATACAGCTTGCACAGCCTGCACTGCATCAACCTGGTTGGGCAGCTGACCATGGCATGGCTAATGATGCAGTCCACTATGCTGATGCTGATGGTGCAGCTCAAGCTGGAGTTGATGATGATGCAACTGGCTATGGTGCAGCTGGTTATGATGCAGATGGCTATGGGGCAACTCATGGTGTAGCTGGTCATGATGCAGCTGGCTATGATGCAACCAGCAGTGCAAGCCATGGTGCAATTCAAGACGCAGGCGATGATGCAGCTGCTGGTATGCCTCACATCAGACTCACAGATGCAATGGACGAGGACAATGAGGTGGAACATTTGGACTCAGACATTGACATGGAGTTCCTAGACAGCTCTCAAATTGCAGAGCTCAAGAGTCAAGCCACTGATACAGATGGTGAGGACACAAGGATAGCATTGTTGCATCTTGTTTCACCGAAGCTTCTCGAATTGCAACCAAAGGAGAGCGCAATGCTGCAGGTGTGGGCCAGCAGCTCCTTCCAACACCTGTTCACAATCATGCCCACAGCCACACAGGTTCATTTGCACACAGTGATGGTCATGGTACTGCAAGTGTGCAAGGAGGAGATCCAGAGGTAATGGAATGTTTTCGATCTATAAATGAAGAGCCAGAAGTGGACATGGAGGTCCCGATGCAAGCCAGCCTACAGAGCCCTGGCGCCTCGCCAGGCATGCAGGCTTCAACAAGCTCACAACAGGGCATGCTGAATGCTTTGCATTTGCCTTCTCCATCAGGAGACAGGAGCAGCCCATCTACTCAGGAGTCTGTTTGCAACCTGCCAGTTCCAAATGAGCAAGAGCTCGGCCAAGCATACTTCTCACTTGATGATCTGGATGTGGGTGAATGGAAGGTGCCCAATGAGATGCAGCCTGTAGCACAGCCTGCAGTGTCAGAAGCAGACTTGCGCCGTGCCTTGGCTGATGTGTCTGCAAGGATTACCACACAACCTACAATCTCCCAGGAGCAAGCACGACTCATCATGCAGGTGGGGCAGCTGTGACATCCACTTGCAAACAATCATTGCAAGGGAACTCAACCTTTGTAAGCTCAATTTAGCCTTATAAGCAAATGCGGCTTGATTGAGCTCGCATGCGTGCTTGGTCAAACTTGCTTGCTCCCTCGCTGATCACAAACGCATATTGCATGCTTGCTTGCATGCTCACCCTTCTGCCCAATCATTGCCTTGGTCACTGGCTGGTTCACTCACCCATTCATTCATTGATACACTTACTCACTTGCTTCTAGCTCGCTCGCTCACTCACTCACTCACTCACTCACTCACTCACTCACTCACTCACTCACTCACTCACTCACTCACTCACTCACTCACTCACTCACTCACTCACTCACCCACCCACTCACTCACTCTTGCAGCTTGATACTCAGACATGACTATGAGCTTGAACAAGGCATATGCTGTGTTTCATTTTATCTCCTTTTCACATTGCCACGTTTTCCATATGTGTCATATTAATGTCACCTTTGTTATGCAGCTCTTCGCCACCTTTTCTGCACCAAGGACAGGAGACAGAGGCGATCAAGCCTACTTCAGATTCCGAGCACCAGGAAGCTTGCCCATGCAGACAGGTAGCTTGCGCGCTGAATCTGGTGTTGGGTGCTTCGTCATCATTGCTTGTGTGCTGCCAAGTTATAGGCATTCCTTGCAGAGGGATTGTCTGCACAAGTCTGCTTGGTGACTGCTATGTATACACATCAATGACTTTGACTTTTCCCAGTCTCCTCTCCCATGTATGAGTGTGAGCTGTATCGTAAGTTTGTGATGATGCATGAGTATTTCCTGGAACCAACTTCACTATCCACTGGTCCCATGGCAGAAGCCCGTATCTGATGTGCATCATGCTCGCTCCACTCTAGGTTGTGTGACGGAGGTCATGTGGACCTACTCATGCCTCTCCTTGAACACGAGCCCAAACCCAGTCTCACAACCCCCACAACCTTGACTTCAAGATTTGGAATAAGTCAAATACCTAATGTATGATGGTGTTTGTTATGATGCATCAGTATGCGATATGTCGTTGTGTTTGCAGGTGATGTTGCTCTGATCAGAGGTGGTCAGCTGCACTGCATTGGGGCATCTGGTCCATACCACTATAATGCTGGTGACCAGTTTGGCATTGTGTCTGACAGATATGTCAAGTGGAAGGGAGGGAAGATCCCAACTGATGCAGAGAAGTCCAAGGTACTGACTGCACAACTGACAGCTCACTCTTTTCCTGAGGCAGTGCATTGTTGACAGTCACAATGACATGGCTGAACAGTCATATTGCACTGTGGTCTTGCATGTGTCGATTCGTGCACACACTCTCTGCTACTGAGCAGCAGCACCCCGCATGTTAGTGCTTTGTCAAAACCTGTGTCGGTGTCAGTCAGATAGGTGCAAGCCCAAGTTTGCATCTGCAGAAAAGTCTTGTCCTGAGCCCGCTGAGCAACCTGCATGACAGTTCAGAACCCACTCGTGCATGTCCTGTTCGCACCTTGATGTGCTAAACACCGGTGAGATCTTTGACCAGTGGCTTTGGTAGTGAGGGTGTGTGACTAATACAGACTGGCATGCCTGCAGGGCCATTGGATTGCTGCCATTGGTCAGCTGCCTGTCATGGTCAAGGGTGCTGTCGGCTGCAACCAGTTCATTGTGGCCTCCCTCACAGACCCCCCCAGGGGCCAGGCACTGACAGCAGTCACTGACCCCTCTGCCCATCAGAGGGTGGTGGCCCTGAGCCTGGAGGCCAAGGAGACAGAGGTAGAGGGCCCAGTCATGGCCTTTGCCATGTATGCCCTGCCTGCCATTGCTGGCCTGGTCAAGGTGACATCCCATGCTGTGTATTCAACAACCAGTCTCCTCTCCTCCTCCTCCTCCTCCTCCTCCTCCTCCTCCTTCTTCTTAATCAACCAGCCAATCGATCAAAGTTCATCTTCTGTCTTTGGACTCATCAGGGGAGTCAACAGACAACTGTAAAAAGAGAAGTGTGAAAAGTCCAACGCTGTTCCCGGCCACGGAAAGGTCCAAATGTAGAGCTGTACGCAACACCTGGCTTCTGCAATGCCGAGTGACTGCCTGCTTCTCAACTGTGGTATACTGCCTGGAGTAACTTCGCTTCCTGCAAGTGTAGGACCGTATGCAGTGCAATTAATGCTGTATGCAGCAGCCTTCTCGCTTATCAGTCAGTCAGAGATTGTACAGTTGGGGTTGGCATGACGGATGAAGCAAGCAGAGGATGAAACAAGCATATCTCTGACTGCTTCTTACCGAGTGCTTCTTCACCTTTTTGCACATGCTGAATCAATGGCAGGCCTTGTGAAACAGGCCTCTTAACAAACGCTGCTTGATGTCGATGCCGGCAACTTTGATACAATATCCTGCATGTGCATATGATGACATGTACGTGCAGCTTCACAACAGGACATGACTTGACTTGACATGGCATATTTGTGAGCACAAGCTTGCAATTTGACTGAGTGTCAGTGTGTCACCGCACTTTGTCAAATGCTGGTTCTTCTGTGTTACAAATTGCAATCACTGAAGCATACAGCGCGTGTGTGGCAAAATCTTATATGTCCATGACAGCAATGATTCACACTTTGGGTTTTGCATAACAGCTAATGCCAATACTTGCACAACAACACAACTGGAACCTGGACAGCAACAAAGCATTTTGTTTTGTGCAGACAGAGGTTGGTCGGCTGTGGGCAAAGATCAACAGCGTCGCCGATGATGTGGATCACCTCAAGCAGACTGTGCCTAAACAGGCAAGTATCGCTGGCTTGTCATGCTTGTACCTGTGTTTGGGTCTTGTACCTGTGAGTAAGTCTTGTGACGCTTGCCTATGTATCTCTGCATCACAATGTAGCTGTGCATACCCAGTCAGGCACAAAGTGAGACTTTGATGCACTGACCTGAGAACGCCACTTGTTTCAGCACAAGCCTCTGTTACCGTCGGCTGTATGATGTATTACTGGGCATACACATGCAGGCAAGTAATTGGACTGCTAATGTCATCATTGGATCTGTCAAGTGTGGCTTGCAGACGGCAAGAGCTCAGTATTAGGACCAGTCCATCAGCATTTTGACCACAACATGCAGTGTACCCGTTCAGGTACCCGTGCACAAACAACGACTACATTTTGTTTTTCACCTTGCAGGCTCAAGTTGATCGAATCGATGCCCAGTGCCAGCAGATGGCAACCGACATCAGTTCACTGATGGTGCGCTTGTCAGTTTCACCCAAAGAGGAAGCAGCAAGGCTGCACTGCGAGCGCTTTCGTGGGCTGTCACAGTCATCTGAGCAAATTGTGGGTCAAGAAGAGCAGCTGAAGAAGCTGGTGGACATGGCGGGTGACAGCAGCAACAGGCGCAGTGTGTTCATGATTCTAGGAGCCCCAGGCATGGTATGATTCTCAATAAACGCTTTCAACACCAATATGTTGAGTGTTACAATATATTCCCCTTTTTTATGTCAATGGGAAATAATCAATACACTGACTCTTACCCTACATGGAACTCTATGTGGCGCATGTGTTGAATGACATGATTTGTTGAGGGTGTTCTCCTACTCTGGTTCAAGTTGTGTTGAGCTGAGAGTATGTTGATGCCAAAACCCCTCATTGTGGCGCCAAATAGCCACCCTAGCATCTGCCCTAAAATGCTTGCCAGTCTGCCAGCCTGAAACCATACTGGCCATTGCACACATGAACCACCCGCCCTTGCATTTGATGGTGGTGGACGTTCCCTCCTTAGGGCACTTGTGTCAACGCATAATGTTAAACCTGTGGGGTTCACTCTGATGCTCTACTGCCGCGGCCAGCATCGGCTCTCAGGTACTACCTGTCCTTCCCCCACACCCGCCCCTCCCCCCAGACCCGCCCCTCCCCCCAAATACCATCCCCCTGTAGTCCCCCTACCACCCCCCCACCCCTCTCCCCCCTCGCCCCACCCACACCGGCCCCTGGTCTTTGTTGACTCTATCAAGGGACCAGCTCTTGCAACAGACTTGACTGTCTGGGTTTGGCTGCACAGGGCAAGACTACCTTGGCAAAAGCTTTTGGGTGGCAGCTATGGACCACCCAGCAAGTGCACTCCACCTTCTTTGCTGACCTGAAAGGTAGGACACATCCAACCTTGCGTATCAACAGTCCCCTCTGTGTTGTTCATGAGTCCATGAGTACAGCGTTGCACTCCTCGTTGTCACAAGATGCACGCTCAGCGACATGCTCCACCCACCCTATATGCAAGTTGCATACCATGTGTCTGTGTGTGTTTGCATGCATCATGCCGGCTGCTCTCATGCAGACAGTCCATCGTTCACTCATCATCATTATTCGTTGACTACATGCAAGCTGCATGTCGTGATATCACTAGGTGATACAGCCGCACATATGCAATGATGCTGCATGACCAGAAAGTCAAGATGTGTACTATAGAGGCCAACAGCATTGAGGAGGGGCTGCTGAACATATACTTGGCTTTCGAGGCGGCAGAAGGGGTTGGCAACACCAATACGGTCAGTGCTTGCTCTGCTGGCATGTCTCTGCCTGTAGTTATATGACACGATGTCTTTTTTTGGGGCTACCACTGTACGTCACATCACTTGATGCCTTGTAGGCATCCCTTGCTACATAACACTGCATGTCGCACATTTTCCGTGTTGCAGATTTTCTGTGTGCTGTGCGCACTGCAATGTAGACAGATTGAGAGCATAGCTGTGTGCAGATGATCACCTATGCCTGAGTCAGTTGAAATGATCAAATGTGTAAATTGCACTTTAAAACAATGTACAACTGTCTGATATGCTTTCATCAGACTCATCTTCCTTTTCACCCTTTCCCTGTGTCTTCAAATTTGTTTGGTTCGCTGGTATCATGCCAGATGACAGCAGCTGTCAGCTGATACATTGCATACGTCTTATATGTTCAGGAAGAGGACAAAAGGCTGACCTGACCGACAGACTGACAGACTGACTGAGGGACTGGCCGCATGAACGGTCTAATGCTCAATTTCTTGAGTGTGTTTGAATCGTTCTTTGGCTGACACTTGCCTGATTGTGTGATAGGTCAACTGCCTGTTTTTGTTGCAGGAGTCAAGGAGCGCAGAATTGGTGACCAAACAGATATGCTCTCTTCTTCGGTGCTGGCCTGAATCCCAGAGGCTGTGCCTCGTCATTGACAATGCCGAGGGCATTGTGTCCTCTGCTGCAAATGTGCTGGTGAGGCACTACAACTTCAGCTTGTTTTGGGTGGTGCAACACGGTTGTCGGTTGCATGCATACTAATAAGGATTTTCTGGCTTTGATGCAGTCCCCAGTGCCTTGACAGCATGCAATGTGTTTCTGGCTGCAATTTATACAGCCCACAATCTGAGGACGCTTCAGCAGACAGCAGCCAAACATCGTCTGTGCCAGTATTGTTGTATTTGCTCATTGTGCTGAGCTGTCTGACCAGAGTAAAACCTGCGCGACTAGTGGCAATATGGTCTAAAGCCTCCTAGGAATTACTCAGTGCTCCAGACGTGTCGGCAGCCTGGAGCCACCTGTGTCATGATTACAACAGAGCTATGTCTATGAGATGAAAGAGCAAGAAAGTATTGCATGTACAGGTCTTGGCAGCAACGCTTTCAAAGATGCTGGATTGCAAGCCCACAATGGTCATCATCATCACCTCCCGCACGCTTGCTCACCTCTTGAATGTGCAAGTTCACACTGAGGCAATGAAGCCCCTGACCTCTGAAGATGCTGAAAAGCTGATGCGCTTGGTGACACCACACACCAGTCAGGAGTCAGCTGCAATGCTGGCCAAGTTGTGCGCCAATATTCCATATGCCTTGCGTCTGGTCGGCGACAGCATTTCTGAGTCCACCACTGCAAAGGTACTTTGACATTTCAAATGCTTGAGGGGCTGCGCTGAATGTGTTGTTTGGAAGCCATGTGTTCCGACTTGTCCTTTACTCAGCTTGTGTACTTGTCTCAGCAACTGCGGCCTGAATGCCATCGCATCGAGTGTTTGTATCGGCACCATGTAGCCATTTCTGAACGCTTGCTTTGCATACTGCAATGCATCTGCACATTGAGTTGCATGGATGCAACTTGCTGTGTTGCTTGCTTGAGCTTATGAAAGATCCAAATGCTTAGCGCACTTGATGTGATGACAAGCAGGCTAAGACATGTCATAGCAAGAGTCTTGCACCTTCAACGGCACAGCTAAACTCTTCTTCTTTGCCGCAGGACATGCTAGATGAGCTGACCCATGCTGGCTTTGTACAAGGGTTGAAGGTGACAGCAGAGACTGCGTACCTTGCTCTGGAGCGCTGTGTTGCTTCCTCCCTGAAGGTGATGAAGCCAAATGACCGGCTCAGTCTTGCTCAGCTCAGCATTTTTCCCAGCAAGTTTGATGCAAAAGCTGCAGCAGCAGTCCTGGGGGTTGAGCAGCGCGTGGCTAAACGCCAGCTGCGGCACTTGCAAGACAGGTCCCTGGTGATTGCGGAAGCAATACAGCCTGGCCAAGACGCTCTGCAGCAGTATGGGTTGCATCTGTTCATTAAGGACATGGCTGTGTCTGGGTATGAGCAGCATGATGGCTACAGACAAGCACAGAGCAGATTTGTGGAGTACTTTGTTGCTATGCTGTGTGCTCTGGAGCACCACCACACTCCAGAGGGCCTCTCAGGCATTCGTCAGCTTGCATCCCAGCGCCATAATTTGGTCAAGCTGTTTAGCCTACTGGCAGCACAGCCTCAGCCTGTCACAGCCAACATCCTTGCAGCTTGTTGTCGCCTCCCCCATGCAGCGCTCAATGCCATCTGGGTATTGAGGCTGGACCACGAGTTGGTGTTTGCAGCAATGGACAACTTGCTCAAATGGGCTGACGCTGGCAGCCTCACCAGCAGCATCATTGACGCCCAGGAGCAGCTGGGGTTCATGTTGACCCAGGACTCCACAAAAGTAGACCGCGCTGAGCAGCTGTTAAGGCGCGCTTTGCAGGCCAGACAGCAGAATGGGCAAGATGGCATGCGTCTAGTACTGCCCCTCGTTGGCCTTGCTAGGGTTGTCACCAACAGAATCAATGCATCAGACATTGATGAGAGCCAAGGCTACTTGCAAGGCCTGCAGCTTTGCAAGGATGCACATGCGATCCTTGTGGTTGCAAAAGGCGAGTCAGACCCTGACACGTTGTCGATTGCATTGTTCAGCTGCGGCTTCATCCAAAATGAGTCAGAGCAAGTGAAGGCCATCATGGCAGTGTTGGAGAGTGCATTGAAGAGCTTACCGCCAGACCATCCAGCAGTGTTCGACATCAGGTCAGAGTTAGCTGCAGCCAGCAACAGCCAGTTGGCAGAGTCGATTCCGGCATTGACTCAATATCTTGAGCTATGCATGAGTCAAGGAGGTCATGATGAACAGCTGGTTCCTAATGCCATGCTCAGGCTAGGCAATGCTCTTGCACACAGCAAACAAGCAGCTCAACAACAAGAAGGCTTACAGTACCTTTACCAAGGGCTGAAGCTAGCTGAAGCTTGCTATGACATTGAGGACCTTGTCATCGCCCGGCAAGAGACCCTTGGCAGGGCACTGATTGCAGCAAAGCATTTTGACGATGCTATCAAGGTTCTTAAGGACAGTTTGCCAATCTGTGAGAAGGAATGTGGAAAGGATAGCCGTATCACTTGGATTGGCTACACAATCTTGGCAGATGCGTTTGAAGCAAAGGGGGACTACATTGCGGCATCCAGAGCATTCGAAACAGCACACTCCAGGATCAAGCAATCTGGCAAACGCAAGGGTGGCCAGGAAGGGGAGGAAGTGTTAGTTGTCAAGTCTGGGATTCGGTGCCAAATTGCTCTGAATTTGGAGCTTCGCGGCAGGTGAGATGCAATTTCGTCATGCAAAGACCAGCTTTGCATTGAGGCTGACTGGTCAATATTGGGCTTAAAACCTTTCATGCACGACATGACAGCTTTATTCTGTAGCTTAACACCTAGTATATGCATTTGTATACTGATCACATCAAAGCACCCACATGCACAGATCCTGCATACATTAGAAGCACAAACGCCTGGGTTTATGTCTGTTGGACCCACATCATGGCCAGCAACCCTGACCATGTAACTTTGCTCTTGTTGGTCAAGCAGGCGCATTGATGCCTTGTACAGACCTTTTTGCGGTCAATGTAGGCTTCAAGAAGCAGATGCCATGCACACTGAAGCTGTAAGGCTGGTAGGAACTTCTGAAGCCGCTTGGTTCCTTGAGAGAGGGGAGCACTATCTTCTCCTTGCTGGCTTGCGGCGGCGGCAAGCCAGGTTCTCAGAAGCTGAGGAGTTGCTACAGCAAGCCATTGTTGATGCTCGTGGGGGCGAAAGCGAGTTACAGAGCATTGAGCTGGAGAAGGCTTTGCTAGCTTTTGATATGGGTCAACATGATGCCGGCATCAAGGGTCTACTCTCATTCATTGACCACTGTGATGATGATGATGGCCTGCTTGTAGACGCACGCAACTCTCTTGGGTGGCTCCAGTTCTGTCAACATGACTGGGGTGGGGCCTTGGAGCAATTTCAGGAGGCTGCTGGGATGCTGGGTTGCTTTGTTGATTGCAGCGCAGACCTAGAGATGGCAATCAGTTTTGCAGGCGCAGCTGCAGCCCAGATGCGGTTGCTTCCTGATGCAAGCACGCTTGCTTATGAGGAGAAAGCAACACAATTCTTAGATCGTTTTCCTTTTCAACAAGCAGATGGTGTACAGATTGTCAGGTACTGTTTGGGTGTTTGCAAGGTGCTGAGGGGTTGTGATGAAGAAGGACAGCAGCTGTTTGCAGATGCTTTGAGTTTGCAACACAAGCTTTTTGATGTTGATCATCCAAGCAACGCCGTTTTCGAGAGCAATTTTGCGCGTCCTGGTAGAGTTGCCGCAAGCGTAATACCTGCAAATCAGGATCACTTGCAAGAAAAGGTGCAGGAGCAGCATAGGACGACTGTGTCACTAGTTGCAAATGCCAGTGATATTTGAGCTGTAACAATTGATACATCCATGCAACGCATGTCGAGTTGATTCTGGTAAATCCCATTGGTGATGAACGTTCACTAATTAGTTGCCTGCTGCTACATGTACAATACCTCATGTTTGAAGACGGACTGCAAGAGATTGACATGTCGTGCACGCCCTACACTTACAGTGTATTCAAACGTTTTAACCTGGTGTTGCCCATGTGTATGAAGCTGAGACACGTTGCACGTGCATCTTTTGTGCATCTACCAGTATATGCATATATGTATCTGGTACAATCATCATCAACAGCATCTAGCACAATTGCAATGCAACTGCGAATCCCTTCTCTCCAGCATCAGATGCTGAACTTGCCTGACCATGCAGGCTTCGCTGCGAGACAAAACTGACTCTGCAGCTGGTGACAGAAACGCATTAGTCACTAACGCATGTGTTTATGCATGGATCCAGTTGGTCTCGGAGCGCAGCTCAAGGTCAACGTAGTTAAACACCTCGGCCGTCTGCCCTTGCATATTTCGTAGAAGTCAACACGCACATCCGTGCGCCTTCAAAACCTAGCAACGAGCGTGGACAGTGCCACAGACGAGACCTCTGCTGCAAATGTATCTTTCAAGATCCGTCCAATTGTTCCGGCAACAGTTATGCCAGGTTATTGAGACCAAGGTGGTTTCTCAGTGTTGTCTTGGAGGAAGAAACAGCTGAAGGTTTCATTGTGTTACTTGCCTGTGCAGAGGTGACTGCTCTACAGACTGTCTGTTCCTTTTTGAAGCTTGTTTTCTGTGGTGGCCGTGGCTGCAGGACTCGAACACAGTCAAGTCCAGGGTGAAAGAGCTCATTGCAGCTGGGCACCATGTGAGTAAAGCCAGGCAGGCCTGGATGACTTGTGCATTGCAGGTATGCACAGCCTTGGTCCACAGCTCAGGCCTTTCTAAGTTCAGTAGGTGCAGTACTAGCGCACAGACTGAGACCTATGTGACATCCTCCTGGCATTGCTGGGAGCAGACTCCATCAACTATCTATCGATCTCAGCTGTGGTAGCTGCATTCTGGGATACTCTCTGCGCCAGTGCCAGCTACCATGTGGTGGTCGTAGCATGTAGTGCAACGAGCACAGACAAAAGCATGCTACAAAACAACTGCCCACTCAACCTTGCTGCTGCCCACTCAACCTTGCTACTGCCCACTCAATTTTGCTATTGCCCACTCAACATCGCTACTGCTTGTGATGTGTGCATTGTGATTTGCTGATGCTGATGTATGCTCACGTAGCTTTCAGACTTTGCGTCACCTTCATGCATTGCTGCCTTGTAAGCTGTCGGTGACAGAGAAGTCTGCAGCTGGCTGCGCTGCTGTACTGCCTCTGGTAAATCAATTCTGGCCAAGTCTGTGGTGCCAAGGCATTGCAACAAGCTGCATTGCTGACTTGCAACAGAACAGCCACATAAGGTGACCCTATGCAAAATGCTGCAGCTGATGTCATGCATAATGGTGGCAGGCAAGACCTTCTTATTCTCCACTGTCATTCTGATTGTTAGACCTTCTGTCTTCTTTGACTCTGTGGCCCCTGCCCTTCTCTTTGCTGCTGATGCTGTCGCCCTGCCCTGCCCTCTTCTGCTTCTGCTTCTGCTTCTGCTTCTGCTTCTGCTTCTTCTTCCTCCTCCTCTATTGCGCAGGCTGGCTGCTGCCCATCAGCATCCTCCGCTATATGCTGCTTACCCTTTAATCTTGCCCTTTGATCTTGCTTCTGACATCGTTCTTCTTGGAGGTCTCATGTGGGACGCAGCTCTGAAACCCTCCACTGATGCATTGGCGTTCAGTTTGCTGCATATGCTGCCTACCAGACAGGAAAGCAATCAAAAAATTGATGAAAGTCTACTGATTGTAGCCCTCAGTGATAGGCTATCACTGATGGCACATACTCCAAGCTGGGCTTGAACTCAAGACCTGAGTGATCTGCGCACGCACAGAAGTTGTTTAGGAAGAAAAGGCGCCCCATGGTAGATATGAAGCTGACTTGCGTCGCACACTCCTGAGCCTGTATTTCAATGATTATTGTGGTCATAATAAATACGAAAGGTGTGCAAGACAGTATTGTGACCGCAGAAAAGCACTGGATGCAACGGTGATCTGTAACTGGGAGGATGTGCAGCAGCAGGGAACAGCAGTCCTGACTGTAAAGAGTGTAAGGAGCTTGAGCTCAGAGAGTCACTAAACTGTGAATACGACACCAACTTCATTTTGGCAAAACGGCTGCTAGGCAAGTCCTTGAACGGCCATATGAGCTTGAACACGCTGTAGACATGCTCAGTCATAATGATGGAAAAATTGCCAGCGGCGATGATGAAAGAGATGCTCGGGTTGATGATGAAGATGACGACTGTGACAGCAACTTTGCGGGCATTTATTGATCAAGGTATGAGTACTAATAAGCATACACATGTACATCCAAGTGCTGTGTGCAATGCTCTGTAGCGGTACTGCCAGAACACAAATGAACTGCAAAATGGTCTTATGTTTCAAAAGCTTCCCAGAGTCTTTGAAGTTTCTTAGAGTACCTTCGGGGAGAAAGCTTCAATAGCCTTAAGGATCCCAGGCTATTGCCATGTTCTACATCATGCATGTTGATTTCCTAGTTGCATATTCAATATAGTCCATTTTGGTAAGAACATAAAAAAGTCCCTGGTCAATACACTGGAAACAGGCGCATAAGAGTTCACACTTGATGCATCAGTAACAAATGCTGTGCTTACCCACCTAGACGTAACAAGCTGCTGACAAAATGGCATGTTTACATGTGCACCACATGTCATGTGTGCATGAGTGATTACAAGTTATTTTCTGGTATAGCAGTAAAACAACTGGATACAGTGACATATGTGCACACTCACGTGAGTGCTCTCCTTTAAGGAGGTAGATGACATTGCACCAGGCCATTTGGACAAGCTTTTGACAATAATGATGTAGGCAATGTGTTGTTGAGCACTGTGCACTTCAAGCCCTTGTTTGCTGTATTTTGCTGCAAAAGTAACATGTGCATTGCTTGACAACCTGCTAGGGTCAATAGCATGTAGTGGAGCAAATGTGTTGACTGCGCAGTTCAAGTCATCTTTAAATTTTGACTGGCTCTATCCCTCAGGGTCAAGTGTATGAGGTGTATAAATTTTACGCGCTACCTTTACAGTCTCTTCTGCCACCTTGATGAGCTCTTCCATCCCACTTTTGCCTTCATCTGATGTCGGCAGCACAGGTATGAGCCTGTCAAGAACATCAAAGCTGCTGTTGTCTCCTGCCCAATGCTGTAGAAACAACATCATGTTGGTGGTCACAAATCGCTTGACATGCTGCAAGTCTGGACTCAAGGTGAATCCAGTGTTGCCAGTGACTCTCGGGGATGCTTCCAGTGTGACACAGAACACACGTTCTTGTGCAAATTTGTGTCCTGGGTGTTGGGAGACTCTGAGATGTGGATCAACTGCTGCAAACCCGCCATGTTCCAGGATGTTATTTTCCATGATCAGCACTGTCATTGGCAGTCCTGTGTCTCTTGGGTACGCCGGTGTTGTGCAGAAGCCCTCCTCCATGGCAAATGGCCCTGCACAAGTATAGTAGACCAAGTAGACTCTGCCACACTTGATCGCTACCGAGAGGTTTCCTTGCTGTAACCTCTCGAGAGGAGACGGCTCGCTTGCTTCACATTTGGTATAAGAGGCAAATTTGGTGTAGGACGTGTACCGTTGTCCCACTCTGTCATTAGGCTGCGCCCCTCCTCTGTCATCCAAAAATCCTTGGATCTGCCCAGTGGCGGATCGTGCTTCTTCCAAAAGCTACCAACATCTTTAGGGTCAACCTTCTGCGTCTCTAAGAGCGGTAGCCCCATAAAGCCGTCCGTGTTAGGGATGCGAAAAGCAGCGCTCGCAGGTCTGGTGCACAGGTGTCGCAACATACCAGTATTCGCTGTGTTTCTAAAACGAAACATTTGTCGCAAACGTTGACGCGCTGTGGTTGGAACAGGCGGCTGCCAACACCAAGCCGGTCGTGTGCATGGTCTACCGAGTGCTGTGATACGCATCGCTCCCAAAGCTGGAACTGGAACTGGAACGAAATCAAAATCCAAGCTATTTCATCATCCGTAACGTCTGTACCGTAACGCCTGATTTCAACTTCGTTCCACAGCTGGCACATTGTTATCAAGTTTGCTCTGATGTATGAGTGCTCTGCTTTTCATGTTCGGATGTGACCTTGGATGAGGCGTGTTGCATTTGCTCTAGCCTTTGCCTAGGCTTGTGGTGCCGACGGAGCATGTTTGTCTGGAGGTCACTGACATTTAGTTTGACACGAATGAGTAACACTAGGCAGGGTGGCTGAGGCTCTGCCATGAGCTCTCAGACTTGTTGACTGGCCAAAGCTTGTAATCCTCTTCTTCTTGCGCTTGACATGCAGGCCAGGAGGCAGATTTTGGATGTACCGACACTGTGTGACATTGGCAGAGCAACAAGCAAAAAGACACGTATGTACAGCCTTATGGACTGACATGGACTTATATACCAGAGGCATGCATGGCCACCCCATGGGGTGCACCGTGTGATGCAGCAAGACAAACCAGCAGACATGACACATCATGCAACAAATGCTTAAGCCAAAGTTTTGTCCAAGTTGCACAGACACTCTGTTCTGACATTTCACATGATTCTTATGTCTAGAAGAGTACTAGAGGGGGAGAAGACAGGCAATACCAGACAGAATAGGCCTTAAATTCTTGACCTTTTCCTTGCCCTTTGTGCTATGGCCTGTGGTCATAGCTTCGGGCTGCCGCCTTGGGAGGCTCCCATTATGCTCGCTGAAAAGCGTAAACTTTTCTTTTCCTTTTCTTTTCCAAATGCTAATGCTCAAGCTATCTTGCTGTCTAAGCTTAAACAGCAAGACAGCGCATAATGACATGTGAGCTCCCACCCGAAATTTGGTGATGACCAGCACTTCTACAATTGCATGACAAACCTGCACCACTAGAACTAGGAGAGTACTAGAGAGGGAAAAGACAGACAAAGCCAGACAAAACAGGCCTGATCCACCTTAGGTTTAGGATTTTTCCTTCCCCTTTGGGCTATGGCCTATGGCCATAGCTCCGGGCTACCGCTGTAGGAGGCTCCCGTTATGATCGCAGAAAAGCATATTTTTTTCTTTTTCCTTTGCACCACTAGAACTGGCACTTTGCTCTGTATGCATACATCAGCTGGCGACAGCTCAAGGTTGGCTTAACACAGTCAGCCTGTTACAGTCAGGGCCACAACCCCTTGCCCCTGGATGATGCGGGCTCCTGAGAGTGTGTCACCTGCTGAAGGATTTTCGCCTTAGCCTGCTTAGCTTTTCTGACATTTTTTACTGAAGGAATGCTTTTGAAAATGTCAAAGGTTGCTTTAGAGGTTCAAGATGCTACATGGAGAGCTCAGTGTCAGTCAGCTGGTCATTGATCACTTGCTGCCAGCTATGCAGCGTAAGCTACGCTGTGTGAAGCACTCTATCTGCTGGTGACATCTCCCAATGCCGTGCAGGTGGGGCAGCTTACAAAATCAGGAGGAGCCTGCAGAAGCGCAACAAATCCGAGTCTAGCTGTGTATATTGAGACTGCAGCAGTACATAGCAGGTCTTCCCGTCCAGCTCTGGTCATTGCTCAGGTATCCCTGGCATGTGCCTCTGGCTTTTTTTTGGTGTTTTGCTCGTCTTTTGACTGCAGGCTCAAGTGACACTTTGCTGACATACTACTGTGTAACACATATGTAGTATACTCATGCATGAGCCCCTGACGGATGGCTGATTGTCATTCTCAGTCTGTGCATTGTGTAACACGTGTAACCCGAGAGGCACATGGTACGACGCGACTACATGCAACAACTCTCAGTGTCTGCCAGATGTACAGCTGCAGATGTGCTTTCCGCATGCTTCTTCGAGCAATGCCCTCCTGGTTCGTCTTTTAGCTAATTTCTTGCTGTTTGTCAGTCTCCGTCATCTTCTGCCAGATCCTGTTGCTGGCGGCCCTCTTTAAGCGTTCTGGCACCATGCATTGTGTGTTCTTTGCCGCAAGTGTTGCCATTGCGTGCGTCTATACACTTCAGCCTCATCATGCGAGCCGAATCACTGGTTGCTGCCTTGCTTGCAGGTGATCAAGCTGATCAAGCTGGTGTCCCGTCACGACTTACATGCTTGTGCTTGACCATGTGGCCCACCTGACCTCGCATCAGCACTGGGAATGGCTTGTGCATGTCATTCATCCTGCAATGCTGTGTCTCAAACCCGCTTCGATCGGCGTTGCGTGTCTGCAGTTGTATCGTTGCCGTTGGCGCACGGGCAGACGGCTCCAGGGCTCCTTCTGGACGCCTATTATCCCGGGATGAACGCTGGCGCTGATGTTGTCAACATTCCGGCCAGTGCCAGCAGTGCCTTTATTTTCGAAATACACTCCACTGCGACATCTTCGGCCGGCGCCAACCCACAGCCACTCCAGACATACACACGAGCTTTTCCTGTTGTCGGCTGCAACGTGAACGGCACTTGGAATATGTCTTTTGCGCAGTTGTATACTCCGGAGCAGAGTACGGACTACGCAGTTCATTTGAGCAACCGTATCCCTTTTCCCAACAATGTCACTGGTGAGTCTTGCACTCTTGGTGGCAATGCTTACTGTGGGACGCATATTCGGCACAGTTCCAAGACCTTCCTCATAGTCTCTCAGCCTTTTCTCAGCAGCTCCTGACCCAGCTGCTGTGTCATGTTCTGCAGGCAGCAGCAACAGCACAGACCAGAGCATTTTCTCCATAGCTGCCGACACATGGTTGAACCTCAGGACTGGCGTCGTATCTGGCCTCAACACCACTGAGACTGGCCCTACCTTGTACAGCTTTGACCCAAGTCTGGACGGCCAGTTTGCTGGAGTGGCTTCTGGTGGCTAGGTAATAGGCGCTCAACAGGTGCGACAACATACAGATTGTCTGTACGCCATCAATCTTGCATTGCAGTCTGGTGGCAGCTAGCATAAAAGTCATGTCAAAGTGTGCATTGTGTGTATTTACCTTTAACAGCATTGACTGTTTGGCAACTTCGGACAGCTGAGGACTCAAAGGAGAAGAGTCTGGGTCATTGACTGTGAATCATGATTGCATGTGCAGGTGCAGTATGTGTCGCCGGATGTGTTCTATGGAGCCAGCAGCGGAAGTAGCACTGAGCCTGGGCTGACCCACTACTTGTACCCATACCCCGGCGCTGACTCAATCAGCCCCAATGACACAGGTCTTCCATGCAGCTCTCATAACGCTGTCCTCTGTTTTGTCTGCGTCCACCTGAACCCACTCCACATCTGTGTAGTGTGTTCTGTCCTTATCAAGAAACCACATGTGCCAAGTGATACTGGCCGATGTGTTTGCGCAGGAGCCGGCTGATGAGCTGCTTGCACAGTACGCTTGTGCTACTGAGCAGGCAGGCAGACTCTTGATTGCTGCTTTCCGCTGTTTACAGTCGAGCTTGATGTCGCTTACAGTCGTCTGAAATGGCTTCTGACAACATGTGCGTCTGTTGCCTCATGCTATTGCTGGACAGCTATGTAGGGCTCTGACACACACACTCACCTGCAGAGGCTTTTGTAGCCTTTCCTGTGAGATAACAAATCATCAACAACAATATCTGTGTGGTGTTTTTTTTGGCAAAAACACTACAACAAGAACTGCATGTTTTTCTTTCAGACACGGATACTGAAAGCTACAGACTATTCCTGTCAGTGATTGCAGCACAAACATGAAGCGGCAGGTGCCAATGATCCAACTTGGGTATTGCAGGTGTGAAGAGGGGCAATGAGTACAACTGGCTTCAGGGTGCTGAGAGCCTGCTGTTTTGGGGTGGCTTCATAGCCATGCAAGCAAGCAGAGCAGAGCCTTGCACCTCCCTCAACGAGTGAGCCTTTCATGCTGTGCAGCCGTCTCTATATGTTTGTCTGATTGACAACGCATCTGCCTGCAAGTGCGCTTGTCTTACTGTCTTGAAAACTTTGTCATCTTACACCCCTGTTTGCTTGTCCACGGTTCCTGTCTCGTGTGTCTTTGCTGTGATAGTAAAGGAGGCTCTGCGTCTTTTTGCATCAGGGGTACAATTCACCAAGAATGAGACAATTCACAGGCATGAATTGTCTCATTCCTTATCCCCTGGTGGAACAAGGTGAGATGCAATGCATGTCATATGTGGCAGTGCATTGCAGCTGCCGCCTTGAAGCAGCAAGCTCATAACAGCATGCACAGAGAAAAACTTTGCTCGCTCTGCTGCTTACACATGCTACAGCTCTGGGCCGCCCACCCCAGGAATCTCTTGTCATTATTGCTGCAAGGTTTAGACCCCTGTATTATGTCTTATCAATGTTGGTGTTTTTTCACCTCAACTATTACTCTTTTGACAGGGCACAACACAGAATCGTTATTGTTTCAGCCATTGTTTTTCTTCTCTCAGACAGACTGTGTGTGCAGGGGCTTCTTTGAGCTGGCCCCTCTGCTAGATTACCTCACCATCGCCCTGCAAGACTCAGTTGTCAACTTTGGACTCAACTATACTGAGTCAGGGCAGCAGGATTTTGGCAATCTGTACACCGGGTTTTTGCAAAACATTGCTGATGGGGAGCCCGCAGATGAGGTGACTGCTGCACCAACTTCCAATGTGTCATCAGGCGTCTTTGCCAGCTTGACCAACCAACCGCTCATTGGAGGAGCCTTTCTGCCGGTGAGCAAGTCTAACTTTGGTGGCTGATGTGGATGATGTTGCTACATGATCAACCTTTGTTATGCTATATATCAACGCCTTGCCATGCAAGACCATTGCTGGCATACCATTTGATGCCAAGTGTCACGCTGTGTTGCAGCCGCTTGTGCCTGCACAGTTGCAATGGGGATTTTTTTGTTGTTGTTGTCAATTGGGGTAGTTTTCCAATCAAAATAACAACATCATAGTAATGTTGTCAAAGCATTAGCAGATTTACAAGTAAAACATGCACAGATGAAAGAAAACGAGGTCTGAGCTCATCAACAGCTTGTACAGATGTGTTCAACTTGAATGCTCCATCACGGTACACTTGTCTCGTGCCATCATGACAATCATGGGCATTTTATCAGTGTAGGTATGGGATCAGGCTTTGATCATAGGGGCTATCATAGGTGTTTGTCAGTGCAGACTTGCCTTCCTTCAACCCCTCTGTTGTTCACACACAGATGGACCACTTGATCAGGGGCTATCATAGGTGTTTGTCAGTGCAGACTTGCCTTGTTCCAAAGCCTCGGTGTTTGAACACAGATGGACCTTTTGATCAGCGATCCGGCCTTGGGCTTGACAGAGTCCCAATGCCTTGTCCTGGCTAAAAACCACACCCTGGCAGTTTCCAACGTGAATGGCACTGCTCCAGCCAATGTGTGGAACTTCTGTGCAACTGGCGTCTGCAACTACACTTTCGCCAATGGTACCACAGGCGTGTTTGTCAGCCCATATGCTGGATCCCATACTGCATCAGTTTGTCAGCTGGGGTACTCAAGTGCTGTGGACAACAATGATTACCTTGAGGCCGCTGTAATCCAGGCCCCTGGACAAGGCAATGCCGGTAAGGGGGGGGGGGGGGCTTCTTAC
>JAABUP010002250.1_pt1 | contig 38070 bp, 58 predicted proteins | sample 5559201 | NCBI WGS metagenome assembly JAABUP01 (sample SAMN10711887, study PRJNA513373) | rock metagenome | isolation source: Antarctica rocks | place: Antarctica | reverse complement strand
CTCATCACGCTCCAGGGTCAGGTCAGAGAGTTGCTGCCGCAGCTGCTTGCTTTCTGACTGGGCAAGCTGACTTGCAGCATGAGCCTCATTCAACTGCTGTTGTAGCAAGCGTGCCTTCTGCTGGTGCTCATCACGCTCAGTGGTGAGCACAGATATCTGGGACTGCAGCTGCCTGTTGTCCATCTGCGCCTGCTGGTGAAGGGCCTGCGCGTCATGCAGCTGCTGCTGCAGCATGCGCCCCTTGAGCTGTTGCTCATCACGTTCAGCTGTGACATCTGTCATGTGCTGCTGCAGCTGCTGGATATCAAGCTGACTCTGCTCAAACTGCATGGTGACTCGCGTCAGCTGCTGCTGAACCTCACGCCCATGCTGCTCAGAGCGCTCTAGGGATGCTGTAGTTTGGTTCAGGCGTGACGTCAGCTGCTCACCCTGCTGCTGATAGCTGTCCCGGTTGGTGCTAGCAGCATTGAGCTGGCGCTGTAGAGCAGCAATGTCTTGTTGGAATTTGGCTTGTGCTGCAAGGGCGTCCTGTTGCTGCTTGGCCTGAGCAGCCCTGGCGTCTGCCAGCTTTTGCTCCTGAAGCTGAGCTTCTTTCATGGACTTGTCCTGGCCTTGTTGTGCTCCAGCCCTCAGACTCTCGCACCGCCTTTCTGCCTCCTCTAGCTCAGACCTGTGACAAGGTTGCTGTTATGCAAATTCAAAGAAAGCAGCCTATTTTTACCTGTGGTGGCTAGGCATTGGCTAACGATGATCCTCATCAAGGCAGTACTTTGTCGCAATATAGTAATTTCAGCCTTTGGCAGAAGATCTGTGCATGACAGCACAAGAGCAGGAGAGTTGCTTACTTGTGGCGCTCAGCATCTGACTGGAGCTGACTGTTGGTTCCCTCAACACCTTGCAACCTCTCAATGATCTGATTCAGCACCTTGGCCTCGGCCTTCAAGTTGTCATAATCATCTTTGACTTGCTTCCCATCCCTCCTGAAGCAGTGCTTTGCATGGTCGTCATTCACGAAATGATGACTTGCCCAGTTCTCAGTATAAGGCTGAATCCCTGTACCATGTTTGGCATTGGAACATGCTGATGCTGGCAGACCTGCTGAATACTGCTTACATGCAGCAGATGAAGTGAGCAATATAGCATGGCTTGGCAGTGTCAATCAGGCAAGCTATTGATGCTTACTGTATTGCTTGCAGACTGCGCTTGAGCTGTGCATTCTCAGGGTCCAGAGGCTGCAGTTTTTGCACATTTTCACGCAGTGCAGCAATCTCAGCACGCATAGCTGCCAAATCTTCCGGGCTGATGCGGACCATGCCGTCATCTGCAGCTGCCTCTTTCTGGGCCCGCAATAGCATTTCACGCCGCTTTGCCTCAGACGACGCTGTTCCAGCATACAAGCGGGACTGGGATGCTGCTCTGCTGTCAAGTGCAGTTGCAGCTGCTGCTGTGTCCTCACCGCCGCGTCGAGCTTGAGATTGAATCACTGCGCTGGCCACAGACTTGAACCCAGCCCCTGCTTTGGTGGCTGGACTTTTCTGGCTGAACGATGACAGAGGAGTACCTGCACGTACCAATCTGATTCGCTGTGGCAGGACAACTTTACTCTGGAAATCCAGTAAGGGACTCCTAGCAAGGTAGTAAAGGTGACAAGATATTTGGCTTTGCCACTTGCTTCTGCATATGTACCTGAAGGACTTCCAGACTGCGAGTCCATCACTATGCTATTGTTCTTGATACATGGGAAACTTAACGCCGGTGCTCGTCGGGTCCCCGACTTTTTACCTGCTTCAGCTGTCAAGTGTACACTCAAAACAAGACGGCATCTGAGTTGGACACACGAACGACCGAGGTGCTCGCTCAATGGCGCCCTGATCGCATATGTACAATCTAATCTGCGAGCTATGTAGCAAAACCTGGCAAGCACGTGCCATGCCGCAGGCACTCGTAGTGTGAATGCATCTTGAAGCGTGTTGAAAGCATTGTAATCCCTCTTGACCAAACTAAATCCCCAGCAGAAGATCGGGATTGGCTGCAAATTATTTTTCGAGGACTGTCAGCACACACACAGGCCCTTTATCAATTTTCAGCTTCATGCAATGTCTTCGTCGCCGCAAGCTGATGACCAGAGTTTGGCTGCCATTGTGAAGCTGCTTGTGTTTTCCGTTGCCCTGGTGATTTTGCCTCTCAGCCTTTTCAATGCATCAGAGCAAGGCTCCTTTGACGGGCTTTACCATATTCTGTTTCCGCACCTCACGAGCAACCAGCATCTATCATTGAGCGGTGCAGTCGCTGTTTTGGGCGTAAACTTTATAGTAATTATATACATAGTGTTGGCTTTTCTAGAACATTCGCCGTCCAGGGACGTCGTAATCGAAAACCCCCTCCTTGCAGCAGAAGAGGACACCAGCCCGCAGCATGATTGAGATGCGCAGAAGGCAGGCTGTTTCGGTCGAGGAGCTTTTGCAGGAGCCATATCTAGATGCGGAAGAGCAAAAGGAGGTTGTGCACCGCTTGAAACAACAGCATGCAAGGCAGTCACAGCAATGGACAACAGTTTTTGCTGTCCTAGCTGTGGTCCTTGGAATAGGTTGTCTGTACCTTTCATGGCATCAGTTGAGGGACCCTTGGGGGCTGAGGCATCACGCATTCTTCGCTGGCTCGGTCAACAGTGGCGTCATTGCTTTGGCAGAGGCATGCAGTGGCGCAAGCTTGCTGCTCAGTGCAGTGGCTTTAATGACCGTTGACACTACCAGCAGCAACCACACCACATCACAACGGCATTGCAAAACTGTGTTGATTATTAGCACCCTTTGTGCAGTTTTGACTGCAATACTTTGGTCATACCTGCTCAGAACAGCTGCACATTTTCAGGAGGAGTCCCTGTTGCATGCTGCCCGTTTTATGTGGTTGCCATTTGGTCCCATGTTGTACATGCTACTGGTTTTTTATTTGCTGCACAGTCTCAATGGCACTGCTCGTGATGTTGCAAAGCTACAAACATCTATGTATAACTTGCACACAGCTTAAGTTCTAGCATAGTGTAATATGAACAGATGGTACCTGTGCATATGTCCAGGTGAAGTGATACGCGTGGCTCTGTTTTGCTGGTACCGTATTAAGGCTTCCTGATTTATATAAGATGGATGTCTTGCAGGGGTGTCTGGCGTCCAAGCATTACACTCCAAGTTGTAGCTTGCTCGTGTGCTAGATGCCGTTTCTTAGGAAATCTTGCACAAATATAAATTGCCCTGCCAGTTTGCATGTAATTGCTATCTGGATTTGCATATGTGGGACACTTTGATACATGACATCAGCAACAGCGCCATATAAGGGTGTAAACTGTTACGGAAAAAAAAGAAAACCCATCAGTGCAGATGACACCGTCAACTTTACATTCTGTTCATAGCGTCAACAACCTAGTTGAACTGTTGACATTACTCAGAAGAAAACGTGACGTGTACAGCCATGAGGCGTTTGTCAAGGCGATTCTATTCAACTATGCCCTGCAAATTAATGAATATTGCGAAAACCAGTTGCAGCTTTTGTCATCAATGTTGTCTTCTGACACCGAGAGAAAGCTAAAGGTCATCAGAACACAAGACCAGGTTGTCAATTTATGCAATGAGAACAGTAGTGTAAGCTGATCAAAAGCTCCTGCTGTATTATCTCTGGTATCACAGAAATTGAGGCCTTTCATCAGCAGAGAGAACAACAAAATGGCTAATGCAAATTGCAGCTGCTAATAATGTGCCTGGAAAACAATGCAAACAAAAGTGTGAACGGCAGTGGAAGGCTTCACAATCTTGTCTGAAGTGCTCAGCCAGAAGCTTATGAAAATCTGCATATCAGGCAAGATATTCTTTGGTACCTGGCTGTGCTACCGTGGCTCAGTATAATGCTCTGCAGAACTTTTCTTGTGTCTCCTGGCGGCCGTCTAGCACTGCAACATAAGTGGCACAGCTGCAGTCCCTGTCTGTAAAACTTCAACAAACCCACGTGCCTGGTGTTGCAGCATTGCAATCAAGACTCTGCACATGCTGGCTGCTTTGCCCCAATGTGTGTATACTTTAGAGGATCACTCCTCCTCATGAATTCCCGCAGGTTCCCTGACGACCCGAGTGACTGCTGTCCAGTCCAAGTCAGTCCACCCACGATCTCCAGCTTCTTTAAGGTGATCTAACATAAGCTTCCCAAGCGGCATCTGTACCCCACACTCTTTTGCCAGGCTCTGAATGAGGCCTACATCCTTCAGTCCACCTGCCAAGTGCAAAATGCAAGTTTGTGCAGGAGGATACCATGCAGAATGGAAAAAAACTAGCTTATTTCATGGTGCTTGCTTGCCATATCAATCCGGCGGGGACGAAGCATGCAGCGCAAGACACGAGTACCCTTGACGAGGTGGAAGTATGTGCTGGCAACTATACATCAGTACAGATGCAATAAAGGATGGGCAAGGTCCAAGAATGTGAGATAACACATGTCATGCCAGCCTGCTTTTCTCACCTTCTACTCTTGCCCCAGGCACTTCAGGGCTCAAGTGAAAACGGTTGCGAGCTATCTTCTCAGCATACATGGGATATAGCTGTCCAGGGAATGTGCTACTGATGAACTCCAGAACAGTGTCCCTGTGATTGTATACAATTTTTCTACAGAGGCCACGGTGTCAATTGCTTCTCAGAGATGCTAGCAACACATGACTCAGCGTTGCATGCAATCCGTGTTGACTGCAAACAGCCAAGCACAATGCCAAACCAGATGTCTGCAACAACACCTCTTGTTCAGAAATGCTGTGCTAGCTCAAGTGTGCAGCTCGCTGTGAGGTAAGTAATGGCACAGATCGTGGCCGTCACTGACATGAAGTTATGCTTCAGCTGCTGCAAAAAAGATCTCTGATTCTCAAGTTGTCAAACAGGATTCCACCTTGAAACTCCATTCTTTTCAGCAAGTGTCATGCCCTCTGCTGTAGTCTCGATGACTGAAGCAATGAAGAAGTTGCCACATAGCTTCATGACGCTGGCCATGTATGCTTCATTGCCTATTCGCATGGTCCCCCGCCCCATGGCGTCCAAGTATGGCTGTAATCTGTCCAGAGCATGTGCGGGGCCTGCTGGTGCCCAGAGCACCTGCCCTTCCATTGCAGCTGGGGGCCGGCCAAAGACAGGCGCACATATGAATGTCAGACCTGCATCCCAGCCTTCATTTTAGCTGAAGATCAATGAGATGCGGAAATGGTCAGAAGTATCAGGCAGAAACACAAAAGCATGCACATTTTTTTGGGATGCATTGATGCTGTGCAGAGCCACAATCAATGCAGTGAGGCAAACTATGCCATGAAAATTCTGCAGCACTGAACTTTGATGCAGCATGAGGAGAAGATGCTACTTTAAGTCATTGCAACTTTGGTGGTGGTCACCTGCAGCTTTGGCCTTTGCATCAAGTTCCCGTATGGTGTCAGGAGACACTGTACTGCAGTCAATGTACAAGCTGTCCTGTCTGGGATGACCGCTCAAGTAATCTGTGAAGACTTCTCTCAAGGCTGTATCAGAGAAGACGCATGAAAATGTGATTGAGCACTGCTTTCCTATGCTGGCAGGGGATGACGCCCATGTGGCTCCTTGCTTCAGGAGAGGGTCTGCTTTTGCGGCTGTACGATTGTGCACGTGCATAGTATCATTATTCTGCCGTACCAAAAGGTTAGTAGCCAAACCTGCAAGGCAGGGGACCTTGAGGACTGTATTGCAGAAATCGAGGGTCCGTGCATCTGTTTGCATGCATAGGCCTGACTATTACATATGACACGAGGCAAACTGTGTTGCAACCTTCGCTGGAACCAAGTGTAATCGGCACAGGAGCAGATCAGGTTGTTCCAAGCATGCAAACAGGAAAGCCAAACATTTGACAATCGATGCTCGCTGACCTATGCCCATGCTACCCAGTCCAATGAACCCAACACTTTCTGTGTGTTTTTGTGAAGTCATTCCGTGGGGGGTGCGAAGAAGTTTGACTCGTGTCGCTGGTTACCAGGTCGTGCGCAGGTCACACATCCCCTTGCTGTAGCTAATTGTCGGGTAAGCCAATCGCATGCATAAACAATTTGGTACAGGAATGATCATAATGCAGTCGCAACTCAAGGTGCCTTGCCTTAACTTAAGGCACACAGTTGGGCCAAAGCACCACTACGGCGTAACTTTTGAGACAGAATGTAACTGCCATTGCGTCGGTAGTTACGCATTCAAACGGGGATGTCGTCAACTTGACAAATGCATGCCGTCTGTCTCATGACAGTACGGTGCGCTCACACAACAAAATTACAGGAACAACGACTAGCGCAATGCATGGAAAGAACACATGGATCGCAATGAAAGGAAAATGCTTGAACCGCACCGGCGCTCAGCCCGGCCAGGCATTCACCTGTAGTTGTTGATGAGGGCCGCAATAGTCGGTCGTATCTCAGGCTGGCGAATCCAAAGGAGGGTGAGCTGATTTTCCATCGTGTGCCAGCAAAAGAGAAAGCACTATTGGCAACAGGCTCACGCTCAGTCAGGCCGTGTCTGCGCAGGTGCAGCGGTACAGAACGCGTTGGCCAGCGCGGCATGACAGGAAGGACCCAGACCTAGCGTTGAAATGGGCAGACGCATCTTCCAGTGTTCGTTCAGACAGCTCAAGGGCCACCGCCCAAAAGCGGCAGTTGTTGTGCTACTGATCATCGCAAGCAGCAGTATTTCCGTTCTGCCGACAGTGTTGCTGCATGCGACAGATGGCGGACCCTTCGCCAAAGCAAACAATGTCAAGGTCAGGGTCAATATGCGAGCTACCCTGGCAGCAAGTCCCGCTGCTGACCGCACACCGTCTGCCCTCCCACCTAGTCTACCACCAGAAACCCAGAATTACCCAACTTTGAAAGACTACGCACTGGAACATTGTGTAGATTTCATGAGAGTCTACACTGGCCTACTTGACTACAATTTGGGAGCGAAAATTACTGCCACAAAGCCTCGTGAGGGCGATGTCACCGGGTCTGGCCCAGGTCTCCACTTGTACCTTTTCAATAACAGCTTATTTATCGACAGAGGTGCCGATGCCGAAGTTGATCTATCACGCAAAGTACAGACACTTTTTCAGCACCTGAGATACCTGCGTGAGAGGGCAATGTTGCCAGACCTGGCCTTCTTGGTAAAAAAGAGAGCTGCACTTTCCCTCAGTGCAGGTGAAGACGCAGCTGCAGCTTCAGCACCACTCATGACCTTGTGTAGCAGCTCTGATCCTGAGGAATCCTTTTTCCCCATATTCCCCAGTATGATCATGGTGCCAGGCAAGAGTCAGATGCTAAAGCATCAATGCAGAATGGTACAGGGGATGCTGTTATGACAGTGGACAAGCAGCCAGTCATCATGTTGTACAATAGGGACAGTGTTTGGTTGCCAGGCAGTTGTCGCAGACTTGCCTTATCTTTGAACATCCCCATTTTCAAGGCAGACAATGCAGAACCTGAGTGGTACTACTACCTGATGAGACCTTTTGTGCATTACATACCTTTTACGGTCAACACTACAGATAACAACTTGAACGGCATGCTGCGCTGGGCAGATGAGAATAGCTACGCTGCGTCTGTCATTTCTCAGCAGGCTAATGATTTTGCCAGCTTTTTCTTGAGTTCAGATGGAAGAGAGTGTTATGCTCTGCAGTTGTTGTACAGGTTGCACAAACTCGGGCATGGCAACTTTACCCTGCCAGCTTCTGCAGTGAATATTTCTGATTGTGAGTCTCTGATACACTGCCCGCAACTTTTGTCAGTACACAGTACATCTTGATGTGCACCTCTCTTGTGTGCGGCTGAATGGAATGCTTTGCTTTATTTGATGATTGAGATCCTAAGTGGACCAGTGCAAATACCTAGACAGGTCTTTTACGCAATAGAGTCATACCTTTAGACAACTAACTAGATGATCATGCTTCAGTAGATGCTTTGCAGACACAACCAAGCTTGAGCTTCAATTGCATTCCATATAATCTCTCCATCTATGACATTAGAATGAACTTATGTCTCAGGAAACTACTGGTACTGCTAGTGTACATTTGTGCGCTACAACTAGGTATGACAGGTGTTTATATGCATATCGACAGTGCTACTGATCTGGGTTGCACAAGCTATGCAGCCATTGTCAGCAAATGCTGCAGCATTTACAAGCAGCTGGTGCAAAAGTGACAATAAGCATCCTGCAATGTTGTATGATGTTGTGCATCACTGCACATCAGCATAAACATGGACAGCTGCAGAGTGACTGTCATGTCATACAGAATATCTTGAGCAGACGCATGTATGTCATCTTGATGTCCAGCGTTGCACACCCGTAGCAAGAAAGCCTTTTCCCATAAAGGGTCTTCAAGCGTGGCTCTTACTTGTACATAATTAAAAGCTAGCTCTCGTCATTCATTACTTAATGTTTGCAAGATGTTCCAGAGCGGAGTTTAAAGAAGAGGCCCCGAGTGGAGCCCAGCCCATCTTGCTCATCCCACAGCATCAGTGAAGCATGGCAATGCCGTATTTTCAACTCCTATATCATGGTAGTGCTGTAAAATGACTTTTGGTCAACATTTGGGCAAATCAGCAAGGCCTCTGATGAATCAAGCTCTGCACATCTGTGCGTCCTTGGTTACCAAATCAATCTATGCGAATTTAAAGTTCGGGCGGAGGCCAAGTCTCACCCACCCATGTTTTATTTGGGTGTTTTTACTAGCATTGTGTTGTCAGGCACCCTGATCAGGCTCTCCGATCAGGCACTATGATCATGAGAGTCCTTCGCGTTGTTATTGCACACGGCGTGTTATTGCAGCACGCCTCACAGGTTTTGCGCTGCTGCTGCAGCAGCTCAAAGATCAGGTTGGTATACCTGCTGCTGCTGCAGCAGTTGTTCCATGAGGAGCTCCAAATAATGTTGCACAGAGTATGTGCAGTGACAAGTTTTTGTCTTCAGGACTGTTGCAACATTTGCTTGCCAGTCCTTGACAGTGTTGTTTCTTCTCTGCCAGAGTGGGCATGCAGTAGCTCAATAACCATCACGTCTGGTGTACAAGTTGCCTTGTTCACCATCAAGGGCTCAAGCTTGCATGTGTCATGCAAATTCAAAGCACAAGTCGCACAAGAGCCAACTTATGTCACCTGAGCTGTTATCTATTTCATATATATACAACCCCCTTCCTCAATCTGTCAAGCATGCAGGCATCACATGATCATGTGACGCATGCCCTGGCAACAACACTCTGCTGCTACTCTTCATTGGAAAGTCTGCCATCGATGATATCAGCATGTCATGATCTCTACTTACTCCAAAGCAAAGTCGGAGTCGACAGTAGAAGTGCTGTCGCATGCCCAAATATCTGATGATTCAAGCATCCCATGGGCCAGTCCACTCAACTATACACACTGGTCATGAGCTACATTTCAGTAATCATTCACTGCAGGTGTCAATTGCTGCACATGCAGAAATATGATCTTCATAGGCACATTGGTGTGAGAGCCCGGGCCCGCAAAGGTACATGCAACACTTTGCTGTAGCATGCCTGAGGCTTAAGTTCATTACAGCTGACAGCATGCAGCCTCAGCAAGTGCATGCTATGTACCGTTTTGCTGAGGAGCTATGCACATGTCTGCCAGCACCAGTTGCTAATGCAGTGGCGTGATGCCCATTCATAGGCAATAGTCAGCATCTACGGTCTTCAAAAACTGCTTTTTGTGAGACTCCAAGTGCAGCCTTGCAAACTCCTGTATGGACAAGACAGATGTAACACATGCTGCGGCACACCAAGTAATCTTGATCATACACCACAGCTGCAACCATGCATGTAGTGCGTCGTGGAGACATGCAAGGCTACAGGACAACAGTGAGTTTTTGAGCATCTCGATATACCAAAGCGTGCTGCATGGCAATGTAAGTACAACAGACCTTGACCAGGTGTGGAGGCTCCATGTCAGTGTGGAACATCTTGCACACATTGTCAGGAATGAGCTGCAGAGGTCGCCCAGTGGACATGGCTTTCACTGTGATTTCACCAGCCTTTTCTAAGTAGTACAGGTAGTCAAAGGCCTCGGCTACAGTCTCCGTACAGACAATGATGCCATGATTGGCATGCAGCAAGGTCCTCTTGCCATCCATGACTTTTGCTAGACGGTCACCTGCAGCATCACAAATGAAGCTTGTATCAGTTTAACGCACCCGGTTTGCAGCAGTTGTGGTACCAAAAATTGGAAATTCAAGCTGATAGAAAGAAAACTGTTGTGGTCTGGAAAAATCCAGAAATTCCAGCTGATGGAAACATCCTTGACATGGTCAGCAGCACCAGCAGGTGAGGTTTCAAGGAGTGTGCACTCACTTCCTTGGTGTGGACTGGAAGCCAGCAGCATACATACAGACTTAAAGCCCAGCAGCAAGATGACCACCAGGATATTTGAACATACCTTCATAGCCATCTAGGATGAGACCTTTGTATTGCCTGTCATAGGCAATGTCGTCATAGAAGCGTAGGTTGTTCTGGTGGCACATGGGCAACCTGCACAAAGGGCATGATCGGGGGGAAAAAAGTCACAATAGTAGCGCACTGAAAGTTCACCGTCCTGTATGTCATACCACACATTGCACATCTAGAAGCCAAAGCAGAAGCCAAAGCAAAGCAATGCAGCACACTGATTGATTGCACAGGGCAGGGCATGAAACTGACACATAGCATGGCAATGCAGAGGAAAAGTGAGGAGGGCACTCACTCCATGTCTTGAAGGCAACATAGGGCAGTGGCCCAGGGCTGATGGGTGTGAGCCACACAGCCAGCAAGAGGGTGCTTCAGGTGCAAGCGGCTGTGAATCCAGAAAGCTGTTGCCTCTGGTTTGCCTTCTCCCCTCAACACTTTGCCCTGCAGACACAACAGCTTTGTCGACGCATCTCTGGAAACTGCTGGTCAGGACAACATTCCCCAGAGAGACGATACACCAAGTGTCAAAGTGTGCAGGAGCCCAGGCTATTCACAGCAGCCCATCAGCAGTTTGCAGTCAGCTTGGCAGGTGCAAAGGGGCCGGTAGAAGCTCACCTCAGAGTCTACTGTCAACAAGTTGCTTGCAGTCACCTGCAGGAAAAGAGCAATCATGGCTTTGTGACATTGCTTTGGGCTGTGTCAGAGTTTTGCTGTACTGCTGGCATTTGATGCCCAGCTGGAAAAGCATGTATGCAATGAAAGGGCTGTATGCAATGGTACAACTGGTGCCACTCCAATCATGTGCTGAGTTGTTCAAGGACCTGGCATGCTATGTGACATATGTTATATCTCTTTGCAGAGACATGTGTGCAAGCAGCCTCACCTGGCTCCACAACAACCCAAAAGCAATGATCAGAAACTGATCTGTACGGCCAGGCACAGCTGCAGTAAGATGATTCTGGATTCCCTCATTCCAACAGTTGTTATTGCATAGGCGATGAATTGCAGCCAGGTCAACCCTTGCTTTCCACTCCTCTGCAAATTCCAGTTCTCAATGCTGTTGCCTGGGCTTGCCTGGTTCTGATACTTTACGCAAGCAGCGTTTCGCCCTACCTTCGCTGCACCCCAAATTGTTTTTGGGGTAGAATTCTGATATGTGACTGGGGGATTCAACAGTCAAACAAGAGCCGTTCTTCTTCGAGGACCCGTTCTGAGACGCGCTGTTCGGCGTGCCATTTTGAGACAAAACACCTTGCGTCTGGCTTTCAGCGACCATAACACCTGAGCCTACTGGATCAACCTTGATTACTCAGTACCTTTGCAACTCGCAAAAGCAAGCTCAGCTCTATTTCGTCAAATGTGTCGCTTTCGCAACATTCAAGAAACAGCTGAGTCGGTCGTTCGGAGGCCTCGCTTGGTGGCAAGCCGGTGGCAGAAGCACTGGTACGACCTTGCAACGTTGCTTACCGCTGAATTGCTTCACGACACAGCTTGCCTGCTGCTGTGACTTGACAGCAGCCGTTAGGCGTGCTGAGGTGTCGTACTTGTGTATAGCAATGTCAAGTCTCCTGACTATCGCAAAACATGTCCTTGCAGAGCTCCGACAGGTGACGTAACTGACGGACTCGCGAACGGCAGGCCTTACTCATGGCTTAGTCATACTGTCTAGATTCACACACACCCACACCAGCTCTTGGACTTTTCCGGCAGGGAGCTCAGTGCTTGCAATAGTGCAGCTCGAGCATGGCTTGATGCAACAAGTCTGGTTGATGGAGGGGCGCAGCCAGCGCAGGGCCTTTTGGCAGCGATCGAGCCACCACTGACTGATACCAGGGATGCTGAAGCTTTCAGCTTTGCAGCCACACTTGACCGCAGCGGAAGCCTTGAACCAACGCGCTGCATGGGTTCAAGGAGGGAGGTATGTGCAAAATAGCTTGGCGATTGAGCTCCAACTTGACTCGACAGGACGATTCTTGACGTGGCAACAGCTCACACACACCTACATACAGAAAGTGTTTGTGTGTACAGGGCGCCCAAGGACAACTCGCATTCAGGCACCACCAGCAGACACGCCAGAACTCAGGACTGGCACGCTCAAGGGCAAGAGCTGACCGGCTTTCACCAACCAAAGCGGCAGCTGTCAATCTGTATACAGCTTGAGGTCAAACTTGCTGAGGCGCTTGACAGGTGTGACAGCCTCTGTCCACCGCAAGCTGATGATCATGGCCAACTGCTACCCAACAAGTTGCGCACAGCTGTCTGCTGCAAGGTAAGGCAGCCAGACCTGTACTGGTTTCCCACTCTGTATGTCGCATCGCTTCTCGGGGTGAGGATGTCTCATCATGCCAGCAACCTCAACAGCAACAACAGCTGGCTGTCAACAAGCGTCAGGATGATGCAGGTACTGACAGATCTGTGCAATGTGTGTGGGCCTTTCAGCAAGGTGCTTAGGACAGTCAGGACTGAACTGGTGCGGTCTGTGTACAGCGACTACTATGCCATGGAGCAACAAGGATTGCAGTTCAGCCAATTGCCTTACTACAAGGCCGCTGAACGGCTAGAGGCTGACAACAAGCATCTGTTGCAAGAGAAGGAGGCGTTCAAGAAGGTTCTGCTACGGCGACAGGTACAGTTGAAATATGTCATTACCACCGAAACACGCGTGCATATGGCAACAGCAGCTTAGCACGCCTGCTGTGCACATGTAGGTATGGGGTCAGCAGCACCCCTGCTTTGAGTCATGAATAAGTCATCCAGGGTGACTGCGTCTTAGCTGCTGGACCTGCTCATTAGGGCACAGTGGCAGTTGTAGCCACTGCATGGGCAATATTGCGATCTGCAAAGCATGGGGCTGCCAAGAATTCCATGTTGGGCGCCTGTTTGAGCTGCTAGGCAGGTCCTGGTCTGACGAAGGTGGGTGAGTGCAGGAGGAAGTGGCTGTCATTGAGGGGCAGGTAGCAGAGCTGAAGGGGCTGGTGCAGCAGCAGGATGCCCTGAATGCAGGCCTGCAGCAGAGAGTACAGACTGCTGATGAGGCTGAAGCCAGGGCCAAGGTGTCTCACCACTCCCTCCTGCTTTCACATCATACCTAACGTGCAGCAGTCAACCCTCACCTCTCACACGGCCATAAAGCCAAAATCAGATGCCCTTTACTGCCCTTTCTTGTCTGGGGTGTTGCACGCTGTGCAAGCTGCTCTGACATGCAAGCGCAAGTACTGTTCATGAGCTCTACTGCGTGTTTGTGCAGTGGCTACACTGCAGCTGACAGCCAGCATGGCATCTAGCCCAGCAGACATGAAGCCAACCACAGCTATCTGCACAGTATAGGCATCTGCTGTGAAACACGGTGTCATGCACACCAGATTGTGCTGACTTAGCTGGTCTGGTTGTGTGCATCACAGCCTGACAGGCCACATGAGGATGGCGGAGCGCGCACATGCATACATGCAGCAGTGAATGGAGAGAGAACTTGGGTGGTTATATTGTGCACAGGTGGAGGCAGGGGCGGCTAAGGATGAGCTGAAGCGCCTGAGGAAGGAAATGCTGAGGCTGAAGAATGAGTGGAGCAGCCTGAGGGCTCTGTATGAGTCTGCTAAGGTGCACCTCGCTTCCTACAGGGGACAGCGCTGACATGCAGCTGTGATTGGGACAGACCACAACCCTGGCGTTTCTCCTGTCTCATGTCAGTCGTGCCTGCTAATAGGTCTAGAGTACTTTTGGATGCAAGAGCAACACGGAAGCACATCATAATTTGCAGCATGAAACGGCGTTGATTGTCTGAGACCTGACATGCACTGAATCCATGATGATGGTGTGGGACTGCACTTCCTTGAATCTGAAGGGGTGCCTGGTGAAACAGGTGCGGCATGCAGAAGCCACCATTCTTCCCTCATTTCTCATCTCTGTCCACCAGAAGGGCAAGCATCAGACAGTGTAGGATGCACACCGATTGTTGCTCATACAAAGCAGTCACAAGCATGTAGCGCAATCTACTTGTCGTTCTTCCAAAAGCCTTGCTGACGGTGAATCTGTCTGCGCTAGGTGAGGGAGCAGCAGGCTTCAGAAGCTTTTGAGGCTCAAGTGGCTGAGCTGAGGGAGTCAGTCCGGGCAGGGGCAGAAGAGGCTGCTGAGCTGCGAGCCAAGCTGGCCACTGTTGTTCCCAGAGAGCAACTGACAGCTGCTGAGCAGAGAATCAAGGTGACTTAATTGCTGTGCCCAATCAGGCACAGTGACTCAGCCTCTTCACAGCAGCAGCATAGACTGTGTTGTGCGACCCTGTTGGATGCAGGGGCACTCAGACTGCAAGGCATGCCTTTTGCAGAGCACAAGCTGTTTATTAGGAGTAGTTTGTGCTTTTTCAGCAGAAACCTCAAAAGGTTTGAACCCTGCCTGAGGTACTCAGCTGGTACAGGCTGTAACGCCTTACACCAGGCTGCGGCACATGCAAAATATGCAAAGGCTCAGCACAAAGCAAAGTATTTTTCAGAGCTCTATACATAGTAGCCATCCTGGGCAAGCCTGCCTATGCTACACGCAGTAGCAGGGATCTAGCTGTGACAGGAGTCAAGTTGCCTTCAGCCATGACACTAGTCTGGGCAATAGTTCACATTTTGCATCTGGTTGACAGCATCAGATTGTAATGCAGGAGCTGGAGAAGATGGTGCAGCAAGCACGTAGGGAGAGCGTCAAGGCAGATGATCTGGTGCGAAGCCTGACTCCCCGCCCCAACTGGCACAAGCTGGATGCTTTCAGCCAGCCCCCACCCCTCCCCGCCACTCCCTTGCCCCAAGGGCAACTCCCACCCCTTACCAAAGGGCAGCCCCACGGGCAGGGAACACAAGCTGTTCCAGCCACACAGCAGCCAGCACTGCACCAGCCAGCTGTGGTGACAGGCAGCACACGTGAGACGGTGGATCAGCTGGTGACTGAGAGGAAGCAAGCCTTGGCAAGGGTGAGGGAGCTGGAGCCCCTTCAAGAACAGCTGCAGCAGGCCCTCAGTCTGCTTGAACCTGAGGCTGCTCCCAGCTCTGTGCAGCTGCAACTGGTCCAGCCTGCTGTGACCCAGCCACAAGACTCTGCAACCGTGGCTTCAGTCAAAGACACATCTGCTGCCAGACCTGCTGCCGCTGCTGCTGCCCTTGCTGCTGCAGCTGCTGCTTCATCACCTAGAAGTGCAGCTGTTGCTGCCACACCAAGGACTGCAGTTGCGGCTGGCTCAACCACTGCTGGACAGGCAGCTGGTACTGGCAGCAGCAGCACAGCAAATGCGAGTGCTGCAGCATCATCATCTACCAGCTCAGCTTCTGGTCAGACTACAACTGCAGTTGATGCCAGTGAAACACAGATGATCGAAGGTCTTGGCTGGACCAGCCAGGTGGCACGCTGTCTGAGGTGGGATGGCCATGTAACACTGCAGCCGTACAGCCTGCAAACCCTCTACACCAGGATACAGGACATCTGGGCAGCAAAGGCAGCCTTTGATGGGCAGCGAAAGGCACAGCATCCCCTTGTGGGCTTCCTGTGGACGTACTTCAGGGCAGAGCATGGGGAGCAAGCTTCTGTTGCTCAAGAGGGCTACAGCTTCCTGTATGCTCTGCGACAGTATCAGCACCAATTGGCCATGGCTGATATGTTCTTGAGAGTGCTTGAGGGACAGTGGCAGGAGGGTGTGTGGCATGACTGCCGACACATGCTGCAAGGCGTTGCTCTTGTGCTGGAGGCTCTCAGTAAGTGTTGTGGCTGATGTTCCATTGAGTGCGCTGCATGCTTCACGGGAACCAGCAGTTTTTGGTTACGTGCTGGAGGCACAAGGAGTGTCATTGTCATGTTGTGACAGGCTGCACAGCAAAGGCTTCCTCCATGCATGTGCGGTGTCTAGCAACTTGGAAGGTATCACATCTCTTCTCCTTATGTGTATGAGCATCCGCGCATGCAGTGAATTGTGCTCATTATGCACAGCAGGACAGCTCAAAAAACGACAGACCATGCAGCCATTTTAGACTTTAGAGTCTTGTAGCACAGTAATACTCTTAACCTCCTGATGTGGTAGTTAGTGGCAAGCAACATAATGTGCACCCAGAGTGGCAATTGCCTGGCTGGTGACATAGCTGTTCAGGTCTTGGCCTTGCAGGCTTGAGCATGGCAGTTGCATGCTGCAGGTGACAGCCAGCCTGAAGGAGTTCACAGTCTTGTTTCAGTGGTAGACATCCAGCTCGTATTGCAGCACCTGTTTCCACTCAAGTCTGAAGCTGATGTCTCAGCAGCCATCAAGGCTGTCAGCAGTGCTAACCAGATTACCATATCTGCTCTGATGCCCATCCATAGGTATGGTCTCATCACTGAAGAGGGCTCCCCCCACATCAGCAAATGCCTCAATGCCTTCCCCAACGGCACATGCCATGTCTTGCCTAATCATCTTGGCTATTGGACATTTTGCCTAATTAGCTTGCCCACTGGACATCTTGTTGACTTTTTGTATATCATACATTGGTGGCTGTGTTGAATTAGACATGCTGGCATGTCATCTGTGATGGTTGAGCCTTCCCATTGGATTATTTTCCTGAAAAAATATTCTGCAGTTGATTGGCGCTGCTCTCATTGTTGATGGAGGTGTAAATGCAACTGAGTGTCAGGGTGAAATTGTCTATTGTGTTGCGCAGGTCATCAGGACAGTGGGCATCCACCACACAACCACCCAGTCAGTTTGTTGAGGCCTTGCAGCGGCAGTACATGCTGGACATTGACAACCGCTTTGCAAACCTTCAGCGTACACTGACCAGTGACTTATCAGCAAGCCTGCCAGCGTCCACTGCAAAGCATCGTGTGCTGAAGTGGGACAGCAGCATCACCGAAGCTGAAGTCGAAGGTGTCATGCATGATGTGCTGCTGAGCAACATTGCTGCAAACCAGTTGCCCAGCCTTTCAGCTGACGTGGATGTCAAGGCATTGATTGCTGTGGTTAGCACAATGACATCCTGGCCAAGGTTGCATGCCTTCTATGAGCTGGAGAGTACCTTGATGTTTGTGAGACAGATTCATGAGAGTGATGGTGGCATTCACAGTGCAGGAGAACTTCCTGAAGTAGCTTAGTCTGTGAATATGGCTCACTGCGCCAGTCAGCAGAATGTAAATGACGTCTGCTGCCAATGAATAGCATTTAGCCTATTTAAGCACGACATGAAATGTGCAACGCTTCATCTTCATACACGACATTCCCTCTGCAGAACGTTGACTTCGCACAAGCGCTTTGCCATACCAACGCAGCGTGAAAAATCACCAACATTCTTGCATGGCACAGCAGTCACCGCTGTGAAGACTGAGCACAGCGCGCCCGACGAGTGTAGCGACCAGGCAACTGGTATGGCATGCCACTGAAACTTGGAATCATACGCTTGGTGCACCAGCTTGCTGGAGCATCTGGCAACACCGTCTATCTGACCATCGGCTGCATCCTTTTGAACGGACTTTAGTCCACAAGTGCCTTTGGCGCTATGATTTGACGGGACTAAACGTGATCACTCTGCCAAGACAGCCTCACTGTGCCGGCTTGTATGTCCGTCCTGACATCGTTGAGTTGAAGCTATGCGAGCCCTGGCACGACAGCTATGTAGACGCAATGCTGTATCACCACAGCTGCTTGACAAGTTCCCTCCAGCTTCAGCCTCTCCCGCCTTAGGCTCACAACAGAACTCCTGGTTTTCCTCTGGTATACTTCAGGATGATGCTGACACCATGTCTCAGCTCAACGCCGAAGAAGTGCACTTTGCTGCAAAATTGGCCAGGCTCAGCGGACTGTGCTATGGCCAACCAGACAGGTTGGCAGCAAGACTGCAAGCAGAAGGCATGCAGGTGCAAGCACAAGGGCAGACCTCTTTCACCAGGTACAATATGGCAAGGCCCTAATGACAATTGGCAATTCCTACGTATAGTTGCCAGCACATGTTATGTATCACCTTATTTGATTCCTGACAGACATCCTGCAGGTGGTTTGTTGCATCAGGATCTCTGAATCAGCCTTTGGCTGCACCCAGCCAGCTTGCCCACGCAGGAATTCCTGAGAGAAGATCAACGGCTGCAGAGGCACCCTTTGATAACAGCAGCAACTCTGATGCAGAGGAGCATCAAAGGCCATCTGCCAGTGTCACCCCAGCTCACATAGACGCAACCCCCAGCATGCCCTCTCAAAGTGAACATTGCGTAATTTTGATGCGTGGCGTTGTATGGAGGTCAGAAGAGGTTGAAGTGATGAAGTTGTGGCAGAATCTTCTCAGGTTCTGGCCAGTCACATTTGCAGACAGCCTGGTACAGCCACAAGGAGCGTTGCAAGCACACGGAGGTGGTGTCCTGACAAGCTTGCATGCCAAGCATCCTTGCCTTCAAGATTACACACAGGATATACGCAAAGTTGATACATGCTGCATTGCCTAGTTGCACTTCTCGTGTATGTTGTATGTGGCATTTACAAAGTGCCTCATGTCTCATTGTGTCCAGTCACTCTTATACTCAAACAAAGGAACAAGCACAACAGGCAAAGTGGATTGCTGAAGTCCTCCTCTGGCACAGGTATGGCAGACATGGCACAGGAGCTGTATAAGCAGCTGGAATGCCACATTCAGCAAGCCAAGACAGCAGGCCAGACCATCTGCTTTGGAGGGCACTCCCTGGGGGGTGCTCTGGCTACCCTAATCTGCTGTCATGCTCTACTGCAACTCCGGCTGAACCCTCAGCAGGTTCAGTGTGTCACGTTTGGCTCACCACCTGTGCTGGCGCACAGAGATGGCAGGGACGGCAATGCAATCTTGCAGGTTTGCCTTGCTGTTCGTGCGCTTGCGCCTTGCGACTTTTCCCAGGTATAGGGCTTTAGGGTGCAGGCTTCAGTATAGATAGTCTTGTTTTCTCACATGTGCATTGCCCTGCCTGATCACCATGCTTGTGTTTTGAAAGCTGTTACCCAATTAGCCTGCATGAGGTTTTGCTTGGCCACACTGTGTGTTATTTATGTCATCTCATCTGTCTGAAGTCGTGGTACACGTGCAATGCTGGTGCTTGGTCTCGATGCAGCTCATGACCTTGCAGATGAGCACTGAGCTGACAGGTGCATGATGATGTGTTGCAGATGCTTGGTTTGCCAAGTGCAGGCTTGCGCAGCTATGTGCTGGACAGTGACCCGATTCCCAGGGCAATGCTGTCAATTGACCCAACTTTTTCATTCTTCAAGGAATGGCCAGCTGTGAAAGGACTGTTACAGATGAGACAGTGGTTCATGGGACAGACTTCAGCCCCTCTGGTTAACCCTGCCAGATTTCTGTACGACAATGTTGGCGAGGTATTTCTCATAAAGTGGACAGTGGGTCAGGGACACAAGGTACACACAGCAGCAAGCTTCTCTCAGCGATTGTGAAGATGTTGTATGCTTCAGGTTGCGCAGACCAAACATGGCCACTTGTACTGCAATGTCGACCCTATTACATGGACCAAAATTGCTGCTTGACATGCAGGTCCAGCAGTTGGCACCGTCTCAAATAGAGGAGCAGCTGAAATTGGCAGTTGGCCAACTGATGAGCAGACCGCCAGCTGCGATGCAAGCATTACTTGATCACTCTCACGACAGCTACGCTAAGGACCTAGAGGCTGCAGCTAAACAGCTAGGTAGCACTAAACGACATAGGGCACCAACATCCAATACATCCACAGCTGCAGCGCAATGAAGCGTCTTTGAAAAGCATTAAAAGTACTGGGCTCAAACAAGAGATATGAATTTAACCAGGATTTAAAAGCTGTGCTAGACATGCTTGTATGCATGAATGCTTGCCAGGATGTCTGAATGAAATTGCAGGTCCTCTATTCAGTGTGTTTATTCATGTGTTCATCACTCCTTTTCCTTTTATGTGATATTGGTTCATCTCCACTGTCTGTCACTAACGATGAGACCTGACCTAGCAGCTCTGCCGCCTTTGCTTGGTTTGTGGCCTGCTTTTGTTGCCACTGCAAAGAACACATGACCAAGCTTGCACACATGTCTTGAGGGCAAGAAGTGATATAATGGCGTGACTGGCATGGCGACATTGCAAACCGTTGTTAACACATGGTTGCACTTGTGAATGGCGTAGGCATATCAAAGCATTACTGATTTGGTGCGAGTTTCAACATGAAAACCCCTGAACATGATTTGGGAATTGCGATGCAGCAACAATGAGGATGCTGCAGCGAACCTTCTTCTCTCTCTGATCATGTTCTTGCTGCTCTGTGGCAGCTGCCAGTTGCTTGAACAAATCTGAGTCAGGGTCCAGCAGAGGATTGTGGCAAGCCTTGAGCTTCCTATCAATCTTTCTGACCTGCAATACAACCATGATGTGAGTTTCAGGCTTCATATGCCTGCATTGACACAGGCAAACAGCTGCATACAAGGCACACACACACACACACCACTTTGATGTGCAACTCAATTCCCTCTGCAAAGGCTTTCAATATGTGTATAGAGAGACTGAGGCAGTCAATCAGCAAAAGGTTACCTCTGCATCATCCACAGGTGCAGCACCCTCCTGACCAAGCTTGTCAAGCTCAGACAGTTGACTCATGAGCTGCTCATGAGGTGGTGCTGCATTCTTCACATCTTGAGATGCAGCTACCTCTTGCTGCTTTGAGGCAACATGTGCAATGTACTTGCCTGATGATACTTCAATCTGCATACATCACAAGGCTTACCATTGGTGCATGTGCTCTGCTGTTGCTCACATGGAAAACAGAAGGCATGTAGATTTTGACGGACAGCAAGGAACAGCAACAGCACCAACACCTTTCTGAAGCCTGCTCGCAAGGCTGCCAGTGCAACCAGGGATGGGCTGTACAGCAGAGGAGCGTCCGTCAGCATGAGCGCATCAAGTGCCGCTTGAGCAGCCCCTCGAGCTTTGTTGATGCCAGCTGCATCCAGCTTACGCAGTGCTTCGTCAGCCTGGCTGCTGTCTGCCCGCCAAGACCCCAAATCCTGCACTAAAGGGCACAGAAATGCTCAGGTCTATGCAAAACATTTATGTGTACCCAAAACGACAAGCATGCCGCTCATCATGTGTACTTGTGTACACAGGCTGCCAGACAACATGCGCAACGTGTTGGTTTGTAACAGCTCAGTCATGTACCATCTCCTAGTTCTTACAGTACATTAATTGTGCTGCAGTTGCTGTGTAGACAGCGTTGACCTGTGCTTGGGTTTGCGCTCACACAAGGGAATGGCACAGACAGACATGCCTGAAAAAGACCCTGCAGCGACCTCAGAGGTGGGTGTGTGATGAGGTCAAATTTGAGGCCATGAAGCACATTCAGCTCATTGCGCAAAACGGTTTGGCTGTCTTGACGCACCAAGCTGCAGAACTGATCAGCGCCAATGTAAGATTCCTCAACCTGCATGACACACATGTCGGACTTTGAACAAAAGAGTCAGGCTGTCTGATTTGGCATTTTGATGTTTTTCCTTTTTTTGGTGTCAAGCCACAACGGCAACAGCATGGCATGCAGCTTGTGGAGAGGAGTCCAAAGTCAGGCTTACAGAAGCAGTCTGACACCAAGTGCAACTTGAGCTCATTGCAAGTCCTGTGCAATGATGACAGTATTGATGACATTGCTGAAATCGATTATGATCTTGCAAAAATCTCACCTTGCAAGCCAAGTAGATGCATGTAAGCATGATGTTCTTGGGGTCATGGTCAAGGCTGCTGAATGTCAAATAGAAGCGTTTGAAGAACAGCAGTGATGCAGCGGCAACCTTGTCAGGGAAGGTGAGAGCCTTGCAGACTTGCTGCATTTTGGTCTGGTAATATTTGCATAGTCGGCTTTCCTCCTCAAGCCGGATTGGCTTCAACTTGGCTTCTGCACAGATTCATACGACCCAGTCAGCACTTGTGCAAGAGTTGTGCAGGTATGCTATCATCCAGTGCTTGCACTGCTGCAAACTCTACTTGACCCCGTGTACCATTGCTTTGAGCATGGCATGAGACACAGATGGCACATATGGCCGTCTTGGTGCTACAATAAAATGCTACTTGCAACGCTGCGTTCACGTGTATGACCTGGCTGCTGGTCATTAGCCTCTTGCTGACTCTTCAGGCGTGCTTCTTCTTTGACCTATCAGCACGACAGAGTCACCCAGAGTCAGGCGCAGACTTGTCTTGCAGGTTTACAAACGGTGAGTGGCGCAGATTGAAACTCACCTTTCTGATGGTTGCGATGCTCTTTGCGCGCAGCCCTGTCCGGATCTCTAGCTGCATACAAAGCAAGAAGCTTGTCACACTGCCATACGCACTTGACACACGTCTATGCATTCATTTTCTCACCAGCTGAGGGGAAGTGAATATCCAGCGCTGTCGGTGAGACGACTCAACGTAGTTCATGCGCTCGCAGACGCTGTTTCGTGTTGTACAATGCCGGATCAGTGTGCCATACTCCCAGCCCGCCACACAAGCAGATTATGTTTGTGGGATAAAATCTCGACAGTGAGTACTCGCATGTAGCCAACGAGGTCCAGGCTGAGGTTCTGCGGTGCATGCACGGCAACGACCGCAAGGGCGAGACTGAGTTTGAACGCAGTTGCCTGCAATTACCCTATTCACTGTTAGTCATCAGTCACCGCCATCTCTGCAGTGCAAGCTTCCTTACATTGCCCTTTCAGGTGTGGAGTGTATTCTCCAGCTGAGTCGCAACGAAACACCATGGCTGACGTCGTCGACGCCCCAGTCCAAGTGACAGCCGAACAGCTCGGCGTGCAAGCAAGGTACACCTGTGCTTTGTTCAAGTCTTTTCCCGGTGTCTGTTTACAGGTCTTGCCGCTTGTCATCAATACAAGTGCTAGGCTGGTTGCCGCTTGACAGTGTGTGTCGACCTGCAGTGACCAGTTCGAGGGACAATTGGACTTCGACTTAGGAAATTTAGCAGGTTTCGACCCAAGTCCAGTTGACACAGAGCAGTTCGCAGCGGATCCAGATGCAGCTTGCTTGACAGCTGCCAGGAAGATCACACAAGCTCTTGTAGCAAAGCTTTTCAGCCTGCCTTCAGAGGCAGCAGATGTCGGCAGAGTAGCTCAGTTGCCCCCCCCTACAACAGTGCTACCTCGAGCAAAGCCCATTCCCAAACCCAGGGAACCCACAAAGTGGGAGAAATTTGCTCAGCAGAAGGGCATTACAAAGCACAAGCGCAGCAGGGAAGTGTGGGATGAAGAATCACAAGACTTCAAGAGACGCTTTGGTTTCAAGGGTGTCAAGGATGACCAGCCTGCTATTATGGATGCAAAGCCGTCTGACCAGGTCAGTGCTTGCTCTGTTTATTTGCTTGTTTTGTTGAGATGTACACCCTGTCTATGCAGGAATGCATGCAGCCTCTTTGCTGCTTTCTCACATGCTTATTTGTCGTGCAGCAGGTGCATCAGCATCTGCATTTGTCCCATCAATCTCCTGTTCACAAAAGAGCAAGTTGCAACCCAGTGCTTAGCATCAATGCCGACTTTCAGCATCCAGCTTGGTTGATGTGCTGCAGCCTGGCGAGGATCCCTTTGGAGAGGAGCGAAAGGAGAAGAAGGCCCGGCTGGCCAGTCAGGAAGGTCGCCAGCTGAAGAATAAGCAGGCCAGTGACAAGATTCATGGCAAGCCTATGCTGCCACCTACCCTGAAGCTGGCAGCGTCACTGCCTGAGCATGGCAAGGGTGTCCCTACAAAAAGGCGGGAGCTCAAAGCAGATGTGAGTATGAGCAGCCTCCTCATGACATAGGCTGACACCACTTGCAATTAAGGGTCATGTGTGTGAATGTGTATATGCTGGCAATTGGATAAAGTGGTACTGTATTTCACCGGCTGCAAGCAGCAGATGCTGCATGCAAACCTGTTTGAGGAAATTTCTGGTACAATGCAGGTCAAGTCGGCATCACATCAAGCGGGTGTGTCCACTGCATCAATGGGCAAATTTGACAAGAGACTTCCCAATGAAAAGGAGGGTGAAAGGCAGCCAGGTACCAAGCGCCAACACTTCATGCCAGTGACAGACAACAAAGGCACTGAGCGCAGCAACACCTCAGCAGTGGCAGACAGCATTCTGAGAGCAAGAGCAGATGATGTGGTGGATGTACGCCATGCCATTGGGAAGATTGAGACTGAGAAGCGGGATAAGCGCAGCAAAGCAAGAGGTGATGATGACAAGGACGACGGTCAGCGACCTAGTCGGGGCAGGGGGGGACGCAGTGACAGAGGGGCCAGGGGAGGCACAAGCAGAGGCGGCAGAGGTGGTGCATCTGCTATGAGGGGTGGCAGGGGAGACAGGGGAAGGTCATCTGGAAGGGGAGGGAGAGGTGGGAGCAGCAGGGGCAGCAGCAGTAGGGGTGGCAGTAGGGGTGGTAGCAGAGGCAGCAGCAGAGGGGGTAGCAGTAGGGGAGGCCGGGGCAAGCGTTAGTCACCTGCTGCATCAGCTCATGTGAGACAAGTCAAGGGCACAGAACGTTTTGTATGAGCTGTCCTGAATCGGTCACCCGGATATTGTTAACGGGTGTTTAGTTTATTTATGCACTGACCACACATGTTGCAGCCACTGTTGATTGTCAAGCTTCTAGCCATTGCTGCCTTCAAATCCCGCTTCGACTTCTCAGTGAATTAGACTAGATTATACAGTACAGGGGAAAGGTCAAGATCCATTTTTACAGGGGCAGCTGTTTACTGTATGTGCAATGTAACAGAACATCATGATGCATGGCAAGTTGATGTTACATTCAGCTGTAATTTAAACAATCCATCACAAGATTAAGGCTTGGCTCCTGACAAGTAGTATCACTTCAATGCCTATGCTGTCTCTGAGCTTTGCTATGATACTGTTCGTCTGGAAGTTCTGTGGACAGCATTACAGTTCGTTCATGCAATCAAATATACAAGGTTAGCAAGGAACATAACAGCAGACAGTAGATGCTTTGCTGACTGGTGTGTTGGTCATCTGATACAGACGAAAAGGGCCCACATAGCAAAATCTATTGCCCCAGACACACATATGCGGCAAAAGCAGAGTGTCGCAGGTGTCGAGCACCCTGCGAGTGCTGGCCTGACTGCACTTTCATGCTGGCTGCAACAGCTTCAGGACACAGACGTTGCTGTGCAGCTCTGCACCATATTCATGCTGTGCACCCAAAGGCATCAGGTACAGATCTTGCCGGGCAGCCTCTGCCACTCCTTGCTGCATCTGGTACTCTAATGCCTGCATCACCAAATTTGTGCTACACACGCAGCTGCCATTGCCTGTGCAGACAGCCTAGCAATGGCTTACCTAGCATTGTGTTAGACTTGGCTAGCTGCGCGAACATGGACAGGATATGCCCTGCTGTCTTGTGAACTACAGCTGTTTTGCCAGCTATGCATTGGATGATGATGCACACACAATGATGTTACCTTAGGCAGCAAAGCTCTGACCAGATTCAGATTACTGCTTTTCAAGGAAGGAGGCAGAAATGACATCTACATTGAAAGGTGTTCAGGTGTGTCATTGATTTGTGAGTTGCAGCCTCCAGCAGTACATTAAACTCACCATGTCAGTGTCAATCCTCTCCACATACTCAGTGAGTCGCTGAGCCAGAGTTGCTTCCACAGTCTCTCCTCTAGTCACAGGACTCAGGATGTCCTCCTCAGCTTCTAGGCGGCGGCGCTTGTCGCCCACAGCTGGGGCTTGAGCCATACTCTGCAGAACCTTGAAGACTGCGGCAGCTGCATTGGGGATGTACTTGGTCAGGTTCTTGCGCCGCAGCTTCTGCTCACGTGCCGCCTGCTGCCGGGTGATCTTTACTTTCAGCTGCACCACCAGCATTCATTCATTCACTCACTTGTTCACGATGCACTCATCTGTCCACCTTTCAGTTCCTTCATCAAACATGTGATCCACCCACGATCCATTGCACCATGGTGGAGCTGTCACTCAAGCGTGATATGTATTCTGCGAGCTTTGATGCAGACTGGAATGCCAAACGCTACCTGCTGCATTTCTGGGCTGACACAGGACAACAAGCATGACACTGTTGGTAGAGAGTGCTGTCTGTCACACGCTCAAACATCATAATAAGTAACAAAGATCAGCTTCCTAGTGTTGTCTGTTCACAGTCAAATTGCACCATTGCTTGCTTGAGGGCAAGCATCATACTGTCAATCAAGATCCAATGCAGACATCATACTTGGTGTACACAGATGTTTGCTTACCACCTGGGCCCAAGTATTGGTTGTCAAGTCATTCATGACCCACAAGGGAGGAAGCATTTATAAAATGCACAGCGGGGGGACAAGTTACCTGCAGGCCACACTGCTGAATGGCATGCTTGACTGCATGCACCAGCTCATCCATGTCATCAGCTGCAACCACAAACCACAACAGCTCAGGAACTGAAGACGCCTCAGCAGTTGTGATTTGGTTGCCTTACGCTGGATATCATCAAGCTGGACTGGCAGTTGAGTTGTGACAGGATTGCAGAAGTGACTGGCAGAAGTTGCGTACCAATGTACTCCTTGCCCGCACCCTTCGTGCTGACTATACTGACAAATACACCTATTTTGTCGCTGCCTTGGTTGATCTTGTAGGCTGCCCAGTGGATGCGCTTCAGCGCTGTTTTGGTGATGACATCCGAGCCACCCTGAAATCTATCATACGCATCCTTTCCACTGGTCAAGGCATCAGCTGGTATCGATGGGCAACGAGCAGTGCCAATCAGACACTGAAGGCAATGGGAATTCTTGACCTAGGCTGACTTCTACTCAAGCTGGATGCCCAAAGCAGGTGTAAAAGCAACATGTATCAACAGGAGATCACCTCAAACAAGAGGGGGATGCGATTAGCAAAGCGGTAGACATTGATGCCAGGCTTGATGTCGCGGCCTCCAATACTCACAGCTGCTCCCACGATGAAGGAGTGCCCCTCCAGCACGCGAGCATCACCTGCACCGTGGTGGTGTTCACTCTGCTCCTCTCTGCTGTTCATGCTTGCAGTATGCTGTAAAGCAGCGCTGCCAAACAGCGTGTCTATTCAGTCAGGATCATGTGTTCGGCCTTGCCCTAGTATGGTATAAAGTTGAGCAGCATGATGATCAGGGCTAGAAGTCATGTTGAGGGGGTGGGGATGTACCTTGGTGGGTGGCAACCATATCAGGGTTCAGCTCTTTCATTATGCCTAGCCGCAGATTGTACTCACCTGTGCAACAGCAGGCGTCAGAACTGTAGCTATGGTATGACGTTATACATTCAGTCACTTCAGCTGAATCAGCATGACAGTCGCAATTGTCCCTTCTATATGACAGCAGAAGCATCTGTGAGGCCCATGCACCATGAACAGGGTGGTGACTGTGTGGTTGAAACAGAGAGAACGCAAAGTCAGGCATGTGTATGTTGTGGGCTAAGCAGAGGGCTTGGCATACAGGAAAGACAACAAGCATTGGCAAACAGCTGGCCAACCAGCTGGGCTGAGGTGTGACCCATCTGGCTCCTTGAACTTGGCTTCATGCAGCAGTTGGTGCAGGCGGGTGATCTGCTTGTTGTCCAACTCCCCCGGGCGGGTCTCCGCATCCGCTCCACTGCGCATCTCATCAATCAGCCGCCCTGAGGAAATCAATTATCAAGTTCTGCCATGAATGATCTACCAAGCCTTCACAATGCAATATCAAGCTTGTCCCAGAGTATAAGAATGCTGCGGGCCATGCATTTACTCAGGGGCTGGGGCCTGCTGTAGCCACAAATCTATTTATGCATGTCTGCTGATCAAGGCCATGTTCAACTCAATCGCGCATTAATTGTGTGCTGGAACAACACAGCTCACAGCAAGTACAGTCTCAGGGTTTCAGGCGACCTGCATACTCCTTGGAGATGCAGGAGAACTCCTTGAAAAGGAAGCTTTGCAGATTGGAGGTGGCAGTGGTGGCAGCCAAGCGCTTGACCAGCTCCAGATCCACTGATGCTGGATGGTGCTTCACCTCCTGACAGGAGCATACATGCACTGTCAGCATTGCTGGCCAGGTCAATTGGTTAACACAACAGGCCACGGGTCTGCCTACTGTCACCTGAGCAGAGACATTGCCCAATAGCAATGGTTGGCGCTTACTACTATTACATGTCACTGCACAGAACACAGCTGCCTTCTCCACAGTGAAACCAAACCAGATCGGTTTTGCATGTGGCCAATGACGTCAAGGTGTACTTCTTCACAGTGCAGTGGACTCTGCAAACAGCAGATGATGATGCAGACTGTGAAGAAAAGGACCACAGGTGTGCTGCACCTTTGGTGGTGGTGGCATCTTCTCAGTGCGCCTGACAAAGGTGATATTGACGCTGTTCTTCTCATCCTCTGCTCTGTAGTGAAAGCTGAACTGGGCATAAGGAGTGATGACAGCAATCTGGCGCATGTAGCGCAGCACCTTGGCTCTGTAGTACTGCCAGTTACCTAGGATGGTCACACTCAGCTCTGCTCCATGCCATTTCTGCGGGTTGAGTTCCTCCTTGTGCACATGGACATGAGGCTCATTTCTGCATAGCATATAGTATGCTCCTCAGCAGCTGACTCTGAGTCATTGTCACTCCGCTTGTGCACAGCACATGGTCTGTCCAGGTTTCATACAGGGCTTGCTGTGCTTCATAGCACCGTCACAGATGATTCTCACAAAACATCATCTGAGATGACAAGGCAGCTGGGAGTCAGCATGAATCTCTCTGCATTGCAATAGATTCTGTCAACATGTAAAGCAGCCATCATGTTGTTGCAATGCATTTCTGATGGGCCATACTTGTCAGAACGCTGGAATAACCACAAGAGCTCACTTATGAATGTCGATGTCCAGCTTGTAGTAGGCAGTGTAGGCTTGCTTCCTGGTGGCACTGCGGACCTCAATGGGCAGCCCTGTGCTCATTTTGGACCAGATGAGTGCCATCTTGGCTCCCAGCCCAAACTTTCCTCTTGTCTGCTGAATGCCATACTTTGTTCCTGACAGGACCCGCCCTAGCAAGTTAGGAATGTCCTTATCTGGCATGCCCATTCCATTGTCCTAAAATACAAACTGTGCGATTTGGCATTGATTTGAATTGTCCATGGTGGTTTTGACAACAGAGCAGGTGACATCGTCGAGGCAGAGTCTAAGTAGCAGATACATCGTCAAAATGAAGTGATAGTAGCGGTCACACATATAAAATGAAAGTTGCGCAGATGTTCCAAGGCATATCTGTGCTGCATCTCCATACGCATTGGAAACGTACCTTCACAGTGACTTTGTAAAAGACCTTTGCTCCCTTTGAAGCAGCAGCTGCTCGCTTCGCCTCCATCTCTTTCTTCTTGGTCTCATGCAAAGCTGCAGTGTCACCTTTCTGCATGACACCCAGCAGTTCACGTACAAGACAGCAGGCAAACATCAATGGTATGGACAAACATGACACCAGCACAGCTGCAAATCCAGTAATATAGCAACAAAATAAGGTGCTATGATGCCTACACATTAAGGTCGGAGCCTGCCTGACTGAAAGTTTTTTCCAGCTTCTCAAGCTCCTTTGTCTCTCTAGCAAGACGTTTCTGCAAAGGAGAAGCAAAAGGGGTATTGGGGTGATGAGGCGGATTGGTAGATGGCTTACAAACATTTGCAAATATACAATGGTGTCCTGCACCTTGCGAGCATCATCTGTCTCAAAATCATGGTATAGTTCCTCATCAAGCCTTTCATGGTTGTCAATGCCTCTGATGCTGTTCATGCGCTTTTGGCTTATCTCCTCTCTGCAGACGAGTGAAATACACATCAGCTTGGGGTACTGCTGCGAGTTTGGACCAAGCAGGCAAGCAAATTTGTAATCAGGCAGGCAACCGTATTTGCACTACCCACATAGTGATCGTAATATCAGGTAGCTGACCAATGCTTTCTGCGGCATCCAGGGAGTTTTCCACAAGCTCTCTGACGCTTGTGTACAGGCATTTCCCCGGCTGCAGGGCACGCATCATATCGCATTCGTACGCGCGAAATAGGGGTTCGTTCAACGACTTGCACAACAACCGCTCACGTTGTCAAAACCGGCAATGTTTTTGTTCTCTGCGAAGAACTCAGCAGGACTTTTCTGTTGCAGAACATCTGCCTTGCGCTTCGACATCGATGTTTCAAGCCGTATGCAACGATGAGGGTTGCTAGGTCAAAGAGGCTACTCGGCATTCCCTTTCACGGCTACAGGCCTTCTTGCAAAGTTGTCCCTGACGGTTACAACTCAGCTTTGAGGCCTTTGTGAAAGTTCTGTCGCTCAAGATCGTGCAGCCGAACGCCGAGCACCTGCACGCTGCGGTCAACGATTCAAACTTTTGTGAGTTTCAGACAGTCTTACTCACTGTTGGACATGGCTGCAGGAGTGCTCCAAAGTTGCATTGTAGTTGCATTGTTGTAGCTGAAGTTGCATTGTAGTTGTATTGTTGTAGCTGAAGTTGCATTGTAGTTGCATTGTAGTTCATAAGCAGTGGCAGATGTCATCTGCACATACAGCTGTCACCGTGATCAGCAACTAGTAGCTTGCAGGCTTGTACTCTTGAACACAGAATTCTATGCATGGTCTATGGCAAGTTTACAAACTCAACACGTTACGTCCGTTGCCGTTTGCTGTGCTGCAGAACATCTGAATCGGCAGCATCTACTGATTTGTCTTCAAGAAAAGGCTTGCCAGTTGTAGCGACGCATTCACTAGGTGGTGGTGTTTTTGCCAAAGCAACTGCAGCTGGGATGCGGAAAGTGAGACACAGCATTTTCTTGTTGGGTGCAACCAGGCGCACATCATGTATTGATAGATTACCGTCCAAGGTTCCACCCAAAGCTGTTTCAACCCGCCGCTGAACATCTGCATGATACAGCCATGTTGATATTCATGCAAATTTATACTGCTGGGAGCATTGGTTCCTTGCAAGATTGGATCTCAGACAAGAGCTCATGCATATCAAGTTTGGCACAAAGCATAACAAAGTTGATAGTGATACACTTTCCCAAGGACGCACTAACTTGCAGAGCCTGGTAAAATGATCATAAGAGTTGTTGCTGCCAAACACATGAGCAATAAGCTTGTTTTACCTGCATGACTCTCGTCTTTTCTTTGGAAGCAGTAGCAATGCACCAAAGGCAATTGCTCTTCTAAGTGCGCTCTGCTGATGAAAGCCCCGTGAAAAGCATCTAAGAACTCGATGGCTGAGGCGGGCAAGTTCATGATGGCATGATCAAAGGCTGCAGCCAATGCTGGTTGCAGGGAAGCATCTGCCGCTCCAGACGGCTGGGCAGGCTCTGCATCTGCATGACACAGCAATCACAGCATGCTCAGCCTGACACTGGACTTGTTGATTTGTTGCGGAGCAACAAAACACTTGCCCTCTTTGGGCCCTGTCAAGCAGCAAGAATGAGCTGTCATGGCATCTAGACCAAAGTTTGACAATGACAGAACAGGTCTGGTGACCTTGCATGTGTGCTCAAGATGCACAGGACATCTGTTACTGTTGCTGATCATTGGTGAACAGATTGCTACAAACAGGCAAGGCAGAGTTGAGGCCCATCAAATTCATGCCAAGTTTTACAACTACAGACATGCAGCATACCAGTCCTGTCTTGAGGTTGAGCTCCATCTGCTGATAGGCTGCACTGCCGGCGAATGAAGCTTCTGCCATCCATGTTGAAGGCAGTCACCCTGCTGCTCACCTTGTTCAGCTTGATGTTCTGCTCAAGGTACTTGAAGCTGTTAGGGTTCAGATCATTGGCAAGGACCTGAAGCAGCACACTTGGCTGCACTCATCACTACTTGGCCCTGTGTCACATGAACAAGATGCTAAGCCAGCAGGAGGAGCAGATGACCGGGACAAAATCCTGACTTGCATGAAACGTTGTCTATTTGTCCTCGGTGTAATTTCATGCAAACCTCAACAGGCAGCAGGTCTCAGCATAAACAGGATGCTAGCAATGAACACGCCTGCCCGGTTTACTTGCTAGATTCACTGGGTTGGGCAGTTTATGGCAAGTGAAGGCAACGCTTACTGTACAGCCCCTTTGTGCAGCAGGGATGGCAAAGGGCCCAATGCCTGCCATGACATCCAGCACCACCTCACCCGGCCTGAAGCTGTCTACCAGCCGCTTGTGCTCAGTCTCCAGGCGAGAGTTCCAGTACACCTGTTGCACACCAACCACTTTCATGCAAGCTTGCGCTGCCACAGACTGCTGCTTACAAAGGCTTGCCCCACGACCACTCTTCCAAAGCAGCTGTAGAAGTGCATACGGACACACAGTGTCAAAATCTACAAGGGAAGTACAGGCCTGAACCACCATTACTGGAAAGCATGTATGGATTGCTTGTAATGCACAGTGCAAGACATGATGGTAGTGGCCAAATCGCATGCCTTACATGAAAGACTGTAACATGCCCGACGAGGTTTGCTTGTTGCGCATTGTACCTGAGAGTAGTCAAGCTTGAAGCGTGCGTTGTGCTGCTTGACCTCTGTCTCCAGCACTGGCTTGCCAGCAATCACATCCATCTGAAACACTCTGTACTCGTTCTCAATATTGCCTACCTGTGTCAGCACAGCTGGACTCAGTAACTACTCATCAAGGCAGCATCAATTCCAGATGGGTGCAGAGGGCGTTCAGATGAACATTACCTTGTTGACCACTGTCTTGATGGAGGGGTTTTTGTCCAGTATTACCTGCAACATAACAACCATCCTGTCAAAATACTGCTACACATTCTTGACAAATGGCATGCACAGGTGCAAAAAGATTGAGTTGTGACATTCTCAAATTGATGTTTTCATAGTAAGTGGGCCAGCTTTTCGCTTCATCATATCAAATGGCAAAAATACGGCATTTGGAACGTCGCTAAATCTGCGCTTTTCAACAGCACTACAGGCAGTGCGACAAAGAACAGAATGGCCAAAGCCCAAGAGCTCACCAGACGCAGTGGTAAGGGTGTTACCTGGCCTATGACATACTTGTAGGGAAGCAACTCATCCCTCAGATTGAGGTGCGCAATATGCCCTACGCTTTCAAAGGCATGTGGTACCTCACGCACATCCTGAGGAACGATTTTCTGCACCAGAAACAGTTTTTGCTGCATCAGGCTGTATGGGTTATGTGCCGAAACAAGCAGGTGATGGCTTGTAGATGGCTAGTAGAAGAACATCATATTACCCTGATGATGTCCTCTGCTGACAGCTGATCATAGCCGATCTGTAGGGTGTAATCTGTAACTGTTAGGTGCTCTGCCTGTATCATGTCCACCAGGTGCTGTGGCAGTTGATCTGAATGACAAAATGACTGTGTGCTTGACTGAGGCAACTGTGATGGTAGCTTGCTGCTATTCCTTAGTCATGTAATGTGCTGCTGGCCATAGATGCGAGCAAGGGTCGTTTCACCTGCCTGTGCCGTTGACTTCATCTGTCAGTAAGAGCAACCTTGTAGTGCTGCTGCCTTCGTCTGAGACTATGCACCTTGTTCTAGGCTTGTTCAAGGTGTACCTGCATAGGTGTTAATGGCGGTACAACCTTAAGTGTGTCAAGATGGACAGCGTAAGGATGGCACCTTCAACCTTACCCTGCAAAAGATTTCATGAGGCCTTGACACTGTTTAGCCTGAACCTTTAAAGCCTTCAGGGTGAGAGTCTGGGAGAATTCGCTTTTATCAAAAGGTCGCCCGGGTGTGCTCGCTGCCTGTGCCTCCGACATGGTACGTATCTGAAAGAGTCGCCCGTTCATCATTTGGCGGACATGTTGGTATGGATGTAGCTGCAGACCCCAACACGACACTTCGTGAGCAGCGGATAAACAGCGCAAGCTGTGTGACGGTAACGCTCGGCTGGACAACGCAGCTTTCAGCAGCATAAAGCTCACATGCGCCACAATTTAAGGGCAGACACAACTCACTGGACTTGCCGCAAGGTCATGCAGCATGACGGCAGCCCAGCATGCAGCATGCAGGGCAGCATGCAGGGCAGTATGCAGCATGCAGCAAGGTCATGTTGCAGCGCGTTGATCACAACATCTGACACCGCACAGACCTCCCGATTATACACCATTCTCCAGCATGCTGCATTGCAAACGCGTGGTTGACTCTGTGTCGGACGCCTCATATTATTTGCTTGTAAGCATGCACAGCAGTGATGGCGACCCTGAGCACAGCACTTCCTTCGACGTGCAGGTCACAGATGGACAGTCAGCTTGGTCTCAGAGCGGTACACCTGCTTTCAACACTTGCTTTTGCCTTGTTACTGTCGCCTTCTGGTTGTCTAGCAGTACTGAATTATTGCTAACCTCGGACAGGTCTTCGGCGACCAAGTACACAAATTGCTGACTGGATGGCTACTGCAAAGCAGGCTTTGACACAAAACTCTGATAAGTTTACATTCATCATCACACCCAAAAAGAAACCTGATGTCCTTAGAGTGAGTACTAAAATTTGTCTTTTTTGGAAGGCACAGCTGGTCTCCAGCCGCTTTCCAACTTCCGTTGCTGCCTGCAGTTGCGGTGGGAGTATTACAAACAGATGAAGGACTTTGAGGGCAGGCTTGCAGGTCAGATTGATGTGGAGCATGCAAGCAGTCCATCAGAAGTGGTCCAGAACATCTTGGGCACAGCCCTTGACAACTTGTCTAGCCTACAGGTCTGAACATTGATTAAGCAATTGGCTGAAATGCACGGATGTCTGGCCTCCCATCCCCAACCCTGCAAAGCTCTGTCTGTGTCAGGCATCCCAAAAACAAGTTCAGCAGCAGTGCGATCTGTTCAAAAAGGAAGCAGAAACTGCACAGCAGCAGGTGCAGGATTATGTCCAACAGAAGCAAAAGAGAGAAGCAGAGCTTTATGTCAAGGTTGATTGTGGTGCTGAAGCTTGATATCTCATGCTGCAACTTTATGTTCAACTGTTATGGTTGACTCCTGAGTTATATCGCAGTTTGCAGCTGTCCTTAATGAGAAGAAAGCCAAGGCAGTGGAATGGAAGCTCAAGGCTGAACAGGCACAAGCATCTGTACAGAAAGCATCTACTGAGGTGAAAACAGTAAACAGCTGGAATTTTCTGATTGTGCTCTATGTAGCCTAGTGAACAGTGTGTGGTGTGCAATTGGCTGGCTTGTCAATGTAGAGTATCATCAAGTATACAGTTGTTTAGCTCAACTATTTGTATGGTACAAGGCAGCTCAATCTCCCAACCCAGAGTGATCCTTGTTGAATACTTTGCCCACGAGCAGGGGTTGGCTGAGGAAGGCACCCCTCCAAGGGATATGGGTGACACTTACAGTCAAAGCACTGACCCCTCAGATGATGAGGAGCAGGAGGGGGGAGTAGATGATTTTGATGCTGCTGGACCAAGCAAGCATGCAGTCAGTGGTCAAGAAGCTCCAAAAGAAAGACCTTCAAGAGGAGCTGAGCAAGGACATCATAGTGAGAGTTTACCCGGCCTAAGTGCACAGCCTGCCCATCAACATGACAGCCTGCAACAGGAGCCAAGTGTGACATTACACACGCAGCATGATCCTGGTGAGGATGCTAACATGCAAGAAGGTGAGACCAGTGTCAAAAGTGCACGTATGCCAGGCTGCATGCGTCGGACCAGGCTGTTGCAATGAGGTTGCTCAAGCGACTTGCTGGTGATTGCAGCCTTACAAATGCACATGCATGGCTATTTGCTGTTGGTCACATGCAGGAGACCTCATGGATGTGGACACAGTCCCCATTCCTGCAGAGGACCTGGGTCAAGATACAGCAGCCAGCAAAAGTAAACAGCATGCTTCCATCATGCCCAATGTCATTGCTACATCTAAGCCAGCAAGACCGAAGGCTGCAACCAGGAGACGCAGATGATGCTGTGCTGTCGGTGCTGTAGCTGCTTCTAGTTGCTAATAGCTGGCATTACATTTTTTTCCTAATATCGTGACGTGACACCGGCCGACGATGTCAACTGTTTATTACTGCATTGTGGTGTTTTGTATGTGAAGGCCTTTCTTTGAATCAAGTTGGCATCTGCACTACATCTGACTTGTCAACTGGGTACTCTTTAAGCTACTCAGGTGCCCATCAACAGCTTGGTATGCATGCAATCAATGTGCAGAAACACACAGCCACACAATCTGGTGATCATTGTCAACAATGCAGCTGCAAAGCTTACATCTTAGGATCATTTGTTCAGCGACACACAAAATGGCATCAGCTCACACAGAGAAGGTCCTGCAAATTAATAGGCCTCATGAGGTTTAGCAACTCATTTATTATCAGAAACGTGAAAGCTGCCCCACACACTTTGGCAGCAACACTCAACACCCGCAAATGAAACATCGCACTCTTTTACAGCGCAATGCATGTCTTGTGCCCTCGGCCAGGTAGGCTTAGCTGCTGGGCACTGGCACCGGCTTGACATCCCAGATGTCCTTTGCATATTCATAGATGGTGCGGTCAGATGAGAACTTGCCACTGCCTGCTGTATACAGAATACTTCTTCTGGTCCATTCATCCTGGTTGGCATACACCTGCAATAGGGCAAAAACCTTCGGAAACAGCCAAAACGAATCCTGCTACACTGGGCTCTGATGTATTGAGGGCCCAGGCAGCATGTGCGTTGAATGCAGACCGAACCACCCTCGATACACAATGCATAAACTAGCTGAGATGGACACTCATTACTACTGACCTGGTCCACCTCCTTCTGAGCCTCCATGTAGCTGGCAAAGTCATTTGCAACCAAGAACCAGTCATTGCTCTTGGTCATGTCGTTGACATTGTCCACCAGATCCTGGAAGTACTCAGCATCTCCAAATGTGCCGTCAGTGATCCTGCAGGCACTCACTGGAGTCAGGACCAAGTGTCAGATGATCTTGTATAGTTGGCAGCATGAGCAATGCTGTAGAATGCTTTTACAATTGGCTTTGCAAAAGGAAGCATAGACCTGAGAAAATGATACACACAAAACACAGCAGACAGCGCCAATATATGCAGGCTTACAGCTAGGAATGCAGGCTTCATGCAAGATTGGGTGACTTACGCTTTCATGACAGTTACCCATCTTGGGTCATAGTCTTTGAAGTCCTTACGCTCCTCACGGAGGCGAGGTACATCCTCAGCGTCCACTCCACACACAAAGAGGTTCTCCTTGCCTGTCTCCTCTGCGATCTCCACATTGGCACCATCCATGGTGCCGATGATGAGGCAGCCATTCATCTGGAACTTCATGTTGGAGGTTCCAGAAGCCTCTGTGCCGGCCGTGGAAATGTGCTGTGACAATTCAGCTCCTGGAATAATGAACTCAGCCAGGGATACATTGTAGTCTGGCAGGAAAACCACCTGCGTTGCCAAGTCAAGGGTAAGAAAACTTGCAGTGAAAAGCGCTTACAATGCAGAACATTTGATGTCAAGAGAATGCACAGATGAAGATGATGATGACAACAAACCATTGACTTGCGAGTGATGCGTGACTTATGCATACAAGTCCCTGGGAGGTGTACTGTGGTGCTAGGCAGTCATGTACCTTCAACAAGTCACCAACATCAGGGTCGTTGTTGACAACAGCTCCAACTGCAGTGATCAGCTTGATCATCTTCTTGGCCATGTAGTAGGCTGAGGCAGCCTTGCCACCAAAGACAACCACAC
>JAABUP010002249.1_pt1 | contig 38085 bp, 45 predicted proteins | sample 5559201 | NCBI WGS metagenome assembly JAABUP01 (sample SAMN10711887, study PRJNA513373) | rock metagenome | isolation source: Antarctica rocks | place: Antarctica | reverse complement strand
TCTAAGCATGAACACTCACTCACTCACTCACTCACTCACTCACTCACTCACTCACTCACTCACTCACTCACTCACTCACTCACTCATGCGCTCACTCACTCATTCACTCACAAACCCACTCACTCACGCACTCACTCACTCGCCGTCTCACTCGCTCATTCATTCACTCGCTCACTCACCCACTCGCTCGCTCACTCACCCACTCGCTCACTCACTCACTCACTCACTCTCTCACTCACTCACTCACTCACTCACTCACTCACTTTCTCTCTCTCTCCTCCATTTGTTCATCCATTCATTCTTTGAATGTGTTTCTTTCCTATGTACAGTCCTGTAGCGTGGGTAGCCTTTAGGACCTGAGTTTGGTCAAGCACACACATAGAAACAGCATGCTCAAATGGCAAATGAAACTTTTCTGCATTGTGCCTGGCCAGCACCCTTGATCACATGTTGTCACGGTGTCATCATCATGACATAGTGTCTTGTGATGGTGGCATGTGGCACTTGTCTGCTCTTGTCCCTGGTCAGCATCCCTGATCACATGTCATTGTGACATCATGACACGGTGTATGCGTATGCCTCACAATTGTCTGTTGTCGTGTTGTGGCCGTAAAGCATTGAACACAAAGAGGAAGATTGTAGAACGTTGGTGGCCAACAGCAGCATGAGCCTTTGTATCAGCAATGGCACACAAAGTGCATCAGGAAAGTGTGCAGTGTGCGTGAGTTGTGCCATCTCTGTACTTGTCAAGCTCATTGCATGCAACTGTGCACATGTTCTCAAGTGTGGCGTTTTACATGTATAATCTATCTTTACATTTGCATTTTGTATTTATGTTTTATATATTCCCAAACAGGTCAATGATTGCAGGCCACAGGCGAGTTTTACACAAGACAGCACACTCAGCACAATCAAGTCATCTTTGTACCAGTGCAAGGTAACAGCTTTTCCAGCATGCACATGCAGTCTACGTTGCATGCAAAGAAAAGCAAAAGAAAGTTGTATGCTGGTAGGCCATCTTGACAGGACTCCACAGAGTCAGCTGACAGCTGAAGCGAGAGTAGGACTAGTCCTTGTTGCACTGGCATCTGCATATTTGGTCCTTTGGGAGTACCGTTGACGGAGTCACTCATGCCCTTGTGCATATGCAAAGGAAGTCTGTTGCGCATCTGTGGGACTGATGCATCCACAACCTTGTGAGTGGCCGGCTGGCTCTCACACATTGAGAACATGTGTGACCCAAAAGCCTCCCCCCCCCCCCCCCCGAGCCCCCCGCATTTCAGCCCTTTGGTTCCCTTGCACTCCGTTCTTTGCCTTTTGAGCCTGGCCAGTTAAGTTGCAGCCATAGGGCAGGGTTCTGTATGCCTGCAGGGCCAAGCTCACAGTCTTCTGACTCTGGCGGAAGCCCATTGGCCAGTTTCCAGCCTGCTGAGGACTTGGTGGAAGTGGCACCAGCACAAGCAGCTCAAGACCAAGGACCATGCTTGATGCAATGAACCCATATTGCGCTGTCTGAGTGAGGGGCTACCGGTTGCAGCAGCCAATGATGTAGGGAGAGCAAAGATTGAAGTGTCATTCCATTGCTTGATGGGATATCAGCTCTGCTATCACCAAGGTAGACTGAGCAAGCAGAATTCGATGCAAGTATCTCAAGGTTCACGCCAGCCAACTCTGCTTCTCCTGGTCAGTAGAGACTCTATGAATTTTCTCTGGATTTTGGCCGAATGGACTCAGCTGGGAGTCTTTACAGGCTACTTGAGGTCTGTACGTAGGCATCGATTAGGCAGGGTTGCATGGCTGTAGCTGTTTTGGTCTTGATGCTTGGCTGACTTTTTTCACCCTAACAAACAGCTTTGTCACACGCTCAGCTGCACAAGTGGCACGCACTCTCTTGTCTTCTTCTCCAATTTGCATATGCAGAAGCCTTGCCTGTCATCAAGCAAATGGTCTGGTCGTAGCTAGAGGCCTTGAGAGCAAGCAAGTAAGTGTAGCCTAGCTTGAGCCTTGAGTGTTCAAAACTAATCAATTAGTACACCTCATGAAGTGTGATAGAGCTGGGGAAGTTGCATATGCTGAAAGGGTGCTTGCAGATAATCAAGCCCTTTGGCTGTTCTGCAGGGTTTGCTGCGCTCCAAGAAAGATCACCTGACAAGCACATCTATGCTACAAAACATGTAATTAGGATGGAAACATTAGCACCAGGCATTTATTTGGGTAACTTTCACTGCAGCGGGTTTTGGGGTTGAGTCTGGGATATTGTGGGATGATAATTTCGGGAAGTATAAAATTTTGGGCTTTCTTTCGCTTTACCGCTCAGGACGTGCTCACCTGGTGCTAAACCACAGACACAGGGATCAGCAGATGTCCTGGGAAATTACGTTGTCATTTGCTGCAGTTCTCTTCTTTCGATTAGAAAGCATTTTTAGACTCATAGTTCGGATCTGCTCTAGTAATGGACAGGCGTGATGCTTGCAATAGCTACTGAAGCGATTCTGCATTGCTGATTGCTGCACACCCCCCTTGCATGACAGGTCGTGCTGGATTTCAGATGATGACAAACCTGTTGTTAGTCAATGCTTTCAATCAGCTGTTGCCCTGACTTATTGACAATGTGGCGGCTGCACACCTCCATGTGAGATATTGAATATCAGAGCAGTCAAACACCGGTTCTCCCCTGATCAACGTATATCCAGAAAAACCCCTTATTGCTAACACAAGCTTTCACCAATTCTGACACAAGACTGTCACTTGATGCAATATATGACACATCCCTTATATCCCGGAGTCCAGACAACACCAATCTCACATAAGACTGTCACTGTCTAAAATGTGCTTGTATTTCATCAATCATCTTAAGCAGAAGCCAGCTTTAAGCAAACAGCAAAACCGCATGTGTCTATGCTGGGTGACCAAAATCAATGCCAACAAAGCAATGCACAGCGTGGTGCAACAAAACTTTGGAATATCGCCACCCAACAGAATGTGGCCAACAACAAGATTGAAGCTGCAGCTGTGTTTATGTATACCTGCTATCACTTGGGGGATCTACGCCTACTTGTTCAGTTAGCCTATGTGTACACAGCCTATGTGTACACTGTACACAGTTCGACATCAGTCAGAACCAGCTATGCTCACTCTGAGGCCGCTGTATGCTGATGCTAAATCGCTGGTTGAAGCCAGCTGTGCCTGCTCAAGGCCGCTGCATCTAGGCCTGCTATGTCTAGGGCTGTTGCTAAAGTATTTTTTTGTTTGTTGGAAAAGGGCCTCCAGCTGGAAGACGCCAGCTTTCTGGTTGGTAAAAGGGCCTTCAGCTGGAAGACGTCAGCTGCACAAATGCAGACATGGTGCATGACACCATGTGATCACCAGGTGATGTTCTGGTGTTTTTGACACCAGAACTCCAGGTTGAGGTTATGGAGGTCAGGGTTTAGCTCCAAGCTTCTGGAGCCTTTTTTCCGCCTCCTTGGCTTCAGCTTCCCGCCTGTCCAACTCCATGGCCACCACCTGCTGCTCAGCATGCCCATAGCACTGCACCACATGAATTATCATTGAACATAGCACATTACAATACAAGGTAACAACACACAAGGTAAAGTTTAGATGCGACATACCGGATTGGAATGCAATTTGATGGAAAGCAACATGCAGGCTGACAGCCTTGCTCCACACTGCAGCTTTGTCAACTGTTGCACTGTTCCATCCATGCTGAGTGTGCTAATACTAGGGTTCAGAGTTCAGGGTCGATATATGGGTCAATGTAGGGTCAATATCCAGGGTTTAGGGTCTATGCCATGCACACGCAGCCTAAAAGCAGGCTGGTTTGCAAAAGGGGCCCAGATACAAGCACCGACACACTGTTTGCAAGGTGGATTGTGAAACTGCTCACATGGGTGTAACAAGGGTTTGTCGAGAACCCACATCTTGGATTTACAAAGCCCCATCCGTTAAATCACATACTTGATTCACAAAATCCCTGACGAACCCCTAAGGAAAGGCAGGGATTCCAACAGATACAACCTGAATGCTGAACAATCATCAAGCACAACAGTCAACAAGGTGAAACCTCAGACAACAGTATGCAGTGGCAGCAGAATCTGGCAAGGGCTTACGTTGCCGATGGACTCCCACATGGCCGCCTGGTCAGCGTCTGCTTTTGCTTGTCGTGCTTGCTTCTCCTCATCTGTCATTGCTGCATCCTCTTGTTGGCGGTCATACTCCTGAACAGTAAGGACACCTTGTCAGTGGGCTGCTGCCATGTAATACTGCATTTCCCTACTGATGCTTTGGAGCATGCTGGATCTGCAAGTCAGCTTGTCCCCTGCCACAAGGGGTGTTGCATGCAAGGCACCTGGGTATCAACTAGGGATGGAGAGAGGTTTGTGACTACACAGGTAGAAGGGGTTACAAGGGCACAGTCAAAACCAGGGGTAGGTTGGGGTTGCGTAGAAGGGGTACCAGGGAGGCTGGCATGACATACATGTATACAAGTTGTACAGCAGTTGGGAGAATGCAATGCTTCATGCTACTGCAGATGTGTCCTGAACAAGTGTCTTCATTTGAGTTTGACACAGTGAGATAGCAGAGATCAAAGACCAGGGCATTACAGGCTCATGCCATGCAAGCTGCGTACTAGTAAGCTGACCTTGAGCACATGTATATGCAACAAAACGTGTGCTGAAGTGATGATGAAGCATGCAGAAGGATGTTGCTGTGAAGTGGCATGGGAATGCCAGCTGCCAACTGATCACACCAAGATGCGGCAGAAGCACAAAGCAAGCAAGGGTAATACAGTCAGTATCAATGCCTGCCCAACAGTATGTACAGCAGCAACTCAAAGTGGATGTAGCAGCAAGTCACAGTGCATGCAGCAGCAAATCACAATGCATGCAGCAGCAAATGACAGTACATGCAGCAGCAGCTCAGCAGTGCATGTAGCAGCAAATCACAGTGCATGTAGCAGCAAATCACAGTGCATGTAGTAGCAAGTCACAGTGCATGTAGCAGCTGCTCACAGTGCATGTAGCAGCAGCTCACAGTGCATGTAGCAGCATCTGGGTAACAATCCTACCGAAAGCATTCGTTGGTAGTGGTTCTCAGCCCAGACATCATACTGCACAGATAGGGCTTTCATGAACATGCCGGCATCCAGCTTGCTTCCAAATGCTGAGGACCTGACGTGAAGAGTCACCAGATGCTGCAACTTCACCTGCAGCAACACGTCAACAAACTCAAGATATTGTGTGCGATGGTGCATGTGTCTGCATGCTCTACATGGTGATTGCAGTCTGCAATGTCAGGGCTGCTACTGGATGCCCTGAGTCACTGCCCCAAAAGGTGTTGTGATTCATTGCAACAAACAACATTGGGCTCGAGCCCTATGTGCTGAAAACAAGCATCTCCCTGGCTGAAGATGTTTTTGAGCAAAGGCCATGACAAGTGCCTTCAACGATACATTTGATGCCCTGATCCCTGAGCGCTGAGCGCTGAGTGAGTTTCACAAGGTTAGCAATTGACAAAAGTTGTTTCATGGGAGGTGCCCTTCAAGGGCATGCACAAGATGTTACATGAGCTGGATGAAGCCTGATCCTGCAGCAGACAATAACAAAGGTGCAGATGCTATCTGCAGACAACAACACTGACACTGCAGAGCCTTGTGTCATAGCCGGTGCCCCCGCGGCGCATGACATAGTCAACAAGGCCCACAGAGCCCCAGCCTGACACTCAAGTGAAAGAAAGACATGGCAAACATTGGTACACAGTACTTGTTTGTGATCCAAATTCGTGACAGCCTTCTTTGTGGTCATTTGGGTTCTCACATTGCACAGGCCTCTGTCATGGCAAGTGCCCTCGATGGCTCGCATGATGTAGTCCACCAGGCCCATGCGGTCCTCTGAGCCAGCATCAAAGGAGCGCATCTGCCAGTCATAGAAGCCCGCCCCGGGGCTGGTGATAGCATGGCCTGCCTCCCACAGACAGATCTGCAGGAATGTGTCCCCACCTGCAAGCCAGCATGATCGTTGACAACACTTGTGATGGAAAAAAGCAGTTGATGCATATATTGTGTGTGTGTTTGTGTGTGTGTGTGACCAGCAGAACAAGGCAGTCATAGAGGCCTGCCACCAGGCTACTGATGGCCCATTCGGCCTTCCATAAGCAGATCGGCAAGAATGTGTCAATGTCAGCACACCTGAAGGATAACTTGCTATCAAGCATGGTACATTGACAGGGGGAGTTCTGTGCACTGAAAAGGGGGTTCTGTGCATTGACAAAGGGGGGAGGGGGGATCTGTGCATTGACAAAGAGGATTCTGTGCTTTGGCAAGGGAAGGGTTTTGTGCATTGACATGAGGGGTCCTTTGTATAGACAAAGGGGTTTCCTCTGCATTGACAAGGGGGTTGCTGTGCAGGCAGGCCAGGCCCTGCTCGTCACAAGGAGATTTGTATGCAGAGATCACAACTTGCAAAACAGGCAAGATGCTCAGATGGCACAGAGCTATGCATTTCTACAGGCTTGTGTCCTCAAGGAGGTCAAAGTCTGCTTCACGCAGAGCCATGCGCCATCAGGCATATACAGCACAGCACAGCACAGCACAGCACAGAGCACAGCACAGCAGCTACAACACAAAACACCGTGGTAACGTAGACAACTGATGGTGCAAAGACTGTGGTAGAAGTACCTGTGGAGTAAGTCTTGAGCACACATGGCTCCACAAAATCCCAGCTGACCCTCCTCATCAGTCCTATACTCATCAGTGCCCCTGCTCCCCCATGCATACTGTACATGTGGTACGGTAATCGCGGCATGTCACAGTACTTGTTGAACCAATCCTCCGACATATGGTCAGAATGGTTGTTATGCGCACATAGCAGTTCTGGCGTACAGGGACAGCCTTTGATGGCTTTGAAGGATGGAATGGTTGCATCTGCTGCGGCCACATGAGCTGAGTCATCATAGTGGCAGGGAATGCAGCGGGGGGCGTCAGGGTGGGGGTGGTGGCGCCAGCTGTGGGGGGTATGCTCCCCAGTTGACCACCATACATTGTCTGCAAACAGCGCAAAGATTGTGGTCAAATGTGTTGGCGAATGTTTGGAGAACACATCAACGCACCTTGTTGGTGGTGTTGCTGCCAAACATGACATCGTGTGATAGGACTCATACGAGCTGCTGAGGACCAGTTACATTTGATCCTAGGGGAAGGAATGTGTGAAATAAATGAATGATGGAGACATCGTGAGCATCATGTCAAAGCTATAGAGCATCAACACTTTAGGAGCAGCAAGCAAGCAACAGCAGGGCTGCTATATAAGCGGAAGGCAATGCTAGCTGATTAGCTGTCTAACCAAAGTGACATGATTAAGGTGCATGGGGAGCATGACACAAAGCCTGCTGAATGCTTTGTGTATTCTGCATGGGAACACATCACAAAATGAGGTGGTTTTGTGGACACAGCTGAGAACATGTACTGCATGCATACGTGCAAGAGCAGGGCCTCAGGTTCTTGCGTGTTGCTGCACCCATGCAGCTGAAGAGCAGCCCACCTCAAAATCAGAGACTTGTGTGCGACTGACATCTGTTGTGGACTTGCATGCAACAGCGTTAGCTACAAACTTGCATGCAATCATAAAGCACTGTAGAGTTGCCGCAACTTGGCAGGCAGTATGGACTTGCAAGGGCAGCATTACCGGTGATAAACCAGGGCAGATCAGGATCAAAGTCTTTTGCCAGCCTCAAAGCCCCATCAAGAAAGAACTGTGTGTCATCATCACCGTACAGCATCCACTTGTATGTGTCCCCCAGCTCTTTGTGAGCCAGAAATGGCGCCAGAGCTGCTCTTGAGTCTCCTCTGTAGAAGGACCTTGCAGGCGTGTCATCGGGATAGTAGACCCAGGTCTCGTTATTTTGTGCGCCTTCAGCTGTCACAGCTGCTGTGGGCTGTGAGTTGGTGGAAATGACTGTGCGGATGCCCTGTATGGCACCGCAATGTAGAGAGCTTGCTGAAGGAATCGCAGAGTGGCTGGTGGCCCCGAGGCAACAGTTGGTGCTAGCAATATACCTTTCGCCAAGATCTGCTGCCCTTGACCACAGGCAGATGTGTCTGATCGCTTGGCATGGCTGAAACCAGGTCATATTTGCTAACGGGATACCTCCCCGCTGGAACCAAGCTCAGGCTGATTGCCCGCTCCCGAGCAATCTGACTATCATCAGGTATAGAATAGCTTTTGGCTCTGCTTGTCGAAGCTGTTGCAAGTATGGAAAAGGTCCGCCCCTTGAGTACTGGGTGCACTGCCAACAAGCTGCAGACAGCAATGACCAGAAGCGCCAACAAGGTCACAGCGCGCCACTTGCTGGGCTTATTGAGTCTGCCATGACCATGGCGGTGCATGTCAGGCCTGCTTAGCGGCTTGCCATGGTGAGGCAGCCAGTGCTGCCTGTGAATCAGGTATTGTCTTCTAATCTAGCGTTGTGCTACGAGCGTGCTGCTCGCCGCAAGGCCCACCGAGTCGGGGTGTATAGTGTCTCGAGTGTCTCGAGGACTTCGTATGCCCGACTGCAAGGCCTAAGCACCGCTATTGAGCACTTACTGGCTGCGAGTGTACACCTCAGCTGCATGTGCTATGCATTGCTGGCTCGATGGACAGCTTCCGCGCTTGCTCAACATATCTCCCTGTGCTTTTGCTGCACGTGTACATGTGGATGATTACTACTGGCCTCGTTATTGATTCAGTTGGGCAAGTATATGGCTATCTGAGCTGATCTGAGTTGTATGATGTGCAGATGCACAGACTGTAGGACAGATTCTCCAGGACCTCTCCCTTGTTTACCAAGAGCAGGAAGTCCCTTGCAGGCAAGAGTCTAGGCTGAGGTGGCAAGAATTCATTGGCCAATCAGCCGGCTTGTTGTCTTCAACAGCTCAACCTTCAGGTGTGACAAGCTCTTTGGACTGTGCCACCAAGTGTATACGGGGCATGCATATGTTGTGGCTGTTCACTTTTGTTGGACAGTATGTGCGTCCTCTTGACCGCATTGGGACTATACATGCAAATTTGCCTGAATTGTGTACTCTGACTGCACATATTGTCTGTACGGCAAAGGCAAATTGCAATGCTGGCAAGCTTTGCCACAGCTTGCTTCGAAACTGCAGCTTACACACTTTGTGCTTTCTATGTGTTTCTGTAGACCCATTTGAGCACATCAACAATTTCCATGTTTCTAGGCCTTTGTGCAGAGCTGGGTCAGTCTTCAACTCATGCGGCATGCAGCTGCAGCTGTTGCATCACAGCTCATCATTGCACCACCCAACTTTTATGAAAGTGAAGAGCTGCTGCTCTGTAATGCAGCAAGCATCACGTTTGTGTGATATCGCTGGGTAAAATTGATCAACAAGCAGTGTCTGGCGTGCAACTGCTTTTGCAACTTGCTTCTGGGCATCAGCGTGATCTCTGCATTTGCACCTGCAGATGATGACATCAAGGCAACACTACCTGTCATGGAGGAGGCACCCCCCACCTTTGATGCTTGCGTTGAGCTTGAGGCGTATGACTTGTTCTGCCTAACAGCAAAGGAGCGTGCAGTAGCAACAACCTGTCATTGTGTGCAACTTCTGCACATTCCGGGTGAGCATGGGCATGAGCGGCATGCTTTGATGCAAATGCAAGCAAATCGTCTTCTGCATGTGAGTGTGCAAAGCATATGATGCACATATTGAGCATCCTCAATGCACCTGATCATGATATGGCATGCATGCCAGCTGTGTAGGGCTGCACTTGTAGCAGAACATTGGAATCTGCATCTGCATGTTGCAGTTGTTGTGCACTTTAGTCATCAGCATTCGTAGCAACATGTATAGAGATTGTATAGCTTCATTGCTCAAATGACTGTGTTTGGTTTCTTGTGCATCAAAATGGTTTTTTCGCTGCTTGCTGTTTCATCTGCACCAAGCACATCCTCAATCATGCCAGCTGGACACAGTTTATGCGTACAGGACAATGCTTGGACCGGCTACGCCGACAGATCCTGCAAAGCAATGCTACCAAAGAAGCAGTCCCAATGCCAGAGGTCATCTCCAAGCATGATATTACCTCAGCCTTGGTTTGGTTGATCAAGTAATGCTCAACCCTGCAAGACCAAATTCTGTGCTTATGTTGTTGCAGTAACTAGAACTTCTGAATTGTCTTGTTGATACACGGCGCATGCATCTGGTTTTGCAGAACGTCTTGAACTTGCGTCATATTGCACTTTCGTGTAAGACTGTGGTGTGTACAATGGTCAGTGTGGAAGTTGATGCATAAATTGTGAGATCATACAGATTTTGCAAGCGTTGCAGCTCCCCATTCTGGACCTTATAAGGTATAAGGTTGTACAATGTGCTGTGCTGTGCTGTGTAAGGGTCCTGCACAGCAGCACTGAACAAAGAAGCCTTCATTCGGAATGCGTTTTACACCAAATCCAATGTTGCAATACATTGGTGTTGCATCAGTGTACTTACAGCTATATGAAGAGCAAATCTTCGTAGGTGTATTTGCAGAAACACAAGCCTGCTGTCAGCTTGTCTTGCACTGAGCAATCAATGGGGAATGCATTTTGCCAAATTCAGTTTTGCAATGCATTCAGTTTGATGTTACAATGCTGCAGGTATGTCATTGTTATCGCATGTACATTGCACCAAGCTTCTGGTGTGACGCTGAAGCTCTCAAAGCAGCTTCTTTGGCAAAGCGTGCATGTCAGGCCATGGCAGCTTTTGATTGTGTTGATCATGGCCTGGCACGGAAACTTCCATGATAAGGTGAGTTGAGCTGACAGCATTTGATACAGCACAGCTTTTTGGCACCAAGCCAAAAGTTCCAACGTATGCTGAGTATGGTCCATGTACACTGTCTGTAAACAATCTTGATTTAGCAATTCAGGGCAGATGGACATTGAGCATGCCTTGATTAGGCTTTGCATTCACTGCAGGTACCACCCACTGCACTGGAGCCATTGCCATATTGATTTGACTGTGGTTCTCAACCTAACATGGAGGTGGTTCTCAACCTAACATGGAGGTGGTTCTCAACCTAACATGTGTGAACGCAGGATATGTGCATCTCGATAATAATGAGCATATGTACGCTCACTGAATGCAACCGCAGCGCAGATGTAAAGACTAGTTACCAAGCTGACTCACATGTATTGACTAGTTTGTATAGACTAGCTAGTCTGGCCATGCATGTCAGGCAAGCGCCAAGACTTTTTGAAGCTGAAGTTGTAGGTACTGTTACAACCACCAGGTTCTGAAATTATTGAAGTTCACCAGCATATCTATCATGCACGAAACTGGCACATGCATACTGTCATGCAGCCATGGCTGTGATAGCTGACTCAAGCACACACTGCCTCAGGTGCTCATGCATGTCTGCAAATAACCTAGCTTGTAATGCTTTCATGCTGCTGACTTTCTGCAGAGATCTAGCCTCTATCTCGGTTTTAAAAAACGAACCTGCTTTCTGAAGCTTGCGTAAGCATCAACTAAGTATGACCTAATCAGACAGGTCTACTGGTGGTTCATGGGTGTACGGTAAGCAGCAAGACGCGATGCTTGATTTCCTTGCCATGTTTGACTGTTATGCTGGCAGGCCATTGAGCCTGATTGTCCAACATCGTCATCCGTGCAGAAAGACACCCCTCATGTGTCAGTTTGATGCAAAGTCCATGCATCTTCAGAGGGTATATACATAGTTGTGTGCAGCTGACTGCTATGTCATACTGCATGGAGCCTCGGCGAGCGGGCTATGGGCAAAGTGCATCAGCCCTGAGGGGCAGGTGCACCAGCCTTGGCCACACCAGGGGCAGTGCTAGGGCCAGGACTGCCATGAAAGGCGCCAAGTGGAGCTGTGGCGGGAGCTACTGCTGCTGTGGAGGGAACAGAGGTCCCATTGACTTCTGAGGCAAGGGCAATGGAGGGAAAGGCTGGGGCTGGGCCAGGGACAGCTACCCCATCCCGGGGTTGGGCATTGGCCAGGTTAGTGAAGGAGCCATCAGAGACGGGAAGATTTGTGTAGAGACCAACCGAGGGTGCTGCTCCATTGCTGGGTGTCAGTTGCTGGAAATGTTGGTAAACATAGTTTGCAGACTGCAGACACGACACAAATGTGAGATGTGCCTGTGTGAGAGCACAAGTGCATGATCAAGACCAGATGAGCAAGGCAAATGATTGCAGCAGGGCAATGTAGTGCAAATACAACCAGGCAGGGCCAGGGCAGGGCCAGGGCATCCCTTTGCAGGGCAGGGCAGGGCAGGGCAGGGCAGGGCAGGGCAGGGCAGGGCAGGGCAGGGCAGGGCAGGGCAGGGCACGCCAGACATGCATAAATCAAATTGCATTCGACTGATTAGCTCACTGTGTATGCATGTGAGCTAAGCATCTTACCACAATCCCTACAGTCAGGCCATTAGGGCCAGAGCTTGGGAAGTGAATGCCACCATACACGCGGCTGTTGGCAATCTCTATTGCAGCACTGCTGAAGCTGCTGAATTGGCGTGGCTGCAACACCTGATTTGGGTACTCACTGGCAATCGTGAATGTGACATTGTCTGTGCCAAAATACCTGCAGGCGGTAGGATGCTGACGTGATAGCTTGTGCATGTACAAACATGCTTTCACCTACATGATGCGTTGCTGATTACTGTCAATGACTGCAGGCACACCCCTGGACTCTGTACACTGAAAGCCTTATCTTTTGTCAACAACCCATCTGATAGCCACACAGCGTCAGTTGGAGCCATGGTGAGCCCTACATAGCAGCAGCAGCAGCAGAACTGCTTGTCAAGTATGTGATTGCCATCAATCAGCCATGTGCATTGCAATGGGAGCTGTCAAAGGAAGCCACATGGTTCACACGGATGATGAGCGTACCTTGCTAGTACTGTTGCTGCCGCTCCTGATGAGACCGAGTGGGTAGAGGGAAACTCAGGGTGGCCAGGGGTGTTCAAGAGGGGTAGCCAGGAGGGATCGGCTGGGTGCTGAGGATCCCCTTCCCTGCACACAATCATCAGGGATCAGCACTCAATTTGCAGAAATGAAACATTCCTCACATATGTAGAAAGCATTTCACTATGTGCGAGGAGGTCATACAAACGGTCTGCTGAAGTGCGTCATGCACATTTGAGCAGGAAGCATGATGCTTCCAAGTAGCTTTTCAGGATTGAGTGCAAGTTGTGAAGATCTATACAACAGATTTTGACAACTGCTGTGAAAGCGCACATTCTGAATCTTGCCATCAGCTAGCTCCTGTAAGGAAGCATTTGACATGTATTATAGGAAGCATTTGCTATGTGCGAACGCTCACAAATCTGCCATAATGCTGGATGGGGATTTTCATGTTGAATAGCATATGGGTACTTGTCGCCCCGCCATAAGGAACAGCATGATTGACAGCAGTGATGGCCCTGTACTCTCATGTCAAGGAAGAGGTGCAGATATGGGAGCTAGGCAGCAACAGAGCACTGGTGAGTGGCAAAGAAGCTTACTGGATAGCAGTGACAGGGCGCCAGAAGAGGCTTGTGAACTTGATGTACCAGCCAGCAATGTTGCTGTCGTAGAAAGCAACATGCAGCTTGGCATACAGCTCTGCTGTCTCTAGCAAGCTGATGTTGGAAGGCAGAACTGTGGCAGTGATGTTGCTCCAGTGGCCAGTGATGGCTGCTGTGTCTATACTTGGCACGCACACACAGAGTTCAGCAGCCAGACCACTTGAGCAAGGCTGCCTCCAGGGGGCTTGTACAAGGCAGCGAGTTGGGGCTTTGACACTACATCCAGGCTTTGGGCTGTAGGGCTTCTCGGCAGGCTCAGGTGTGATGCAGCATGACAGTGCACTGCTATTAATCAATGCCACAAGGTCCACGACAAGCAAGCAACATCCTAGCAAAAACCAGAGTCTGCAGTGTGTGCAGCCAACACCAAGGACAGAACTTCTGAAGATGACCAAGCCTGTGAACATCTTTAAGCAAAATGATCTAGGACAAGAACTCACTAATGTCATCTGCCCAAAAGTAGGGCGTCAGTTGCTGGTAAGCATCCCTTGCAGTGCTGTTCAGATAGCCATAGAGCTTGCTAGCCTGGTACTCCTGGTCATACTGTGGGGTCCCAATCTGCATGCACAGGCACGATTCAAGCATTAGCTTAGCATACATGCGCAGGGTAGAGTTGTGACAAATGTCATATGTGAAGAGGCAATGCGTATGTTCTGGTATGATGGCCAAGCATATTACCACACTCAAGTCTAGTGCCATCATGAAATCCATGCTGTTGCAGAGATGCTTCCTAAAATCATATCTGAGCTACATGTGTTTGGTGACCACTCTTGTGAATGTGCAGTGTCATGACAGTAAAGGGTATGCAGGGCTACATTGGCAGCACAGCACAGCACAGCACAGCACAGCACAGCACAGCACAGCACAGCTCACTGTAATACAATACAGCACAACGTAGTCTCACAGTATGATACATTGTTAAAGTGCAGTACCTTGGCATGACTCAAGTTGGCAAACTGTTGGGGAACCCACTGAGAGGCAGGAGGGGTCACCCAAGTGTTGGTGCTGGCCAACTGTGGGTACACAGCTGTGACTTGATTAGGTGTGGGCTGGTAGGCACCATTTGTGTTGAGTGGGGCAAAACGAAATTGCGCCCACTGTTGACTGCCATCGCTTGTCCTGTGAGTACAATTTCAACAGTGAGCAGGTGCAATTTCAACAGTGAGCATAGAGTATACAGCGGTGGGTAAGCACAGATTGCACCATATCCAAATTCAAATGTATCTCCTCACCCTGCTGCTTTTGCTTGGCTTCATAATGCAGAAAGTTGCGCTGATCCTAAGCACAGATGCAAACCACTGATGATAGAATCAGATGCAAGTGTCACGAGTGCTGACTGTACTACGCTCAGGTGTTTGTGAGAACATTCAGCACAAGAGCACAGCAGTTGTGCTTTGTGCTTGTGATGAAGACATAACCCATCAATGAACAATGCCGCTTGCACAGTGTTGCAAGTGAGGGGCACTGCACAAACAGAGCCAACAGCCCTTAGGGCTGTCTCACCTGTTGCTTATCAATGCTAATGCAATAGGGATAGCAAGCGCTCTGGCATTTGAGATGACTGTTGAGTTGAGCCCAGCCGTTTGAGCTTGAATGAGCAAGTCATAATTGCTGGACTGCCTGCGACAGCAACCACACTTGCGTGGCCGCGCCATAGAGATCACACTGCTCTACAGGAACCGCAGAACGTGTTTCTCTTGGGCTGCAGCAAGGCAGCTCGATGATGACATGGCTCACTCGTTCGGGAAGTACTCCGAGGCAATAAAATGTGCGGCAAATGCAGCCACTGCTGTTTCGTTGATCTTGCCATTGTTGACCGTCAGGGCCTGCAGCGAAATTTGGTAGTCAATAACGTTGCAAGTTAGCCAACACTCTAAACTGCTAAGTGAATGCGGAACAGTGTCTAACGCAGTCTATGGGGATCAAGACAAGCACGCGCTGCAGCTGACACATGCCGTTCACGTCACAGCAATCCGTCATTCCGGCAAAACTGCATTCCACCAAGCCCACCTGATATTGTGCAACATGCAGCAGGGAGAAGTAACGAGAGGAAATCTGGTTCGCTATGCTGAGCTTGCGGATCGCCCTTTGCAGCGCACTATTCCACTGTGTTACCGCATTGTTGGCGGTGGCAGCCGTCAGCGGAGCTGCAAGGACTACGAGCACTGTCAGGCACGCAAAGGCGCGCAGAATACTCAAGTGAGCCATCGACGTAGCGGGGCTCGGAGTTGGGCCTAGGCTTGCGAATCTTTTTGCAGCTCCAGTAAACAACTCTAGCTTCGAAACCCGTGCTTGCACGTGTGATATGAGCATATGCATGTGCAATCTACCCTCGCACGTTGCTCATCATTACAAGACTTGCATGCTAGCATTTCACAATTTGCTTCACCAAAGACCATTCATACATATGAAGTGAGTAGGAACTGTAGAACCACAGCTCAAACAGTGGAGTCAAGTAACAGTAAGCACACACCCAGAAAATTCTGTGACATAAAAGTAATGCACCTCAACCTGGCCGATCATAACAACTGTATGCTCAACTAAGCCACGCAACACACTTCACAACCGCCAGTGCCGAAACTGATACATTGGAAGGCAGCAAGGCAAACAACCCGAAGTTGAGTAGTGAGCTAGTACTCTATGAGCTGGTAGCACCAACAATTAATTTCAGAGCTTATGTCAGCAACAAAGCCGCTGTGTTCCAAAGCCTGAGCGGTAGAAACGACTGCAGAGACAATGTCACCGGAGGAACTTATGCTGCAGGGCCTGAGCTGCCGACAATCGTCCACGTTGGAAGCGGTTGCGCTCTGTGATGAGCTTGCACACCAGATCCCAGCCAGCCCCGCCACCCAGATCTAGCAGCTCAAAATTTGGCGGGCGTGTCTTTGCTTCTGCTCGCTTCCTGTGCAACAAGGAGACTCCGGATGTCAAATCAATCATTTCAACAGTCATTCAGCCACATGTCTTCCCCTAAGGTCAGGCACTTACAGCCACAGATGTCAACAACATCAGCAAGCACCTCTGTGCAGTGTCAAATGCTGTTTGATGCAATCAGCCTGAGCTGCAGCTTGGGCATCTGCATGCCTTCTACTGACAGCCAGGTGCAATCTGACAGCTCTGACAGAGGGTATCAGAGTATACGCTTGCTGCAAAGTGTGCTATGGGATGAATGCTGCAAGACACCATGGCTTGTTGCTGTACCAAGCTACTGGTGCCCAGGTATCAATTTGTCAGTTTGAGGCACTGACACATATGTAAAGCAGAGCCTTATAAGAATGCATCCACGCTGACATGTCTACAAGATATGTCATAGCGTGAGAGTGAGGCAGTGCTACCTCCAGAGCTTCATGTCAAACTCAGCAGCTGCAGCTTCAACACTGAAGCTGCGCTGTGAGTTTGCTGTCCTCAGCTCGGGCACTGCAGCAGCCACAGAAACCAATCAGAAGCTGTGTGCACACATATACATGTATATGCTCTGTTGACCAATGGGTAATTCCCTTCAAAAGTCTTGTATCCCTCCCTCTTCGACATATTGGCTGTCTAGCCTAATGTGCACTCTGCAGTCTGGCCCAATAGGCACTCTGCTGTCTGGCCCAATGAGTACTCTGACTGACCCTGTTTGCCAGCCTCCCTGGTGGTGTATGCATATAAATCATGATTGTTTCGACAACAGCAAAGCTTGGTTTCCAGAAAGGGCTTCTTTCACCAATGCCATGAACTAATTGTCCCTAAATCTGAATGCTGATGAGCTTCCGATTGGCTTCTCCAGGCCGCAAAAGCAACAGAAGCATCACCATTTGCAGCTGATTCGGCAGTTTGGCAGCACATATATCAGCAACTTGGGAGCAAAAGTCTCACGCATAATCATCGCCAAGCACAGCGAGCTGACCTGCCATTTGAAGGAGCAGCACTCCAGCACTGTAGCTGTCAAAGAGGTCTGGACGACCCACTTGCCAGGCTATGGGGGACAGCAGGGCCGCCAGGAAGGGTATCCTGACCCTGGGGAACTCCTTGGGCAGCACCAGCTCCTCTGGTGGACTGCACCACACATGCTTTTTCCTTGATATTTTTCACGTTGCTTGTTATTTTTTATTATTTTGACGGAATGTGCAGCAGTTTCAAGACATGACCAAGCAACTGACTGGTGATGAGTCACAGCTGGTGGTGAAAAGCAGCATGTGTGTGGACAGGATGGTGGAAAGTGCATGTTTGGCCTGAGGGGACTCCTAAGGTAGGTTTTATTTTGCGAGGGGAAATGCAAATATACTGTACACATGAGCCACAGTGGACATATTGTAAAAACAAGGGGGAGCTTATACGAACTGCTGGAAGGAGGGCAAGAGCATGGAAATGTGCATTGCGTGAACGCATAGCACACGCCTGACAGGCTCAATGTGGGTGTGCAGTACAAATCGTGAAAAAGCTGACTTGAGAAATGACATAAATACAGTGATGCTGCAATCAACAATGACAATCAACAAACATTTGGGTTGTCTGAGTGCGCATGTACAGCCTGCGCATTCCGTTTCCTTGGCAGGGTGTTGTGCTCGGCCCAGATGCAATGTGCGGGCACTGGAGCACTGCACGAACACAATGCATGCAATGCAAATTGTTGAAGCTTGACAGTGTCTCAACGTGTGCAGACATGCCTACACCCAACATGGCTCATGCCTCTGCAAGAGTAAAGTATTTATGCAAGTGCAAGCAGGCTGTGTTTGCAGACACTTGCAGCACTTGCCTATATCTGGGATCCAGCATCCCAAACAATGGGTTGAAGTTGATGCCAGTGCACAGGTCCACAGCAGCTCCAAAGTCAATGATCTTCACATCTCCGTCAGCAGTTATCAGGATATTCTCAGGCTTGATGTCCCTGTGGACTATCCCCAAGGCATGCACGCGCTTCGTGGCTTTCAGTACTTGCTTCATGAGAGACTTGACAATCAGCAGCTCCTGTTTCTGCTCGCTCTGCTTCCTCTGAGACTTGCTGAGGACAAACTCTGCTAGTGACAATGGAAACGGTCCCAGCAGACCCTGCACAAGGCAGCAGCCACTGTGAGCAGTGGTCCCTGGCACGATGCTTTGTAACATTGAAGTGCTTGCTTGATATGTAGCATGGTGATTGGTGCCTTCTGCCTTCTGTGTGCTGCTGTAATGCCTCCTTTTGTTGTGGTGGATAAGCGTTGCCTGGTGCACATAACAGAAGTGCGGTAGGTCCTGTTCTGAGACACATGAACAGCCATCATAGGGCATGCTGCTGGGTTCATAATTAGCCAGCTCGATGATACTAGTACGCAGGGGATGATTGCGAATGCAGATTTGTAAATACTGAATGTAAGTACTGAGCTGCATGTCTTGTGGTGCAAAATGCAACAACTGAATGTGCAGCGCTATTGCATGACCAGCTGAAGGTGCACAGACTGTCTGGGGTAAGATGGCAACCAATTTTGAGCTCGCCAAATCATAGCACAGCACGGAGCTTTGTACCAACATGGCATTATGCACACTGCACAGCACAGCACAGCACAGCACAGCACAGGATGGCACAGCACAGCACAGCACAGCACAGTACAGCACTGTCATGCTAGCAATATAGCCTGAGCTTGCCAATGCAAGGCAGGGCAAAACAGTGCAGACCACTCTGACAGAAATCTACATTTTGCAGCTGTGTTGTTCAGCTGTATCTACAACAGCTGATGGACACAATGCTTCAGAGCATCATGCCTAGCAGAGCATCACTTGCCTGCATGGCGTCTCCCAGTGTAGAGTCGCTTTCAAACTTCCAGACAAGCCACTGAGTGCCCTGGATGAAGCCACCATCAGACTGGTCAGCCACAAACTCCCCCAGGTACTTGGCTATGGAACCCTTGACCCTCACATTGCGCATGATGCGTGAATTGAAGTAAGCCTCTGCTTGCCCGGTCTCTCCAGCGCCCTGCATTGCCCTCAAAGGAAATCATCACTACTGTTGCATTTGCATGCATGCACTGGACCTAGATTCCTACTGGGCTGCCTAGTGAGTTGCCTGTCAGAGTGTCTGTTGAGCTGCCTTGTTTTGACCATTCTATTGAGCTGCTCAGTGACTGCTGAGTGAGTGTGCGATGAGATGCTTGGCATCTAGCAGAGGCACACGCTGCATGTGATGCATGACATAAGCTGCGCACTCTGCTAGCTGCCAAGCGTCTCACTGAGCACATGCTGAGCAGCTTGGTGTGATCATTGTTGAAAGTTTGCTGAGCCCAGCATTATTGAGCCATCTGTAGATCAAAACATGTCCATGTAGGCATGCTTCTTGAGCTGCAGGTAGATTTGCTATGGCACAGAGTGCTGAGAGTGATTGTATGTGATTCATTGCATCAGGCTAGCTGGATCGTGACAGCTGAATCACGACATGCACTTCGACACGCTCAAGCGACTTTCATTACCTGCTTTGCCAGTGGAGATGTGGTTTGTGGCATGAGCTTGATCTGTTGAGCAGCAGTCAACTTAAGGAGGAAGCTTTGCATGAGCAAGCATTGCCTGAATCTGCTATGCACTGCCTACAAAACAGCTGGAAAAGGCTGTGAGCGCCTCACCTTGGCCATTGTGCCACTTCTGAGGAAGTCAGCCCTGATCTCGACCTTATCCAGGTTCACTTTCTTCAGCACCACACGCCGTTTCTTCTGCTTTGACGTGAGCTGCTTGACCTTCTTCAGCGTAATGTCCTTGTTGGCTATCACTCCCTCATAGACCTGGCCAAAGTTGCCGCCACCTAATCTCTCTCTGAGTCCCAGGTCTGACACTCGCCACTTCTTGCTGGTTTGTCTGCTGATTGGGTTCAGAATGTAGAAGTCTGTGATGCCAAAGAATGGGCTGGGTCTAGTCCCAAAGAAATACCAAATGCCCTGCACCAGTGCTGAGAACAATTCTTTTCTGGTGACTTGGCAGCATCAGCTATACAACACTATGCTGCTGGGCCAGGGACCAGACATACTGCTCCTTGCACACAAAACAGCATAGTTGTGCTTGCAGGCAAAGTGTCCAGTTTGCATGCCATGCACTGGATTGCAATCCTCACCGTAAGCCTGGCCAAGCTTTGCCAGCTCGGGTGCAGGGCTATAGTTCTTGCTAGATCGGACCCCAAGGTATTGACAGTAGGTTGCAAGAACGAGGGGGAGACAGTGGCCAACACGTTGCTGGCGTTTTGAACGCTACTACTGGCTGTATAAAGTCCAGAGGCAACAACTTCGGTCCAGGCTGCGTCGCATCTTGTGCCAAAAGGTCGCTGTCTGCAGGCCTTTCGTTGTCGGCAGCCAGATTGAAAAGGCGCACCAAAGGCTCTGCCTGTGCAGCTGGGAATGCCTCCCCTGCTGCAGCTCAGCTGATCCATGCACTATCAACTACCGTGACCAAGCACGAGCAGCGTCGCTCAAGTGCACAAGGCCGCAGTATTATGTTGTGGACTGATCTCAACAAGATACAATATTGCAGCGGCAACCAGGACGGCAGGTGCCGGGGTTGACTTTGATGTCTTAGGCTGAGGTCAAGAACGTCGCACATGCAACACATGCTTGTGTATGACTCATCTACAAAGGGGTACCCTGATAGTGGTCACATGCATAAGCTCCGTGCAGGTGGCGCGACCACTCTGACGTTCCCTATGAATTCAGGCAGCTGTTACTGTCTGACCCACAGAAGAAGGTTTGTGAGCATTGCTTGTCTTGCTGTCCAAGCTTGTCTGACCAGAGTACTAGCTAGCTAGCTCTATAGACTGTCTGTTCATGCTCCACATACATGCATGCATGCATACATGCATGTCGATTAGGTCAATACAGCCAAACGCCTATGAATTGAGACAGCTGGTGAGTGCAAAATCTGTATGGCTATGAAGCCTCTGATACAGTCAACTCACACCAAAGAACTTGACGCCTCATATGCTGACTGCACAAGGGCATGCAGTTCAAGGCGTGTGCAGAGCATGCCCAAGCAATAATTCAAATTGTGGCTCATACAGACGAGCTGACATGCTCATACCCATGCATCCTACGATAGTTGACGGGACTTGGGGCTTGGCCTGACCTTGCTGCCTCTCTTGGGTGGTGGACATTGCCCTGGTGGGGTAGGCTGACAGCTTTTAATTCCTGTGCTGCATGATTGAGACACCCACTCATCTTTACAGACAGGGCCTGCTTGGTGACTTTGTGCATATACAGCTTGAGGCGTGTCAGATTGTGGGGCCAATGAAAAGCCAAGACTACCTGTGTCACTGTCTGCATAGCTGCTTCTGACAGACCCTGCTGCTGATGACTGCAAGCCACTAGCAGATGCAGCAAGCCTGCCTTCATATGCAGTATCTGGCCGCTTGCTGAAGCTGCCAGTCACAGATCTTTGAGATGCCAGGGACTGCAGGGAGGATGAACTGGCTCTAAAGGCATCGCACTGTTGTGATACTTGGGCACTGTTCTGACTAACAGACAGCTGCCGGATCCTCTTCTCGTGCAGCTGCTGTTCTTGCGCCTGCACACACTGAAATTAAGTGTGACCGTGCTCAACTTACACACCTCCCTAGTCAAAGCATGTAACGCAAAGTAGTCAAGTCTAGAGGCACGCTGACACACAAAGTTTGCAACAGACCAATAGCACAACCATGCACAAGTGTTTGATGGAGGGGGAGGCGGCGGAGGGGGGGAGGGGGGAGGGGGGGGGAGCGGCTAATTTCAGCCAACTGCTGATTTCACCTCTTGCAGCTGCGCTTGCATCTTGACGCTGTACTCTCTCAACGCTGTCAAGGGTGGAGGAGTCATTTGAGCATGTGCATGCAGATCAGCTTCATCCGCTAAACACCTGCAGTGCAGAAGATAATGCTGGCAGGTATTTGTGTTAGTCCTCAATTACGCCAGAATCCAGATGTATCTGTCTGCTGCTGTGTGCTTGCATGGCAAGGCTCAGCACAGAACATGTGTTGCTTAGGCCAACTGCTGTTTGGATATGATGGGACAATCTTGTAGTGGTGATGGTCACAACTGTGTACGCGCTTTGTTTCACAATCATGATTCCTCCAACTCAGCAAAGCATGCACAGGTGTATGGGTTTTGCACCCGTGCAACGTGTCTTGTAGACAGCCAGGTCAATGCCTTTGATGCAACAGAGAATATGGCTTACGCTTGCATATGCTCAATTTCTGCCAGTAGTCCCTGATGCTCTTCTGCAAAAGCTGCTTGGAAATGCGCCCTGACTGTCTGCACTTCGGCGTTGAGCGTCCTTTCTTGCAAAGCAGTGCGCACAGCAGTCAGCGCTGAAGGCTCAAGCAGACCTGCGCAAGCAGGCAATATCAGGCACTCACGCTGCCCTGTGTCGCATATAAAAGCATTCTGTGCCGCAGGACACACATGCAGGTGATATATGTCAGACGTCAATGAGCTTGACAGAAAGCAGGGCTGACCTGCTTCAGATGCCGTTGAACTCTCAGCTGACAAGCTCGATGCAGGCCTTGGCGATGATGCTTCCCTTATCAGCCTTGATTCCTGCACAAGCAATCTGTGAATGCTGGTGCAACACTTGCAGCAACTATTGGTCTGAAAAGCAATGCTGGAAGATGCATTGAATGGCCTGAACAGAAAGGTCTTGCACCTACAAAGCTTGGCTTGGTTCGGATGTAGGTCTGAATGACCTGTTCTGTGCAGGATTGCGATTGGCTGGTCCCGCTACCAGAGTTTGATCGGTCAGCATTGCCAGCTAACAGCCTGCTCAACAGGAACGACAAGTCATTCTCAACCTGCATTGGCACATCTTGTACCTGACTGTGAAGCCAGAGCAAACAAAATTGAGTTTTCTGACAGCCAGCTATACGTACTCAACAAATGGTGAAGCGCAGCAGCAAGATTGCTCTGTGTCAGCAGTCGCATCAGAGGCAGCATACATCAGTGTCGTGTATAAGCGAAAAAGGCTGCAGGAGCGAATTTGTTTGTCTGTACTCACCAAGGACCGCTCTGTAGTTTGGAAAAGCATAAGTTTGTCACTGAGGGCGTCGGTTTGTTGCTGAAAGCTGATGTACATGTCCCTTAACGCGCTCAGTTCATTCTGCAGAGCCTGATTGCTGTCAATGAGACCTGGACACAGTAATCTTTTCACCTACAGATCAAAGGCCTCCTCAGCAAGATCTGTCAGCTTAGGGCTGCTCGTCTGCTGTGAACGTGTACCTCATCGAGCTCGGCGGCCGGCAAATTGTCGGCCACCTCATCCCACAAGGTCATTGTCAGCCGGGCTTCAGCGGTAAGTCAACGGAGGTGGTGCACTTGGCTGTCTGCTCCTGGCAACTGCAGAGCTAGAGAGGGTATCAAACGTAAATACGTAGCCGTAGCCGTGGATGTCACCTGTGGCATGCAGCGTTGTTTTCTTACATCGTTTGATGGACCGGTTCGCGCAAGCAAGCCATGACTGCTTTCTCAGGCATCAATTCGTCTTCTTCCTGCTGTGTAGGACTAGCCATACCACCGAAACAAGAAACTTCCGCTCTAATTCGTGCCATCCTGGGCAGCTTGACATAGCGAGATGGCAAACTTAAGCGTTTGTAGCACAGCGGCCATTGTAAGCTTCAACAGCAGCCCTGCTCGCCGAGCGTGCGCACACTTAGCGTGCCAAAGATCAATGGTGACTGGTGTCAGACTCAGTCAGAAACTTACGCCTCGCCGAACCAAAGTCTCGGTAGCTCGTTCAGTCGTACCCACTATGGGCTTACCAATCCCCATCATTGGTAAGCCTTGCACAGCGAACGGTGTCTTCCTCTATCTCTGTGATGGGGCAAAGGGCTTCAGCTGACTGTGTTTGCAGGACCTTTGTTCAATCCTTTTTTTGCAGCACTTGCATATGCACTAGGCGCTGCAAGGTGAGCAGCACTTGGGCGGAAGCCCTGAAATCCTTCAAATATCCTCTTTCTTAAGCCTCTAACTTCTTTTCTGTTTGCCAGGTTCTGGTCAAATTACAGCAAGACTAGTTTTGACAGCACGCAGAAGACTAAATTGACAGCTTTGTGGCCTGTCTTATTCATTGGGAGCAAAAGCTTTCGTGATGATTTCAAGAAAACACTCAACAGCTAGGCAGTTGCACATGACATATGATCATGATCTTTGTGGAACAGGTTATGATATTTGGACAGCAGTGGACTCTCTGAGCAACAAGATGCTAACTGCTAACTGAAGTCACAGTTCGGCACCAACTGGCTGAAGTTGCAATTAGGCTTCCAGTTGCTGAGGTCAATTTTGGCGCGGCACCCCAGGATACATGCAAGGCATGGTTGCTGATGTTGCAGGCTGCATCTGTGTGCTCGTTTCTTTTGGACCGCAGGTGCTTTCTTGTACAAGTTTTGACACAATATTGCTTTGTGTGGTTTGCAAACCTTGAGAGAATGTATGTGCTTGCACACAATTGATGTCAGCAAGTATCATTTTGGGCAGTGTTCCATTGCAACAGGCAGTCAAAATGGCATAACAACAGCCAGACGAACATATTCTGACCATGAGCTTGCTGCTGTAGATAATGCACTCATGTGACGCAACACACACGATATCTGGACTCCTGGTGCTGAGTGTTCCATGTCTAGTTGCAATCATTTTTCATTCACCGAAGGTGCAATCCAATGTACACAATTATGCAAGCCTGCAATTGTAAGGCGGTAACGATTAATCTCCTGAAAGGCAGTACGGTAGTGTGCCTCCAAAGGGGCGCGTGGGCTCAACAGGAACATTACATGGCTGCACACCTGTGTTCAGGCTTTGCATTGCCTAGTTGGCAAAGTGTGGATACATGCAGGCGATAAATTAGTTAGCCTAGAGGCTGCTGTACATGTACGCAGCCAATCTTACACGCACGTCAGCAAAATGACCAGGCGGGACACTTTCAATGCAGGCTCAATACATTAGCAGCAAAATATGTTGCAGTTTGACTCAAGGATGCAAATGATGGCATCGCTGCAGATCAGCTGCAAATGATAGTTACACTGGGCATTTACGCCTTGACAGCATACTTTCGCTGAGGGAAAGCACTTGCCCTCTTCCTCTGCTTCTCTAGCTTGTTGGTTTGCTGCACATTTCAACAGCATCATCAGCACACGAGCACACTTTTGACAGCAACAAATTGACAGCAGTCCTTTTCTGTGGTAGAACAGCACATTACCACAGCATTTCAGTGTTTCTTAGTGGTATGAATCCGATGACTCAGTTTCAAGCCTTTGAGTGCAGACGATTGGAAGCTTGTACATGACAAAACTTTCTTCCAATCAACAGACTGCTCACTTGTCAATGTACATGCTGCCATTACAATATACTGACCTGGTGCTTGGTCATCCTTTTCCTGATGGCACGAGTCTTTTTTGGTCGCAGATCTAGAGGTACGTATTTCTGCACGTGCACAACTAGGTATGAGCAGCAGAATCCTGAGTCTTGCAGCACACACTCCCATGAATGCCGCATCGCAGCAAGCGTTAGCCACAACAAGCCTGTGCTGGTACATCATATGCATGATGCATGACCCTTGGTTGTGCATGAGGTGGAGATGAGCCCTGAGATATGCTCATCACTCCATTTAAACATTGCAATGGTTGCAGGTCCCAGCCATCAAATGCAGACAGGTTCACCTTGTTCTTGTATACATCACGGAGAGCCTTCTTCTGCTCCTGTGAGATAACAGTGAGGACACGGGCAACAGACTTGCGCACAACCTTGCTGCAGCAGACACAAAGAAAGGTTTGGCGCAGCTCTTCAAATGCAGGCTGCCACTCAGGGTGACTTGCAAATGGTCAAGGGTGCTGAAGCAGTCTGCTAGAGATGTGTTGCAAGACAGTGCAGCTTTTTAAAAGCTACCAAGGATAAGGGCAATTTTCTTTTCCTGCTTTTGAGCCTCACATCTTTGATAGCTTGTTAGGTGCTCCACCAGTGACCTTAGCAACCCTCAAAGCTCCAAGCTCCTGCTTCAAGTCTTTCAACTGCAATATAAATATTGCTGTTAGCACTCTGAAGACCAGATGTGCTGACATGGCTTGAATAAAAGTGGTGTAATGCTGGATCCCCTTGCTGACTTGCGGAGATGAGTTCAGTGTACTGTGACATGCACACCTGGGCCTGCAGTTCTGTCTTGGACTTGGCCCGCAACTCATGGGCCTTGATTCTGGCTGCACGCACATAGAAAGAGCTTTTGACAAAGGAAGTGTCACGGTGCAGGATAGACAATGCGACGAGCCACAGTAAGATACAGCTCTATGCTTGTAATCTGCTCTACAGTGCGGCGGCCTGGCAGATCTGTTCCGCGAAGCAAATCTTCGTTGGTGACACACATACGCAAAAACGGGCATATATGAGCGGACGTATGCTTACCCATTTTGACGCGCCGCCTGTTCCGAAAAGGGCTCACACGTAGCGCTTCCGCACTTCCTGTCTTGCATTTCGCTACGTTTCAGATTCCTGCATACAAGAATTGACCTATCAGCGTAACCCTAAAGCACGCGTTTGAATCGAGTGCAGTGGCAACTGTTCTGCGAGTAGAAGTTCGATTCGACTGTTGAATTGCAGCTGCACACAGGTGTAAAGCACAGCAGCAATCGGGTCAAGTCGGCTGCAGCCGCAGAGCACGCTATGCCTGAACTGTTGCAGTTTAAAGATGCAAGCAGCATGCGTGACTACTCTCGACAGCAGCGGCTCGCGGGAAAGCGGATTGCTTTGGTCCCAACGATGGTGAGCATCGAATCAGCAGCACCCGAGTTTGTATCTCGCCTGATACTCAACGATAGCCCGTTTGCAGGGTTACCTGCACGCAGGACATATGTCTTTAGTGCAAGCAGCCAGGTAAGTTCCCAAAGTTGACTGCGGCAAAATGCTTGTGTCCTGCGTTACATTTTAAGCAAGGGTTACTGCAGGGACCGGGCAGATGTTGTCATTGCTTCCATCTATGTCAACCCAACACAGGTATATGCTGACAAGCATTTAGTGGCTCTTGATGGCTTGCTGCGCAACTTACAATGCAGCCACCCTCTGTCCACCTTGCCAACCACCATCATACCTCATCATGAATGCACATGGTTTATGCAGTTTTCCCGAAACGAAGATTTTGGAGTCTATCCTAAAGCCAGGGTAAGGCATTTGTGAGTCTGATCGAGCTGCTCAAATGTTGCTAGCGGTCCTGATGCTGTATGAGATGCAGGAAGAAGACCACAGAAAGTTGCTTGAGGCGGGTTGTGCTGCAGTGTTTGAGCCTACTTCCCTGTATCACTCAGGTATAGAACAGCATGTGTTCATAATGCTGCAAGAATGCTATATACAAGTAACTGCACCCTATATGCGTGCATGAGCAGGAAGGTGGCAGAGCTGTATTGCATGCTCTCTACGCTCGATATGGTCTCTATGCTGTGCTCTTAATTTGCAGAACCAAATGCATGCAGGCCTGGGGCATGTGAATGTATAGCAACTGCTGACAGTGTGTATGAGATGCATCACGCAGTCAATTCAGTTGTGCTGCAGGCACTGTCTCATCAGACAACGCAGGTGACAATGCAAATGTAGTGGGAGCTGGGGAGCATGTGGTAGGCGCTCATGAGACCTTCATTCAGGTGGAGCAGCTGCAGAAGGGCCTCTGTGGCGTGTCACGACCGCACTTCTTTCGCGGAGTGGCTACGGTAAGCCTTGATCATCGCCTATCAAACTGGTCGATGCCTGACAGCGCTCCACTATATATGGGTGCAATGAACGCATAGTGCAGAGCACCAATGTGTACAGCATCTCCCAAGCCATGATCAGGCCCGACAGCGCAGAGGTCTGGTCAGTGTGTTGGCTGAGCTTTGCTGGTGTACAATCATCTGAGCTTGCATGATGCCTGTGGTGCCAGCGTCAGGGTCAGGGTCAGGGCTAACAGGGTCAGGACAAAGTTAAAGTCAGGGCCAGGCCCAAGGTCAGGGCAAGGGCGAGTGTCAGAACCAGCAGTGTAGATGCTGTACAATATGCATTGTATCAAGGGTGATGCACAGGTCAGGACTATATCATGGCAGCAATTCTGTTTGGTCAGGCTTTTACAACTGTATTTGCCATCACCATGGCAGATTTACTAAAAACAAGGTGCAATTGTAGACCTGAAATGTCATGCCAGCTCATTGCAAAGGATGCTGGGCGCTTTGCCATACTGCCACAATCATGTGGTCAGTAGCAGTACTTGGAAGCTCTGCAGCCAAAGCACTTTCAGCTGTCACAGGCTCACATCTTGGCTGTGGTTCCGCTTTTTGTTTGGACAAGCCAAATCAAGTATGGTCTCTTCAAATTAGTCCAAGTGTGCCTTGCAGATTGTGGCTAAGCTGTTCAACATTGTGGAGCCTGATGTGGCAGTCTTTGGCAAGAAGGACTACCAGCAGTGGCGAGTCATCTGCCGCATGGTGCGAGACCTCGACTTTGATGTGGAAGTAGTGGGCATCGCAACAGGCAGGGAAGAGGATGGGATGGCCATGAGCAGCAGAAACGCCTTGCTCACACCAGAAGACAGGCAGCGAGCTGTCTGCATCTCACAAGCTCTGAAGGTGAGTGATGGGCATGATCGCAAAACCATTCCATGGCCTTCTGAGTCACCTTAGGATCCATGCACGGGTTGTGACTCAGAGATCTGATACTTTTGATGACCTAGAGCATCAGGAAGAGCCAGCCGGACAATCGCACTCATCATGCTCTGCTGACGTCAGAAATAAGCAGCATGTTGTCCACAATCAACATACTTACCAGCTTCATGAGTCACGGTAAAACTGACTATAGTGTTGGCTGTTGGGCAATGACAGCAGTACTTTGTCATTAACTGCAGTCTGCACTTGTCTTTCGTCTCTTCCATGGGCACTTTTTCACATCGACCTATGCTTACCCACATGCAAGGCATGCAGCTCGTGTCAGCCTGACCACAACGGCAGTGTCCATTTTTGACTGTGTGATTGCACACTTACCTTGCACACCTTATCAAGAAGTGGCTCATTGTGCATGGCATGAAATGAGCTGCTTGCAAGCTGCCCCAGATGCAGCTTTGGCATGTGCAACCTTAGTACAGGCCCAGCATAGCCTTTGCTGCCATGATGTCTTGCAGTGTGTTTCAGCTTTCCCATTCCAATGCTTGCAGGGCTCTAGCATTGCGTGTGGGCTTTGCCATACTGGTAGGAAATGCTTGCAGTGCTTTTGCATTGTGTCTGAGCTTTGCCCTTGTATGTTTGCAGTGGGCAGAGGAGCAGATCTCACACCATGAAGCAACACCGTCTGGCATTCAGCATGAGGTGACAGACAGGATCAGCAAAGGGGGTGGCAGAGTTGATTATGTCAATGTCACAGATGCTGAGAATTTGCAAGAGCTGAAGCATTTTGTATCAGGACAAGAGGTACTTGTAGCAATTGCTGCATTTTTTTGTTCTGTGAGACTGATAGACAACATTGTTGCTGTAAAGCAAGCGGGGTGATTGGCAAGATGATGACTTATAGCGCCATGTCTGATGCATTGGCAGCCTGCAAAAGTGCCTTAGAGACCTGCTAACAGACCTAAATCTTACACACTTGGCAGGTTTTAGCAGACACAAGCTTTCGTCAGTGGACAGCGTCTAATTGCTTAGAAGTGCCTGTACGTATGTTTGCTGCACAGGTCATTCGTTATCTCTGTTTGATCTGAAGAAGCAAGCCAGCTCACACATCAACGTTGTCTCCCTTCAAGAATTACACTAAATTGCCCTGGACTGCTTGATTTACAGCAGGTTTTGCTGTTTTTGAAGCAACTCGTGAGTCTAAATCTGCTGCGTGTTTTGTTTTTGCATCAACTGTCAAGTCTCCATTTCAGTAGATACAAACCTTTGGTTGGGTTGAGCTTTAGGTCTCTAAACTCCTTCCAAATCCTGCTCTGGCAGCTCTAGAGATCTCTCAGATGCGCGCGCTGCAGGTTGTCCATGAAAGTACTTTTGCAAGCATACCTCTGCAGAACACTTAGCCACATGACCCTGCATGTTCAGATGTCTGTGATGGTGATGCGCCCGGCTGGCAATTGCTGCTACGTATACCTCTTGAGCTTGGTCGAAGTCTCTGTGAAGCGAAGGACTGCCGGGCTGGTGTGATTGTCCATTATGCTACACAGTTAGCTTCCTGTCTGCCCAGACCCACACCGACAATTAGCTGCTGCAGGCTGGCCTTCATCAGTTCTTTGCCTTTCAAGCGCTATGAGACCAGCTTTGCTGCTTCGCAACATTTGAAATAGACGGTCGGCATTAGTACCGTACCGATATTAGTATTATACTATATCCATACAAGGATTCTTCCAGATTTCACCATGGTGTCCGGCGTGCGCATCAGCACCTTACGCATGCCGGCTGCACGTGAGCTGTACTGCAAAATGTACTGCGTGGAGGATGCTGACGTATTCCGTGAAGCCATGGCTACCTTGCAAGATCTCAATCGACATCAAAGTTCACAATCCTCACATCGGACAGCTTGCGCATCGCTCGGTCGATCCCGTCGATCTCTGTGCTATTAACCTCGCGCCAAAGATCTTCGCTCATCCTACACAGTCTTAAGCTGAGCTCGACTAGTGCTTCGCGCGCGTGTAGACTGGACAGTTTGCGATCCTCTTGCGTCGAAGCCCAAAACCCAAATTGCTAAGAACGGCTTTCATGCCTGGCCTGCGCAACTCGTTTGGGAGCTTCACAGGAGCAGACTCGGCACATTTGTCTTCCCTGCAGCGGTCGACCTCTTCCTCTAGGTGGGGTGCCGACTGCTGCACTCCTGCCGCTTGCGCAAGATTGAACGCTGTTGCACTCTGTGCAACTTTCAACTATTTGCTTGGTGCATTTGCATGGTTAGATCTCCGTCAAGGTTGGCCCGTTTCGGTCTTCCCCCGTTGTTTGTCTTGCATGCCTAGCAAGCAGAGCGCCGTGACTTTCACAGTCTGTTACCTATCTGGTTCAACCTGACCAGTTTATCTGTTACTAGGCAGATGCTATCTGTGTGGCAGGTTTGAAAGTCCCCGTGTTCAAAGCTACGTCCTCCTATCCTAGTACATAACAATTTATTCGCTGCGTTTAGGTCTCGCACTCCAGCACGATTGAATGCCAGGAGACAAGTGAATAGTGGGGAGCCCTCGTATGATGTCTCTGGCATATCCACATGCAGCACATCTGGCAGGTAAGCTGGGCACTAACCTTTAACTTACTGCAAAGCACACTTTGCCAGCTTCCCGTTATCATACTCTACATGCTGTGGCAGCATCAACTTACGCTGGGTCTCACATATGCAGGGACATTGTCATGGCCAAATCTGCTCTGCATGCGCTGGGCAACTTGAAGCCACCACAAGCACAAGCAACCTATGGCCTGCCACCCTCACTGAACCTTGATACCTTGAATCACAGCATCAAAATGGCAGCAACATGGCAAGACATACAGACTCTCATCGGCGCAGCCACAGCTAGTGCAGTCACTGCCTACAACACCAGCTACGCCCTATTCAGACTGGGCTGTATGTCCTGCTTATCAGCACCACAGAAGCAAGCACAGATCAAAGCTTCTGGACTCATTGAGCACCTGTTTGCCCTCACCTATGACAAGCTCTCAGACTGTGGCTCGCATGAGCTCACACACACTATGGACGCATGTGCCAGGCTCAGGCACAGACCGCCGTCATACATCCTGCAAGCCATTGCATTCCAGGCACAGAGCCAAGCTGCATCCTTCACAGCACAGCAGCTGTCACTGCTTCTATGGGGCTTTGCCACAGTAGGGTACAAGCCAGAAGATGTCGCACAACAGGCTCTGAATCAGGCTGTACAACGGGAAGCAGCTGGGTTCAGCCCTCAGGGCGTCAGTCTCACTCTGTGGGCTTTTGCTAGCCTACATCATGTGCCATCAGAAGCAGTACTCCAAGCACTCTGCAGCAATTGGACTACCAACATGTTGAACTTCAAGCCACATGAGCTGGCAAACTGCCTGGAGTCCTGCGCAGCGCTGAGCTATGATCCTGGTCACACTGTGCTTGATGGCATAGCCAAACGGATGGGCAGATCAGCTACTGCAAACAGAGGGCACAGCAAGGTCTCTGGCAAACCATCATTGACGCCCGGAGCCAAGCGGATTGTCATCCCATCATCACCTAGTGCTGGCCATTTGTCAGCTTTGATCAAAGCACCAGTTGCAGCAACCTGTGGTAGTGCCCCTGCTGTCTAGACTTCACTGTTCGTGGTGCTTCAGCGTTCTTTATCTGCTTGAACGAATGACATGTGAGTGGTTCCTGACTATCGGCTTGTTTGATGTGACATTGAAGTGTCTTTTAGGTAGAACTGCTGAGTAGCTTTCTGTGTGCTATGTATAGTCATTGTCTTGTATATTGTGTATGCTTTCCTGAGGGGATTTCTGACCACACTCGCCTTCATGTATCTACCGAACTGGCACACAACTAGCTATCACGACTTCTAGCAGCACTCTTTAGTTAAGCAATTTCTTGGTTATGTATTTAGCAAATGATTTCTTGCAAAACGCTGTTGGCCTGATGTGACATGAATACAGTACAGTTGCTTGTGGTCTTGCACTGTTTCGGCAGGCACTACATAGTATACTTTTCACACAGCAAGCGTCTGTCTGGCATATGTGCAGCAGGCCTCGGGAGGTTACATGAGTGATCATCGACTCAATCGCATTTCCAAGCTCAAGTGCCACTGCGCAGCCTTGACTACGCATGTTTGGATGCTGTGCTGGTCTGCATAGCGTGCACTTTGCCCTCAATGTTTGCGAAAATGGTCTCATGGATGTACCTACAGCACACAATCCACATTGCAATACATCACAGGAGGGTATCAATGGCTGCAACACGCAACAGAGGCAGGTAGTGACGCAGGATTTGGCAACCAGCAGTGCCCGAAGGGGTCATGATGCCTGATCATACATTGGCCTGCCAATACAGCGCCATACAGGCCTGACCACACAGCATCAGAATGGCCTGTGATGTGCATACGCTTTGCAACAAGTTGCAATGCTCCAGATGACATTGAGTCATCCAAGTCGGTTGCCAACCAGTCACACACCCATCTTGTAAGCTAGTGTATGACGTGTCTGCCAATGTGAGTTGTTTGAAACCAGCTTGTAGAAAGTGACCAATGACAGTACTGTATGCTCAAGCTGCATGCTCCGCAGACACATACACTCCTGTGATGGCGCAGTCAAATGCTCACCATAGCTCTGTAGCTGTGATCTGCATGCCTTTCAGCTTGATTGTGTATTCATCACAAATGGCTTGCAGCCGCTGTCTCTCCTCACTGCTCAGCTGCTGAGCTGTGAGAAGCCTGAGTACTGAGACATGCATGATCTGGGTCTGCCTCGTTGGGGCGCCTGGAAATGCCCTTGTCAGCTGCTCCCTGAGATGGTTGAAATTGCCATCTCGGTCTACCAGACAGACAAGCAGTGTGCCACTGTCCGCTAAAAGTACTCTGTGCACCTGCAGTGCATCAGCAGCTGACATGTCAGCTAGTGCTGTGCACTCCAGTGTCATGCAGCCTGGATCCAAGCAGCAGAGAAGCAGATGTCCAGTGGCAAGACATGGTCAAAGTTCATGCCATGATAGCGTCACTGGCACATGTGGCATAGTGCATGTCGCCATGGGTGTTGACCAGCTGTGTGAGCTCAAAGGGGAGTAAGAAACTCAACAGCAAAGTGCTGCATCCAGCATGTGACCTGCCAGCGTTTCACCAGGTTGCAGCTGTGCAGGACCAACTTTGTATTCAATGCATTGGGTGCTGTGTTGCACCTTTGCAAATGCAGCCCATGACACCAACAACGTCATTAACTTCCTTTCGGTTGTCACCCCAGCAGGCTCTTCAGTACACACGTAAGTTGATAGAAAGCAAAGGAGAGCAGAGCTTGCCTCCAGGTTGATTGGCTGATTCTGTCCCACCATCTTCTGAATTGTCTGGTGCTCCTGATGCAGAGCATCACTACTGGGAGGGGCCCTGTGCCCTGATTCTGTCTGTTGTAGATCAGGGGCAAGGGGCTTTAATGGACTGGGCCGGGCGTCATCATATTTGGATGTGTGGAAGACTGTGATGTGCCACCGCTCTGGTTCATTGGCATACAGCTCTGTGCCTGTCGACGGTGCATGGTCTCATGTATCCAGCTGTAGATTGCCTGCTTTGCATTGAGCATTTATATGCCGTTCACGCGACATGCAACTCATGCAACGCATCAGGAGAGCTTGCAGTTTGTCAGATAACAGTGCAACTGGCTGCAGGCAGCTGCTTGAGGAGACAAACTCAGCAAAGGGCATGCCTGAGCGCAGAGCTTGTTGAAAGTCCCGTGAGAGTGCTGACACTGCCTTCACCAGCTGCGCTGATGCCTTGGCAAGGGGAATGCCAATCAAACGGACTGTATCACTGCCAAGGGAAGTTGGGAACTTGGCATATGGCAATGGCACAAGCTCACTTGCCTGGTAAATATATCTTTGTCTGGCAAACAGGTAGCACGTGCTGACACATGCTATGAGCAGAAGAACGGCTGCATCATAAGTGTGGCTGTAGCAACAGAATATTTTTCACCTGGCAGTGTCGATGAAATCGACGCTGAGGCCTTGAGATACGAATTTGGTGGACATTTCGTCGTAAACAACGCGCAACTTGTCTGAAGCCTGCAGCAACCACTGACTGTGAAGCTCATCCGGGTCAAGCTGTGACTCATGGCTTTATAACACCTACAACTTGTGGAGCGGACGTCATGGCCGGTATCAGCTTGCAATTGCGGGTGCGCCGGGCTGATCTACATGGGTGACACTTAGCTTGACACGTGCAGATCAGCTGCATAGGTCAGGCGCCATGACTCGTCACGAACCGAGTGAAAACTGCCGGCACAAAGCGGCAAGCATTCCGATACACGGTGCATTTGGTCAGCAAGCGCGGACCTACATCAGCAGGCATCATGCAGTGGTGTATCTGGTTTCGGAGCAGATGTCAAACAGCTGGGGAACGGTAGGGTATTACTACCAGACAGCCCATACGGTGATACAGGTCATGGACTGGAGGTCATGGGTTCGCCAGGGTTTCCCGGGTTCCTAGGGCGCACGTGGAACCCCCGGGGTGCGGCCGAAGATAGTAGGGCGACCAACGAGTAATGTGCACAACAGCTTGTGCGGTGGCCAAGCATGCTTCAACAACTTGTGCCATCCCTGTTGTCGACTCAGGCTTCAACATTGCCAGCACTAGAAGCTTTGCAGTTGCCCAGCACCATGTGACACCATGGCTCCTGGAATTTCTTGGGACTGGCGCCATGAACACAACCACAATTTACGTCAGCAGGTCTGCTTGCATGAGGCGCTTGAGTAAACCCTGACATAATGGTAAATCCATTTGAAGGGGCCCAAACCTGTCCACAGCCTCTACGACATGACTCATAAGCCTCGAAAGGTGCATCTGCTATCGAAACATATGCTCATGTCTCTGCCGGTTGCCAGTTGCAGAAGGCTCGGTTGCTGTGACTGAATCTGTCGCGTCAGACCGTATTCGGCTTCTGTAGAACAAGAGGGCAATGGTGACTTCCGTCCGGCAAAGATGTGGCAGAGCGGTACCGGTACCGGTGTACACTACGTTGGTAGTCTGTTTGGTATTGATGAGTAAGTTCTTGACTTTTTTCGGCATCATCGCAGCTCAAAGCTCGGTGTGTGGTCAAGCCAACAGACTGTATTGCTTGAAAGCCGTGATCTGCATCACTCGACGGCATGCCATCTGCACCGCCCCCTCAAAAGGTTTGGCTGCCGATGCAGGCGCATGCTCCGCAAACCGGCCATTTTCAAGGTCTCTGCTGGCCAACTCTACTTCGCCGTCAACCTTATCGCCGGCCAACACAAGTATCACAGACCTCACAGCGACTCAAGCCATCGCCATGCTGTGCTCTCGCAACATGACTGCTGTGCAGTATGTCCAAGCTCTGTTCGGCCACTACGATGCGGGCGGTTTCGAGTGTCTAAACGCATTCATCTCACTGAACCGAACACAGGTTGGATCCAGTGAAGCCTTCATCCTGTGCTAGGGATGCAAACAGCTGCACCACTACTGAAGCTGACCTGGTTGAATCCCTATGCACGCCTTTTTGGAGTCAGTGGCGCATGCAAAACTGTCTGGGAGCTCACATTATAGTTTGGGCTGTAGGTTTTGGCTGATGCTGCTGCTGTGGATGCCAAGTATGTGCAAGGAGAGACTATCACACCGTTGTGTGGGCTCCCTTTGGCAGTGAAGGACACCATTGATGTGCAAGGGTACCGCACAACTGCAGCCACACCTGGACTTGCACGTGAGTCAGTCAATTGGCACTGTTTGATGCGCGACCTCAGTACGACTTCCTGCCTGACTACAGCTGATCAGTCATGACTGAAATCATCGATCATCACACATGATGTCGCCAGCTGACATGCGCTCTGATTGCCTGGACGTATGGCTGGCTGTGACTGTGCTGATCTTGCATTGTGTATCTCTGACAGGAGTCCTGGCAGACTGCTGTATGCACACCTGTGAATGTGATCACAGGCAACATTGACCCAGTCCTCAGGCAGTGCCACAGCTCATACTGTCAGCTTTGCTTGGTCTGCTTATGCAGAGGCTTTCCCAGACTTCAGTGCACCCCTGATTGACAACTACCTCTCCCAGAATGGTATCATATTGGGCAAGATGAACCTGGCTGAGCTGTCATCAACAGTCACCTCCATCAATCCCAATGGTCCAGCCTGCTACTCATACAATGACATCGGGTGCTCCACCCCGCTGAATGCCTACAACCAGACTCGCATCTCAGGAGGTGAGCATCAAGTAGCACTTGAGTGAGACTGTGCGATGTCGCACTACTGGCTGATGCATGTTGCATGCCGGCCTTGGCAGGCGACACGTGCCTGTTTTTGTCTGTGTCTCCGTACAGATGCGCGCATTATACAAAGTCTACTCTTTGCTGCTTCAATGACCCAAACAGCAGCACACTCAATCACTCAACAAGCACTGCACAGTTGCAAGGAGTAACAAGAAGCATTGGCAACGCATTTTGCTACATTGTGAGCAGCACAAAACGGCAGACACACTGAGTATCAACACTTCACAAATGAACACTGTGCTGTTGGCACACAGGCAGCAGTGCAGGATCAGCTGCATCAGTGGCCGCCAGGTTTGCCCCTTGGGCGATGTGTGAGGATACAGGGGGGTCTTGCAGGGCGCCTGCTATTGCTAATGGCATCTTTGGGCTGAGACCCACCCTGGGGTGCTACAACTACTCAGACGCCCTGGTGCTTGCCACCTTCACCAGAGACACTGTAGGCAAGCTCTTTCTCTTCTTGTTTGATTCCTCCCGTTCTTCCTGTATCTTCTCCTTCTGCTTCTCCTTCTTGTCCTTCGCCTTCGCCTTCTCCCTCTCCCTCTCCCTCTCCCTTCTTCCTCTTCCCTCTCCCTCTTCCTCTTCCTCTCATGCCGATCAATCAATCAATGGTCTGAGTTCTTCTTTCTGTCACATGTTCTTGCTCTTGTCCCTCTTCTTGCTCATCCTTCTGT